>Ga0075163_10003927_pt1 | contig 19966 bp, 15 predicted proteins | sample JI1023141ADNA_FD_71478 | JGI IMG/M metagenome (GOLD analysis project Ga0075163, IMG submission 71478) | Wastewater effluent complex algal communities from Wisconsin, to seasonally profile nutrient transformation and Carbon sequestration -... | ecosystem: Engineered > WWTP > Effluent > Algae... | reverse complement strand
GGTTCGGTGCGCGACGAAGAGGTCAACGCCGCCGCCGAGAGGGCCGGCGTGACGTTGTACCTGACGGGTGCACGCCACTTCGCCCACTGACTTTCGCGCCGGGAAGGGTGCGCACGTAGCTTGGAAAGGTGACCCCAGGCTCTGGACTCTCAAACCCCGCGGATTTCCCCTCGACACTCGGCGACCTGCGGGCCTCCGGACATCGTGAACGTAGCGTCAAGCAGGAGATCCGGGAGAACCTGCTGGACGCGCTCGGCGGGGGTGATGAAGTCTGGCCCGGCATCTTCGGTTTCGAAACGACCGTGCTGCCGCAGCTCGAACGCGCACTAATCGCCGGCCACGACGTCGTGTTGCTCGGTGAGCGTGGCCAGGGTAAGACCAGGCTCCTGCGATCACTGCAGAATCTTCTCGACGAGTGGACCCCGGTGATCGCCGGTTCGGAGCTCGGTGAGCATCCCTATTCCCCGATCACACCGGCCTCGATTCGGCGTGCCGCGGAGCTCGGCGACAACCTGCCGGTCGAATGGCGGCATCGCACCGACCGGTACACCGAGAAATTGGCGACCCCGGACACGAGCGTCGCGGATCTCATCGGGGACATCGACCCGATCAAGGTTGCGGAAGGGCGGACTCTCGGGGATCCGGAAACCATTGCGTTCGGGCTCATCCCGCGGGCGCACCGGGGCATCGTCGCCGTCAATGAGCTGCCCGATCTTGCCGAACGGATTCAGGTCTCGATGCTCAACGTGATGGAGGAGCGCGACATCCAGGTGCGCGGCTACACCCTGCGCCTGCCGCTGGACGTGTTGGTGGTGGCGAGCGCCAACCCGGAGGACTACACCAACCGCGGGCGGATCATCACTCCGCTCAAGGATCGTTTCGGCGCCGAGATCCGCACTCACTACCCGCGTGAACTCGATTCGGAGGTCGGTCTCATCACCCAGGAGGCGCACCTGACGGCAGCTGTCCCGGCGTACCTGATTCAGGTGATTGCCAGGTTCACCCGATACCTGCGCGAGTCGAATTCGGTCGATCAGCGTTCGGGTGTCTCGGCCCGGTTCGCGATTGCCGCTGCGGAAACCGTGGCCGCGTCGGCGAGGCACCGGGGCGCGGTTCTGGGCGAGGAGGGGCCGGTGGCCAGAGTCGTCGATCTTGGGACGATCGTCGACGTGCTGCGGGGAAAGCTGGAGTTCGAGTCGGGGGAGGAGGGGCGTGAGCAGGCTGTCCTGGAACATTTGTTGCGCCGGTCTACGGCCGACACCGCACAGCGGCTGCTCGGAGGCATCGACGTCGGCCCGCTGGTTGCGGCGGTTGAGGGCGGATCAGCCGTCACCACCGGCGAGTTGGTCGCCGCGAAGGATGTGCTGGCTGCACTGCCCGGTCTCCCGGTGATCGATGCCGTCGCCGACCGGTTGGAGGCACGGTCCGATGGAGAGCGGGCGGCCGCGCTGGAACTCGCGCTGGAGGCGCTGTATCTCGCCAAGCGGATCGACAAGGTGACTGGCGAAGGCGAAACGGTGTATGGCTAGTCGGGGTTCACGCTATTCCGCCTACACCGGAGGCCCCGACCCGCTGGCGCCGCCGGTCGATCTGCGTGACGCGCTGGAGCGCATCGGCGAGGACGTGATGGCGGGCACGTCGCCCCGACGAGCGCTGGCCGAGCTTCTCCGGCGCGGCACCAGGGAGATGCGCGGTGCGGATCGATTGGCGGCGGAGGTCAATCGCCGACGGCGAGAGTTGTTGAGCCGCAACAATCTTGACGGAACCTTGAATGAGATCAAACGGCTGCTGGACGACGCGCTGCTGGCCGAACGCAGGGAGCTTGCGCGGGCGCTCGACGATGACGCCAGATTCGCTGAATTCCAGATCGAATCGCTGTCGCCGTCACCGGCAAAAGCTGTACAGGAGCTCTCCGCCTACCACTGGCGCAGCCCCGCGGCGCGCCAGAAGTACGACCAGATCAAGGATCTGCTCGGCCGGGAGCTGCTTGACCAGAGGTTCGCCGGAATGAAGCAGGCCCTCCAGAACGCGACCGAAGAGGATCGGCAGGCAGTCAACGAGATGCTTGACGACCTCAACGAGCTTCTCGCCAAGCATGCCCGCAACGAGGACACCGCCGAAGACTTCGCCGGCTTCATGGCCAAACACGGCCGCTACTTTCCGGAGAATCCGCGCAGCGTCGAGGAGTTGCTTGATTCACTGGCGAAGCGGGCCGCGGCGGCGCAGCGATTCCGCAACAGCCTCAGCGCCGAGCAGCGTGCCGAGTTGGATGCCTTATCGCAGCAGGCCTTCGGCTCGACGCAGTTGATGAACGCGCTGTCCCGGCTCGATTCGCAGCTGCGGGCCGCTCGTCCGGGCGAGGACTGGAACGGGTCATCCGAGTTCTCCGGTGACAATTCGTTCGGCATGGGTCGGGCGACGCAGGCGCTGTCGGACCTCGCCGAACTGGATCAACTCGCCGAGCAGCTATCGCAGAGCTATGCGGGCGCCACGATGGAAGACATCGACCTCGACGCGTTGGCCCGTCAGCTGGGCGACCAAGCCGCCGTCGACGCGCGTTCCCTCGCCGAGCTAGAACGGGCGCTCATGAATCAGGGCTTCCTGGACCGGGGCTCCGACGGTAGGTGGCGGTTGTCACCCAAAGCCATGCGTCAGCTCGGGCAGGCTGCGCTTCGGGATGTGGCGCAACAGCTTTCGGGCCGCCATGGCGAGCGGGAGACTCGGCGTGCCGGTGCAGCAGGGGAATTGACAGGAGCCACCCGGCCGTGGGAGTTCGGCGATTCCGAACCCTGGAGCGTCACCCGCACGGTCACCAACTCCGTGCTGCGTCGAGCGGGCGTGCCTCACCGGAAGGATCCGATTCGGTTGACGGTCGAGGACGTCGAGGTTTCGGAGACGGAGACGCGGACTCAGTCGGCGGTCGCACTGCTGGTCGACACCTCATTTTCCATGGTGATGGAGAACCGCTGGCTGCCGATGAAACGCACCGCGTTGGCACTCCATCATCTGGTCAGCACCCGGTTCAGATCTGATGTGTTACAAATCGTGGCTTTCGGTCGATATGCCAGAACAGTGACGGCTGCTGAGCTGACTGGGCTGGAGGGCGTATATGAGCAGGGGACCAACCTTCATCACGCGTTGTCGCTTGCGGCGCGCCATCTTCGCCGCCACACCAATGCCCAACCGGTGGTGCTCATCGTGACCGACGGGGAGCCCACCGCCCACCTGGAAGCCGGCGGGGGTGCAGGTCCGGCGGTGTTCTTCGACTATCCACCGCACCCTCGCACGATCGCCCACACCGTGCGAGGGTTCGACGAGGTCGCCAGGCTCGGTGCCCAGGTCACGATTTTCCGGCTGGGCAGCGACCCCGGATTGGCCCGGTTTATCGACCAGGTGGCGCGCCGGGTGGAGGGGCGGGTTGTGGTGCCAGATCTGGACGGTCTCGGCGCGGCGGTGGTGGGCGATTATCTGCGCGCGCGGCGGCGTCGAGGTTGAGGCAACGAATATCGGAGCGCCGGCAAACTTTCGGTGGCGTCAAAGGCGTGGGCGGGTGTGCGGCGGTGGCGATCGGAATCAACTCCGCCACGGAGTCGACGCACCAGGGCGGACCCTGCGTGGGGGACGAAGAAAATGTGACGGAAACTAATGTGGAGCAGCGGCGATTCCGCTGTTCTCGCCTTGCTGGGCGGCAAATCCCGGCTTAGTATTTATCAGGATGCTCTCAGCTTAAATTCAGCATATCGAAGTCCTTTTGTAACTATATGATCGACCGCAATCCAACCCAAGGGGAATCAATGGCCACTCACAAGGCGACTCGCACCAGTCCCTATCTCATGTCCGTAGCGGCACTGGCTAGCGCCGCCGCGATAGTGGGTGCGTCGCCCGCGTTCGTTTCGAGCGAGAGTCTTGCACTCGGGGGTGCGCCGAGCCCGACGAAACTGGTGTCTGCCAACTACGAGCTGACGGCACTGACTGACATCACCGTCCAGGGGATTTCGGACGCCTACTGGTTCGGGTGGGGTGGCTACATCGGTGCCAACAATCCGTACTATCCCAACGTCTACAACACGTACGGCCCGCAATACGTGACCGGAGTTTCCGGCGTGAGCTACTACTTGATCGACAACATTCTCGATACGTTCACCGATTTCGACCTCGATAACTACTACTTCGAGATCGGCAATCTGAACTTCGGGAGCCCCAATGCGGGTTACTCCGGAGCCGGTGCGGTCATCTACGTCGGCACCAACGAGCTCTTCGGCACGGACTCGCCGATCAGCCAGCTCACCAAGACGATCTTCTATTACGGCACCTATCCGACGGTCATCGGTTCGGTGGTCTCCATCCTCCAGAGCGTCGTCCCCACGTTCGACATCGGCCCGTTGGAAGTCGGTGGGGGCATCCTGGCCACCCTCTACTTCTACGGCGCGACTCCTGACGGCTCGTTCAACTACGGCACACCGGGTCTTTCGGCGCTGCTCGCCTACGTCTCGACGGCGATCACCGGACTGTTCCCGACGGCTGCCGCTACTGCCGCACCGGCAGCGGCAGCCCTGATGAGCGCACCCGACACGTCTGCCGAAAGCTCGTCCGACGCCGGCCCCAAGGCCAAGACCGTGTCCGCGTCGACCCCTGAAAGCGGCGTCGGCGGATTCAAGTCCGAATCCGGCGCCGGCAGTGCCGGCGCAGCCGAGGCGAACGGGGCTGAGACCGAGTCGTCCGACGTTGCGGGTGGCGATTCCGTGGCCGCGTCCGCCGATGCGGCGGGCGCCGACGCCGCGAGTACCGATGTGGTGGGCGCCGATTCGACGGGCACTGCGGTGCCGACCGGCGCGGGCGAATCCGGTGAGGCCTCTGTCGACGCCAACGCCGCGGCCGCAGATTCGGGCGATGCCGGTGCTTCGGCCGGCTCGGCCGCACCGGGCAAGTCAGGTCACGCTGGGAAGCGTCCGAACGTAGTGTCGCAGATCGCGGGCAAGGTTCGCTCGGCCTTGGGCGGTGCCAACAAGTCGGGCGACCGCGGCGCCGGCAGCTCTGAAGGTTCATCGCAGGGCGGCAGCACCTCCAGCGACGACTGAGCCGGTCGCGCATAGCTTACATTTCGGCCCCCGCTAATTTGGTGGGGGCCGAAATGTTTTGTGCTGCAAGCTTTTTACGTCAATCTTCGGCTGCCGGCGGCCGCAGGGAAGATTCGCGCGGTTTACGCACCCTGCGTTTGATCCCGACACCACCCCACAACGAGAATCCCCGCACGGTGACTGTGGGCGCGCCGGGAGTTCCCTTGCCGTCCACCTTGTGGTCGAATCCACCCATCACTCCGTGGCCGCGGACCTCGACGTTCACTTCCGGCGGGACCAGGATCGTCTGGCCTCCCATGATCGAATATGCGTTGATCTGAACGTCGGGCGAAGTGAAATCCGCGTAGCGCAGATCGACAACGCCCCCACCGAACAACGCGAAGGTTGTCAACCGGCCGGGAACCGGCCATCGGCCCCGGCGCTCGAACCCGCTCATGATCGCCAGCAGCAGCGTCGACGGCGCCGGTTTCCGGGATCGCCCGCGGTGCGATGTCTCGGCGGCACCCGGCAGGTCTCGCGTCAGCCGGTCGAGATCACGAAACGTCTGAGCTGAGTAGGCCAGTTCCAGGCGATGCTCGTATTCGGCCTGTTCCAGACGTCCTTGCTCAGCCGCCTCGATGAGCGCCTGCGCCACCTCTATGCGGTCGTTGTCCGCGGGTTGCGCCTGTGCATCCCGCCGGGTCGATTTCCTCATCGCATACGAGCCTACGACCACCGATCGTGCCGGCGCGGACGATTGTTGAACGGCCCGCGCCGCCCGGGAGTACTGACACCAACGTCAGGTCAGCCAGGCCGGCGGGCGCTTCTGCAGGAACGCCATCATTCCCTCGCGGGCTTCATCGGAGATGAACAGGCGAGCCGACTCGCTGGCGAGCCGTTCGGTCTCGCGATCGAAACCGGCGAGGATCGCCGACGTGGTCAGAGCCTTGGAAGCAGCCAGGCCCTGTGGGGATCCTCGCCGCAGATCGGCCACCACGCTGTCGACGGCGATTGCCACGTTGTCTGCGGCCTCGGTGATCAACCCGATCTCGGCGGCCCGCTCGGCCCCGAACGTTTCGCCGGTGAGGTAGTAGCGCGCGGCGGCGCGGGCCGAGAGCTTGGGGAGCAGGGTGAGCGAGATGATTGCCGGCGCCACCCCTATCCGTGCCTCGGTAAGCGCGAACGTGCTGCGCGGACCGGCCACGGCGATGTCGCATGCTCCGACGAGTCCCAGCCCACCTGCCCGCACGTGACCGTCGATGGCCGCCACGACCGGCATCGGCGACTCGACGATTGCCCGCAGGATCGCCGCCAGTTCTCTGGTTCTGGCCACAGTGGACTCGAACGGGTCGCCGCCGGCCGCCTCGCTGAGATCTGCACCGGCACAGAAGGTTCCACCGGAGTGTCCGAGGACGAGCACCCGGGCGGTGGGATCCGCGGCGGCCTGCTGTAGGCCATCGTGCAACTGCTGAATCAGGCGCGTCGACAGCGCATTTCGATTGTGCGGTGAATCCAGGGTCAGCCGCGCCACGCCGTCGGCAACGCTATATGCGACAAGCGTCCCCATGTCAGTAGGAGCGGGGGAGGCCGAGTGACGTCTGGGCGATGAAGTTCAGCACCATTTCCCGGCTCACCGGTGCGATCCGCGCCAGCCGGGCGCTGCCCATCATCGCGGCGATGCCGTACTCCACTGTCAGGCCATTGCCGCCGAGCGACTGAACGGCCTGATCCACAGCACGGTTGGAAGCCTCGGCGGCGGCGTATTTCGCCATGTTCGCGGCTTCGGCGGCGCCCATGTCGTCACCCGAGTCGTACAAGGTGGCGGCTTTTTGCATCATCAGCTTCGCCAGCTCGACCTCGATATGGTTCTGCGCCAACGGATGCGAGATGCCCTGGTGTGCACCGATCGGTGTTTTCCACACCTGGCGGGTCTTGACGTAGTCGGTGGCCTTGTTGATCGCCAGCCTTCCCATCCCGACAGCGCTAGCAGCCCCCATGATCCGCTCCGGGTTGAGGCCGGCGAACAGCTGAGCGATGGCCGCGTCTTCCGATCCGACAAGGGCATCAGCCGGCAACCGGACCTCGTCGATGAAAACCTGGAACTGGCTTTCCGGACTGACCAGTTCCATCGGGATCTTCGTGAAGGTGAATCCAGGTGTGTCGGTGGGCACGATGAACAATGCCGGCTTCAGGTTGCCGGTTTTCGCTTCCTCTGTGCGGCCCACCACCAACACTGCCTGCGCCTGGTCGACTCCCGAGATGTAGACCTTCTGCCCGGAGAGGATCCAATCACTGCCGTCGCGGCGTGCCGTCGTTGTGATCCGGTGTGAGTTTGATCCTGCGTCGGGTTCGGTGATGGCGAAGGCCATGGTGATGGAGCCATCTGCGAGCCCGGGCAGCCAGCGCTTCTTCTGGTCGTCGGTGCCGAACTTGCTGATGATGGTGCCGTTGATAGCGGGGGACACCACCATCATCAGCAGTGCGCTGCCGGCGGCGGACATCTCTTCCATGACGAGTGCGAGCTCGTACATGCCCGCGCCGCCGCCGCCGTACTCTTCGGGGAGGTTGACACCGATGAAACCGAGCTTGCCTGCTTCCTGCCACAATTCGTCGGTGTGCCGGCCGGTGCGTGCCTTCTCCAGGTAGTACTCGGCGCCGTAACTCGAGGCCATCGCGGCGACTGCCTGGCGCAGGGCCTTACGTTCCGGGCTCTCGATGAAACCTGTGTCTGTCACTGTTGCGCTCCTTCTTGTTCTGTCTCGACCCGGGCAAGAACCGAACCAACCTCGACCTGATGGCCGACGGCGACATTCAACTCGGCGACAATCCCGTCCGACGGAGCCGTGATGGTGTGCTCCATCTTCATCGCCTCCAGCCAGATCAGCGGCTGCCCCGCGACGACGGGGTCGCCTACCGATGCGCCCACTCGAATCACCGAGCCCGGCATCGGCGCCACCAACGAACCCTTCTCGACGACCGAACCGGGTTCCGGCAGCCGGGGAACCTCGGTGAGGATCACCGATCCCAGCGGGGAATCGACGTACACCGCCGACCCGTGGCGTGCCACTATGAATGCCATCGCCACACCGAGGGCCGTGGTCAGGATCACCTCTGTCGGAGACGCGGAGAGCAGCGTCGCTTCATCGTCGGGAAGATCCAGAACCGAACGGTTGTAGCGGTAGCGCACCGCATGCTCGTGCTCCGCGTCATCCCGAAAGACCTTGATCTGGTAGCCCGACGGTAGATTCCGCCAGCCGCTCGGCGCGCCGGGTAAAGCGCGTGCCGATGCTCGGTTATCGGCGGCATCGGCCAGTGCCGCTGCGACCGCCGACAGCCGGACGGCGTGAGCATCCGCCATGGGTGCCGCCAACTCGGGCAATCCATGGGTGTCGAAGAACGATGTATCGGTGGCGCCGGCCAGGAAGGCCGGATGGCGCAGGACATTGACCAGCAGGTCACGGTTGGTATAGACACCGTGTAATCGACTGCGGCGCAGCGCATCTGAGAGGACCTGGGCCGCGCGGACGCGGGTAGGGGCGTACGAGATCACCTTTGCCAGCATCGGATCGTAATGGATCGGCACCATCGACCCGTCGACTATGCCCGAATCCACTCGGATGCCGGTATCGCTGATCAGGCCGAATTCCGTTGCCGCACCGGGCACCTCGAAGCGATAGATCTCACCCGCCTGCGGGCGCCAGTCGTGAGCCGGGTCTTCGGCGTAGATCCGGGCTTCGATCGCATGGCCGCGGGTCGCGGGGGGCCGGTCGGGCAGCCGGCCACCCTCGGCCGCGAGGAGTTGGAGTTCGACAAGGTCGAGACCCGTGGTGAGTTCGGTGACCGGGTGCTCGACCTGCAGCCGGGTGTTCATCTCGAGGAAGAAGAATTCGCCATGGTCGTCGGCAAGGAATTCGACGGTGCCGGCCCCGGTGTATCCGATTGCGGCAGCGGCCAATCGAGCGGCGTCGAACAGCCGCTCACGCATGCCGGGAATCCGCTCGACGAGCATGGACGGCGCCTCTTCGATGATCTTCTGATGGCGGCGCTGGATGGAACATTCACGTTCGCCGATGGCCCACACCGTGCCGTGTTGGTCGGCGAGTACCTGGACCTCGATGTGGTGTCCGGTGCGCAGATAGCGCTCGCAGAACACGGTGGGGTCCCCGAAGGCGGATGCGGCTTCTCGGCTTGCGGCCTCGACCTCGCCGGCCAAGCCTGCCAGCTCGGTGACCACCCGCATGCCCCGGCCGCCGCCGCCCGCGGATGCCTTCACCAAAACGGGAAGGTGGTCCTCGGTGATGCCGGCGGGATCAAGTTCCGCCAGCACCGGCACACCCGCGGCGGCCATCATCTTCTTGGATTCGATCTTCGAACCCATCGATGCTACCGCTGCAACAGGCGGGCCGATCCAGGTCAGCCCCGCGCCGATCACCGCCGCTGCGAAATCGGCGTTCTCCGAGAGGAATCCGTATCCGGGATGAAGGGAATCCGCACCGGCCGCGTGCGCCGCGGCGATCAGCTGCGCTCCGTCCAGATAGCCGGTGACACCGTCGAGTCGGACCCGCATGTCGGACTCCGCCACGTGGGGGGCCCCGGCATCAGGGTCGGTGTAGACCGCGACCGTGGAGATGCCGAGTCGCCGGCAGGTTGCGAAGACCCGGCGGGCGATCTCGCCGCGATTGGCCACCAATACTCGTTTGATCATCGGTTCGCTCACATCCGGAAGACGCCGAAATTCGACGTCCCCTCGATCGGTCCACTGGCTATGGCGGACAGGCACATTCCCAACACGGTCCGGGTGTCCCGTGGGTCGATCACTCCGTCGTCATAAAGGCGGCCCGACAGGAACATCGGCAGTGACTCCGCTTCTATCTGCGCTTCGACGGCCGCGCGCAATGCGGCGTCGGCGGCTTCGTCGACTTCCTGTCCGCGTGCTTGCGCAGCCGCCCGGCTGACGATCGAAAGCACGCCGGCGAGCTGAGTTCCACCCATGACCGCGGATTTCGCGCTGGGCCAGGCGAACAGGAATCGGGGGTCGTAGGCGCGGCCGCACATGCCGTAGTGGCCGGCGCCGTAGGACGCGCCGATGAGTAGCGAGATGTGCGGGACCTTGGAATTCGACACGGCGTTGATCATCATCGAGCCGTGCTTGATCATGCCGCGCTCTTCATAGGCCTTGCCGACCATGTATCCGGTTGTGTTGTGCAGGAACAACAGCGGTGTGTTCGCGCGGTTTGCCAGCTGGATGAACTGGGTGGCCTTCTGTGACTCCTCGCTGAACAGCACGCCGCGGGCGTTAGCCAGGATGCCGAGCGGATATCCATGCAGAGTGGCCCATCCGGTGACAAGCGAGCTTCCGTACATCGTCTTGAACTCGTCGAAGTCCGATCCGTCCACGATGCGAGCGATCACTTCGCGGGGGTCGAAGGGAATGCGCAGGTCTGGTGGCACGACCCCGATGAGTTCCTCGGGATCGGAGAGCGGTGCTACGACGGACCGGGGCTGCGGTCCTTGTTTCGTCCAGTTGAGTCTGGCCACGATACGCCGGCCGATCCGGATGGCGTCGTGTTCGTCTACTGCGTAGTGGTCGGCCAAACCCGATGTGCGGGCGTGCATTTCGGCACCGCCCAGCGATTCGTCGTCGGATTCCTCGCCGGTGGCCATCTTCACCAGTGGAGGTCCGGCGAGAAAGACCTTGGATCGCTCCTTGATCATCACGACGTGATCGGACATGCCGGGTATGTATGCACCGCCGGCCGTCGAATTGCCGAACACCAAAGCGATGGTCGGAATACCTGCGGCCGACAGTCGGGTCAGATCGCGGAACATCTGTCCACCCGGGATGAAGATCTCTTTCTGGGTGGGAAGGTCCGCCCCGCCGGATTCCACCAGCGAGATGACGGGCAGCCTGTTCTCGAACGCGATCTGGTTGCAGCGCAGGATCTTCTTCAGGGTCCACGGATTGCTGGTGCCGCCCTTGACCGTTGGGTCGTTTGCGACCAGCAGGCACTCGACACCTTCGACTACGCCGATTCCGGCCACCAGACTCGCGCCCACTTGAAACGAGCTGCCATAGCCCGCTAACGGGCACAGTTCGAGAAATGGTGAATCAGGATCGACGAGCAGCTCGATGCGTTCCCGTGGTGTCAGCTTGCCGCGGGCATGATGGCGCTCAACATATTTCGGTCCGCCGCCGGACAGTGCCCTGGCGAGCTCGCCGTCGAGCTCTGCGAGCTTGACGGTCATCGCTTCGGCCGCCTCGCCAAAGGTCGGCGACTTCGGGTCGAGTGTGCTGCGCAGGGCGGTCATGACTGGTATCCCAACGTTTTGGCGGCGAGGCTGGTGAGGATCTCGGTGGTGCCGCCCCCGATGCCGAGGATTCGCATGTCGCGATATTGGCGTTCAACTTCGGATTCGGCCATGTAGCCCATCCCTCCGAACAATTGCACCGCTTGATTGGCCACCCATTCCCCGGCTTCGACAGCGGTGTTCTTGGCGAAGCAGACTTCCGGGATCAACCCGTGCGCTCCGGGTTCACCGGCGAGCTGCCGTTCGATCACGTGGCGGGAGTACACCCTCGCAACGTCGATTCGGCGGGCCATCTCGCCGAGCGTGTTCTGCACCGACTGTCGCGAGATCAACGGCCGGCCGAATGTTTCGCGATCCCGGCACCAGGCAACGGTGAGGTCAAGGCAACGTTGGGCGCTCGAATAGGCCTGTGCGGCAAGGCCGATCCGCTCCGAGACGAACGCCAGCGCGATCTGGGCGAAGCCGGTGTTCTGCGCGCCGACCAGGTTGGCGGCGGGCACTCGGACGTCGGTGTAGGACAGCTCTGCGGTGTCGGAAGATCGCCAGCCCATCTTGTCGAGCTTGCGGGAAACCTCGAACCCGGGGGTGCCCTTCTCGACAACGAGGAGGGAGACGCCCGCGGCCCCGGGCCCGCCCGTGCGAACCGCGGTGACGACGTAGTCAGCACGGACGCCGGAGGTGATGTAGGTCTTTGCGCCGTTGACGATGTAGTCGTCGCCGTCTTTGACGGCCGTGGTGCGCAGGTGGCCCACATCCGAGCCCCCGCCCGGTTCGGTGATGGCGAGTGATCCGATCAGTTCACCTCGCAGAGTGGGACGGACGAACTTGTCGATCAATCTCTGGTCGCCCGATGCGGCCATGTGCGGCACTGAGATTCCGCAGGTGAACAGCGATGCGTAGACACCGCCCGGTGTGCCCGCCTCGTGCAGTGCCTCCGAGATGGTCAGGGAGTCGGCCGCGTCCCCGCCGCCGCCGCCCACCGACTCGGGCAGGTCGGTTCCCAGCAGGCCGGCGTCGGCCGCGCTGCGATGCAGCTCTCGCGGAAGTTCACCCGAGCGCTCCCACTCATCGATGTGCGGAACGATTTCCCGCTCGGCGAAGCTACGCACCGTCGCTCGCAGTTGTTGCCGTTCGGGCGTGGTCCAGATGCTCACAACAAGTCCTCCGGGATGTCGACGTGGCGGCTGCGGAGCCATTCCCCCAGACCCTTCGCCTGGGGATCGAACCGCGCCTGGTAGGCGACTCCCAGTCCGAGGATGTCCTCGATGACGAAGTTGATCGCTCGCAGGTTGGGCAGCAAATGGCGAGAGATTGTGAGATCCCTTGTTTCGGGCAGTAATTCGCGCAGCTTGTCGACCGTGAGGATGTTCGCCAGCCACCGCCACTCGGCGTCGGTGCGTACCCATACGCCGATGTTCGCGGACCCGCCTTTGTCGCCGCTGCGGGCGCCGACGATGGAGCCCAACGGCAGGCGCCGGGTGGGGCCGTCGGGGAGGGGTTCGGGTAGTGGCGGCGTGTCGACGGGAGCCAGTTCGGAGACCTCAGACGCCGGCGTGATGGCCACCCGTTCTCCGTCGGGGCGCACCGCAATGTGCTGGACCTCGGTGGCCGGAACGAATCCCGGAGTGAAGACCCCGTACACCTGCCCTTGGCCGGGCGGGGCGGTCGAGGTGAAACCCGGATAGCTCGCTAACGCGAGTTCGACTGCGGTAGAGGAGAATTGGCGTCCAACTTTGTCCGGGTCGGGGTCTCGCACCACACAGCTCAACAGGGCGCTGGCCGCTTCCTGTGTGTCGGCGTCAGTGTGATCGGTGCGTGCCAATGTCCACTCGAGTTCGGCGGGCGGGACGCGGAGCGAGTCCTCGAGCTGACTCCGAACCAACTCGGCTTTGGCCTCGATGTCTAAGCCGGTGAGGATGAACGTGACGGCGTTGCGGAAGCCGCCGATGCTGTTCAGGGACACTTTTACCGACGGCGGTGGCGCTTCTCCGCGGACGCCGCTGATGCGTACTCGATCGGACCCTTCATCGGTCAGCGCGATGCTGTCGAAGCGCGTCGTGACATCGGGGTTCGCGTAGCGGGCGCCGCCGATCTCATAGAGAAGCTGTGCGGTGACAGTCCCGGTGCTGACCGCTCCTCCGGTCCCCGAATGTTTGGTGATGACCGTCGATCCGTCGGCGTAGACCTCGGCCAGCGGAAATCCGGCATGACCGAGACGCGGGATCTCCGTGAAGAATGCGTAGTTGCCGCCGGTGGCCTGGGTTCCGCATTCGATCACGTGGCCCGCGACGACTGCGCCCGCGAGCCGGTCGTAATCGGTGCGGCTCCAGCCGAAATGTGCGGCGGCGGGTCCGACAACGACGGAGGCGTCAGTCACACGTCCGGTAACGACGATGTCGGCGCCCGCGTTGAGGCAGTCGACGATGCCCCACGCTCCCAGATACGCGTTTGCCGTGAGCGGCGAACCGAAACCGAGTTCGGCGGCACGCGGCAGAAGATCATCGCCCTCGACGTGCGCTACCTTCGCCGGGATGCCGAGCCTGTCGGCAAGTGCCCGCACGGCGGCTGCCAGTCCGGCCGGGTTCAGGCCGCCGGCGTTGGCGACGATGCGGACCCCGCGGTCCCGGGCGAGGCCGAGGCACTTCTCGAGCTGGAGCAGAAAGGTCTTCGCGTAGCCGAGATGGGGGTTCTTCATCTTGTCGCGGCCGAGGATCAGCATGGTGAGTTCGGCCAGGTAATCGCCGGTCAGATAATCTAGGTCACCGCCCGCCAGCATCTCGTGCATCGCGGCCGCACGGTCTCCGTAAAAGCCCGAGCAATTGCCGATTCGGACTACGTCTGCTGTCACTGGTGTGTTCTCCCGTCGACATCGCGACCAACCAACCGGTAGGTTACCTACTGGCACACGCCGGCTGTCAACGGCGGCATGCTTTTGGATCAGAACCCGCCGTGCGGCTATCCTGAATTCCAATTTGCCAGCGCCCGCCAGCGCCGAAGTGTCCGCGCGGCAGCACTCAACAAGGAGTTTCTCGAACATGGCTGTCCCCAAGCGGAGAATGTCGCGGTCGAACACCCGCAGTCGGCGTGCCCAGTGGAAGGCCACCAGCACCGAGCTCGTCGGCGTGTCTGTCGCCGGCCGCAAGCACAAGGTGCCCCGCCGCCTGTTGAAGGCCGCTCGCCTCGGCTTGATCGATCTCGATAAGCGCTGAGACCGCGGACTTCATCAAATTGCCTGCTAGGCGCGGCGCGCCTCTTAGGTAAATCTCAGCTGGTGGGTCAACACTGGTGCCGTGCGGATCCTTGTCGTCGATGACGATCGTGCTGTTCGGGAGTCTCTGCGTCGCTCCCTGTCCTTCAACGGGTATTCGGTCGACCTAGCTCAGGACGGCGTCGAGGCACTCGATGCGATTGCCAGCGAGCGGCCTGACGCCGTTGTGCTGGATGTCATGATGCCGCGACTGGACGGGCTCGAGGTATGCCGTCAACTCCGCAGCACGGGTGACGATCTACCGATTCTGGTCCTCACCGCCAGGGATTCGGTGTCGGAACGTGTGGCCGGCCTCGATGCCGGGGCCGATGACTATCTACCGAAGCCATTCGCGCTGGAGGAGCTGCTGGCCAGAATGCGCGCACTGCTGCGCCGCACCACCCCGGAAGACCAGGCCGAGGCCGGGACGATGTCTTTCCAGGATTTGACCTTGGACCCGGTGACCCGCGAGGTTCATCGCGGCACCCGCGCGATCAGCCTGACCCGCACCGAATTCTCGCTGCTAGAGATGCTGATCGCCAATCCGCGCCGAGTGCTGACCCGCAGCCGTATTTTGGAGGAGGTGTGGGGGTTCGATTTTCCGACGTCCGGCAATGCGCTGGAAGTGTATGTCGGCTATTTGCGCCGTAAGACCGAAGCAGAAGGAGAACCGAGACTTATCCACACTGTGCGAGGTGTTGGATACGTCCTCCGTGAAACGCCACCCTGATGTCCCCGCTGAGGCTGCGACGTTCGCGGAAGCGATCGCCAGGGAAGGCCACCACATCGTTGTCGCTGCGGTGGCGCGTCATGTTGCTGGCGATGTCCATGGTGGCAATGGTCGTGGTGCTCATGGCGGTTGCGGTCTACGCCGTGGTGTCGGCCGCGCTGTACAGCGACATCGACAATCAGCTGCAGAGCCGCGCGCAACTTCTGATCGCCAGCGGGTCGCTGGCGGCCGACCCCGGTAAGGCGATCGAGGGCACCGCCTATTCGGACGTCAATGCGATGCTGGTCAACCCGGGTCGCTCGATCTACACGGCGAATCAGCAGGGCCAGACGCTGCCCGTCGGCGAGCCGGAGAAATCCGTCATCAACGGCGAGCTGTTCATGTCGCGGCGCACCGTCGCCAACCAGCGTGTGCTCGCCGTGCACCTGCCCAATGGCAGCTCACTGCTGATCTCCAAGAGCCTTGCGCCCACGAATGCCGTGATGACGAGGCTGAAATGGGTTCTGTTGGCGGTTGGTGGCATCGGTGTCGTTGTCGCCGCCGTCTCCGGTGGCATGGTGGCCCGAACCGGTTTGCGGCCGGTGGCGCGCCTGACGGAAGCAACCGAAAGGGTGGCCCGCACCGACGATCTTCGGCCCATCCCGGTGTCCGGCAGCGACGAGCTGGCCCGACTCACCGATGCCTTCAACATGATGTTGAGGGCATTGGCGGAGTCTCGCGAGCGGCAAGCCCGCCTTGTCGCCGACGCCGGGCATGAGTTGAAGACGCCGCTGACATCGTTGCGTACGAATGCCGAACTGTTGATGGCGTCCATGGCGCCCGGGGCTCCCAAGCTGCCCGACAACGAAATGGTGGAATTGCGTTCGGACGTCGTCGCTCAGATCGAGGAACTGTCGACGCTGGTCGGCGACTTGGTCGATCTTGCCCGCGACGACGCGCGCGGCGTTGTCCACGAGGCCGTCGACATGACCGAGATCATCGAACGGTGCCTCGAGCGGGTTCGCCGCCGGCGCCTGGACATCGAGTTCCGCGTCGACATCGTCGGCTGGCAGATCTATGGCGACGCGGCGGGACTATCCCGTGCCGTGCTCAACCTTTTGGACAACGCGGCGAAGTGGAGCCCGCCGGGCGGCTATGTCGAGCTGAGGCTGCACCAGGTCGACATGGGCCATGCCGAGCTCGTGGTGTCGGACCATGGGCCCGGGATCCCCGCCGACGAGCGCGAGCTGGTGTTCGAGCGGTTCTACCGCTCGACATCGGCCCGCGCAATGCCCGGTTCGGGTCTGGGACTGGCGATCGTCAAACAGGTAGTGGTCAAACACGGTGGCAAGATCCGCAATGCCGAGACCGTCCCGGGCGGTAAGCCCCCGGGAACGTCGTTCTTCGTGTTGCTCCCGGGGCAGCCGCTGGCGGCCGAGACATACCCGGACGATTCCGCCGATAGCGAAATCGGTAAAACCAATGGTCATAATGGGTTTTCAGGGGGGCAATCCGCGGGTATGAGGTCTGGTTTTCCGGCTGCTGTCTCAGTTCACTCTCAGTCGTAGCAGGCAAGCTGAGCGCATCAGTTCGCACATGCCCTGAGTGGCCATTTCCCCGACAGAGAGAGTGACGCAGCAAATGACCGACCACCGGAGGTACTCGCAGCCGTCTGGGCACGGCAACTCGATGCCGAATCAGCGTGGGGGGCCGGGATACCCCCAGGCGCCGGTCCAAGCGGGTCATCAGCAGCCCTACGACTGGCGCTATGCGACCCAAGCCCCGCCGACTCAGCAGTTCCGCCAGCCGTATGACCCCTACCGCGGCGTTGGCCCCCACAGCCCGGTTGGAGGACCCGTCGGGCCGACCGTCATTCCGGCTCCACCACGGCGGCGCTCGCGCGCCGGTGTGTTGTTCGCCGGTGCCCTGGCAATCGCGGTCGTATCGGCAGGCGTTGGTGGGTCGGTAGTGATGCTGTCGCACCCGGATAAGCAACCGGTTGCCACTGTCACGACCGTGGGCCCGTCCGGGCCGACAAAGGTGCCGGCGGCGATTCTGCCTGCCGGCAGCGTCGAGCAGGTGGCCGCCAAGGTGGTTCCCAGCGTCGTCAAGCTTGAGACGGAGCTAGGGCGGCAGTCCGAGGAGGGCTCGGGCATCATCTTGTCGTCGGACGGCCTGATCCTGACGAACAATCACGTGGTCGCGGCAGCGAAGGCCGGTTCGGGAGCCCCGGGCCAGCCGGGTGCTCCGGGCCAGCCGGGGGCCCCGGGTGCTCCGGGATTGCCGGGTCAGCCGGGTTCGCCGGGTCAGCCGGGTTCGCCGGGCGGTCAAGGTGGCCAGGGTGGTCAAGGCGGACAGGGCGGGCGGGCCGGCGGTGCCCCGGTGGGCGTGGCTCCCACCACCACGGTGACGTTCGCCGACGGCCGCACCGCACGGTTCACCGTCGTCGGAACCGACCCGTCCACCGATATCGCCGTGGTGCGGGCCGAAGGGGTGTCTGGTCTCACACCGATCACGCTCGGCTCGTCGGCGGACCTGCGTGTCGGCCAGGACGTGGTGGCGATCGGATCGCCCCTGGGCCTCGAGGGGACGGTCACGACGGGGATCGTCAGTGCGCTGAATCGCCCGGTAGCCGCCGGCGGCGACGCCAACAATCAGAACACCGTGCTCGACGCGATCCAGACCGATGCTGCGATCAATCCGGGCAATTCGGGCGGCGCACTGGTCAACATGAGCGGTGAACTCGTCGGCGTGAATTCGGCGATCGCCACACTGGGCGGTGACGCACCAGACGCGCAGAGCGGTTCCATCGGCCTTGGCTTCGCGATACCGGTGGATCAGGCGAAGCGCGTCGCCGATGAGCTGATCAGCACAGGAACGGCGAGCCATGCCTCACTGGGTGTGCAGGTCAGCAACGACGCCACGACACATGGCGCCAAGATCGTTGAGGTCACGCAGGGCGGAGCCGCCGCGACGGCGGGTCTTCCCAGTGGTGTCGTGGTCACCAAGGTCGACGACCGGGTCATCGGTAGTGCCGACGCCCTGGTCGCGGCGGTTCGATCCCGGGCCCCCGGGGACAAGATCACGCTGACCTACCAGGATGGTTCGGGTGCATCCCAGTCTCTGCAAGTGACGTTGGGTAAGGCCGCGCAGTGATCCGTATTACGGGGGATTACCCGCACACGGTCGGTGGTGCCGCCGCACCGATGTCGGGTCGTCGGGCTACGGTGACATCCATGGGATATCCGGCGGAGCTGGTGGGACGGGCGCTTGTTGTTGTCGTGGACGACCGAACGGCCCACGGTGACGAAGAGGACCACAGTGGACCGCTGGTCGCCGAGCTGCTCGCTGAGGCGGGTTTTGTCGTCGACGGGGCGGTGGTTGTCTCGGCCGATGAAATCGAGATCCGCAACGCGCTGAACACTGCGGTCATCGGCGGCGTTGACCTGGTGGTGTCGGTGGGCGGAACCGGGGTCATGCCGCGTGATGTCACCCCGGAGGCAACTCGCGACATTCTGGATCGAGAGCTTCTCGGTATCGCCGAGGCGCTGCGCGCCTCGGGTCTGTCGGCGGGTATCCCTGAGGCGGGGCTCTCGCGCGGACTGTCGGGGATTTCGGGAAGCACACTGGTGGTCAACATCGCGGGGTCGCGTGCAGCGGTTCGGGATGGCATGGCCACCCTGAATCCGCTTGCCATCCAGGTGATTGGCGAGCTTTCCAGCCTCGAACTCTGAAAGCGCTCCCGGGTCGGCAATGCAGGGCTTCCGCAAACCTGTCGGTGGCCTTTTTGTTAAATGCCGGTGAACTCTCGGAGCCGCCGAATTTGTGATTTTCATCATAGTTTGGGGGTGGTTGTGATGGCGGAACGGCGTCGTGACCCGGATGCAGTTAATAAAATCTTTGGGAGCGAATTGCCCACCGAGTCGAATGACGAGAGGGATCGGGAGGCCGGTCGATCCGCTGGAGACGGCGACGATTGGCTGCGGGATAACGTTCCCCCGCACCACAATTGACGTCGTCGACGGCTTGATCGCAGGTGGTGGCTGACCTGTGGCGTTGAGTGTCGATGGGGTGGGGCTGGGCGAAGCGGTGCCGACAGGCCGGGGGGTTGCTGTCCCAGCAACGCATCGATCACTGGACTTACGGAACGCTGGCAAACAATCGCGACGGTCAATTTCGGGTCGGTCCGGGCTCGCCTTCGCGTTGCCGGTCCGATGTGGTGCCGTTATGTTCCTCCTGGCAACAATAAGCTGAGCGTAAGAGCGGATTGTGAGTACTCAGATTTTGGGGATCGTGAGCACTCTCAATTAATCTGCCTAACGCTGAACGCGAATCGGAACGAACCGGCCCGCGTACGAGCCCCATAGGTGAGCCCACGGGATCGCCGTCGACACAGCTAGGGAGATCATGAAGGTTATCGGGCGGCTTCTGGTGGCGATGCTCGCCGCCGTCTCGACGTTGTTTGTCGGGGCGGGCACCTCGCAAGCGGGGTTGGACAACCAGATGAGTTTGGTCGACGGCGGGGGCCGGACCATGACGATTCAGCAGTGGGACACGTTCTTGGACGGTGTGTTCCCCTTGGACCGCAACCGGTTGACCCGTGAGTGGTTCCACTCGGGCAAGGCCGTCTACAACGTGGTCGGC
>Ga0075163_10003926_pt1 | contig 19966 bp, 12 predicted proteins | sample JI1023141ADNA_FD_71478 | JGI IMG/M metagenome (GOLD analysis project Ga0075163, IMG submission 71478) | Wastewater effluent complex algal communities from Wisconsin, to seasonally profile nutrient transformation and Carbon sequestration -... | ecosystem: Engineered > WWTP > Effluent > Algae... | reverse complement strand
GGTACGGTAGTAGATGCCGATGATTTGATGCAGGAGATGGTAGTAGCTGCACGCACGCAAACGCTGGAGTTGGGTAAGATTGATGACCTGACCAAAGAAGAAGTTGACGACCTCGTGGAAATGATCGGCATGAGTGCGTTGAAATTTTTCTTGCTGAAAGTTGATCCGAAGAAACGGATGATGTTCGACCCAAATGAGTCGATACAATTGCAAGGTCATACAGGGCCATTCATTCAATATACACATGCGCGCATCAAAGCTATTTTGCGCAAGGCTGCAAGCATGAATATTGTACCCGATGGTGCTTCATTAAAAAATGTTTCTTCTTTAGAACCTGCCGAGCGGGCCATCATTTTTAAGATCAATCAGTTTCCCGCCAAGGTGCAAGAGGCTGCACGTGAATATTCGCCCGCTATTTTAGCCAACTATGCGTATGAACTGGCTAAAGAATACAATCAGTTTTATCAGGCTATTCCTATTTTCAGCGAAAGCGATGCCGATAAACTGAAATTCCGCATTGCGTTTTCGCAGGCTACAGCCGATGCGATTAAGAAAGCCATGTTGATGTTGGGCATTCGTGTGCCTGATCGGATGTAAATGCGGTACTTACTTCACAATCAACAAACCGAACGGCTTTTGTTTCGAGCCATTGACGAAAAAGATTTTTTGAAGTGGTTAAAATTTTTTGAAGACCCAGCAGCACATCAGTATTGGGTAGAAGCACAGGATGCGCCTGAACGTGAATGCAGCAAGTGGTATGAAAAACAACACTTACGATATGCACAAGATCGCGGTGGCATGAATGCGCTGATTGAAAAATCGAGTGGTAAGTTAGTGGGCCATGCGGGGTTGTTGGTACAGGAAGTGGATGGGGTTACCGAATTGGAAATTGCTTATTCGCTGCTGCCCGAATTCTGGAATAAAGGCTTTGCTATTGAGGCCGCCAACAAGTGCAAAACGTTCGGGTTTGAAAATAATTTTGCGGAGTCGCTCATCTCCATCATCAGCGTAAGCAACCTTCCATCACAAAAAGTGGCCACTAAAAACGGACTTACCATTGCTAAACAGACCGTTTACCGCCAAAATCCGGTTTACATTTATAGAATCCAGAAACCGATAGCCGGAAAAGCGTAACTTCACTGCAGAAACAAATCGGGTATCATTTTTGTTTTTCAAACGCAAACCTATCAAACTAACAAACTATGAAACTGGCAGCAACACTTTTATTCGCATTCGTAATGAGCGCACCATCTATTTACGATTTTAAAATCAACAACCTGGAAGGCAAACAAGTTGATTTCTCGGCCTACAAAGGCAAAACATTATTGATTGTAAACACGGCTTCAAAATGCGGTTATACCCCGCAATATGAAGAACTTCAAAAACTGCACGAGCAGTTTGGCAGCAAGGTTACTATTCTTGGCTTTCCGGCCAATAACTTTGGTGGGCAGGAGCCAGGCACTAATCTTCAGATTGCTGAATTCTGCAAAGCCAACTATGGCGTAACTTTTCAGATGTTCGAAAAAATTTCGGTGAAGGGCGAAGATCAACATCCGCTGTACGCATTGCTGAAAGAAAAAACCGGACAAGAACCTACCTGGAATTTCTGCAAGTTTTTGGTTAAGCCTGACGGATCGGTTACATTCTTCAACTCGAAAGTGAAACCACTCGATCCTCAAATTGTTAATGCATTATAAGTTAAACTAAATCCACCCCTCTCGCCTGTCACGCAAGGCGGGAGAGAGGGGCAGGGATGAGGTCATGAAAACCAAACTCATCATATTACTCCTTATTATTATGGGCCTATCCGCATTTCTGTTTGGTAAACTTTCTAAATCCGAACCCAAGCAAGCCGCGGGTTCTATTTACGATTTTAAGATTAATAGTCTGGACGGAAAGGAAATAGACTTTAGTCAATACAGAGGCAAAAAGATTTTGATAGTAAACACCGCATCCAAGTGTGGTAAAACTCCGCAATATGCCGGACTTGAAAAACTGCACGAACAATTTGGTGAGCGTGTAAAAGTGTTAGGCTTTCCGGCAAATAATTTTCTTTGGCAGGAACCCGGAAGCAACGATGAGATTGCTGCCTTTTGCGAACGTAATTATGGCGTACAATTTCAGATGTTTGAAAAAGTATCTGTAAAAGGTGGCGATCAACATCCACTATACGAATGGCTGGAAGCCAAAACCGGTAAAAAACCTGATTGGAATTTTGCCAAATACCTGATTAGCGAAGATGGCGAAACGGTAACCTTCTTTAGCTCCAGCATTGAACCACTTGACAGCTCACTGGTGCAGAGCCTTTAAAAAAATCTTCAATATTTTTTTACGTCCTTTTTTCTGCTGACATACGGCTGTCAGCGTGGTGTTTCAACTTTACATCATCAAAAACTAAACACGTAAAGTTATGGAGCAAGCAATCAAACAATCAGAGGTTATTACCTCGCAGGAATTATTCAAACATTGGATGGGGCATCGCCACTTAACCCGCAGGGTAATTGAAGCCATTCCCGAAAAAGATTTTTTCAGTTTTTCTATTGGTGGCATGCGCACACCAGCATTGTTGGTGAGTGAGTTGCTGGCCATTGCCGGGCCAGGCTTGCAACAGATTGTGGAAGGCAAAACTGAAAAGCTGGATGAAAATCTTGATTTCAAAAACAGTAAAGCAACAGCTTTAGCATTGTGGAATGAAGCCGATAACCAGATTAAGAAGTACTGGGCTAAAATTTCAAACGAACGCTTTCACGATCGCATAGTAACCTTTGGTCAGTACGAAGGCAGCATTTGGTCGTCTATTTTTTATTTTATTGATAACGAAATTCACCACCGCGCACAAATGTATGTGTATTTGCGCGCGCTGGGTGTGGAGCCACCTGCTTTCTGGGATCGGGATTTTGGAGATAAGTAGTGGAGGTTAAGAGATAGATGTTTGAGAAGTGGAAATACTATCGGTTTCCTTTCACTTCATTTATCTCTGCAATAATTCGCTCATTCACATTAATTGTAGCGCCTTTGAAACTAAAAATGGTTGTACCAAACTCGCGGGCATAAACATTCGTAATTGAATCAACTATAACAAAAGTTTTGAAATGCGGAGATGTTTCATGCATCTCCGCATTTCTTTCTTTTCGTTCTTTTATTCGAATTACATTGGTGTAATTTTTATCCAGTTCAAACCAATCGATGTAATCGGCATTGAATGTTACCGCTTTTACTCCTTTACGGGAATAATAATTGATAGCACCAGCCTGGCCGTAGTTATCGCAAAGCACAAGGGTAGTTTCGGGTTCATTTATTTCTGCGTAAGCGGCATCAACCTTTTGCGCCAGTTCACTCCAACCTAACATATCGGCAAAGTCTTGCGGCAAAGCATGGTCTTGGCCATCTTCCCACCTTAGCATTCCCAACGCCCGGTACTTTTCCTGATGTTGCATGATGTACTCAGGTGTTTTATTTGGGAAGGCGATGTTATACATGGGTATAAAAATCGCTATGGGTATAATAAGTGCAATTGGTATTAAGATTCGCTTCCAACCAATTTGCGAAATATGCTGAAGAAAAACGGCACCAAAAGCTATGTACACCGGATACAACCCAATGGCATAATAATCTTTGGCCCGAAACCATAAGAAAACCCCAAGCGTAAAAAGTATGGACCAGAAAAAAACTTTATAGTGCTTAAAAGGTTTGTAACAGAGAAGCGCGTATAGCCCCAAAAGAATTACCGGTATAGCTCCTGAAAAGAACAGCACTTGATTCTTTAAAAAATCAAACCGGTTTACATTCACCAATTGCAGGCTCGCCAATTGATTCATGTGATGCACCACCGGAAAGTTGTTTTGGTATTGCCAGATAAGATTCGGTAGAACCAAAAGTAATCCCACTAACGCAGCCAGGTATAATTCTTTTTTAAGAAATAGGTTTCGCTGTGGGGTAAGTAGTATTGCGGGCACTAGTCCGAAAACCAGAAAGGCAATGTTATATTTATTCAGAAACCCAATGGCAAAGACTACTGCGCTCCAGTAAAGCCACTTTGGTTTTTCAGTGTTGAGGTACTTCAGAAATAAATAGAAAAGCGCGGTCCAGCACAGCACATCTAATGAGTTAGGCTGATACAAAGTGTTAAGTCGTAGCAGTACGGAAAATAAAACTCCCGTAGCACCAACCACCAAGGCAATTAGATTACCATTTAGTTCTTCAATGGTTTTCCAAACTACCAATAAGGTAAGCGCCCCGAATAAGGCTGGAAAAAACTTAATCCAAAACACGCCATTGCCCAACAAACCGATAAGGAAAGAAATCCATGATGTTACGGGTGGTACCGATTGATAACCCCAGGCTAAATGTTTGGCCTGATCGAGGTGCAGGTATTCATCGCGATGCAGATCGTACACCGGACTGATCAGGATAAACTGCAAATAAAATTTTAGCAGAATGAAGCCTAGTAGGAGTAAGGTTTTTTTGTTCATGAAGAAAACGATAGATGCAGTTAGGAGATATTTTATTCATTGAGTGTGTCTGATTTTATCTCCAACCAAAAAAATAAACACCAAACATAATAATATCGTGAGTTTTCAAGTTGTTCATTATGTATCATGGCATGCAAATCCATGTAAGAAGAAAATCCTTCAAAAGTTTCAATTTCCGCGTAAAGTAAGGGTACATGTGTCCGTTTGCAGACAGAATAAATTACACAGGTAACGCTGCCTGTGCTATCAATTTCGTTTCTAAATATTTCAACTACATCAGAGTCATACGGATAAGTGATTACGTTTTGATAATATTGATTTCCAGGAAAATCTTGACTCTCAAAATTAGGATTTGATATTTTTACTACATAAGTATTTCGGTCATGGTTTCTGAAAAATTCATCACCGCATGAACTAAGGTACACTGTCTCATTTACATTTCTGTTGTAGGGATTAGATAATCGTCTTTTGCTGAATGAGATATAGTTATTATAAACAGAGTTAGTCAATAAATAATCACTTACAAATACATAGCTCACAATATGAGTAGCAAATAATACCATTAGTACAATTCTTAACTTCTTCACTTTGCTATTTACTAATACCCTAATATATCGCTTTTTAATATTCCTTTAGTAGGAACAGCCAAAACCTCTTCCCATTTCACCCCCATCAACCTCCGGTTTCACCGACTTTTTACTGTCGGTAACCTTTTCAGAATCGTCTGGCGAGCATTTGCTACGTTATTTCGTGTAAACAAACACACAAGGTTATGAGCAACACAAAGAAATTAAGCAGCAGCGTTTGGGTAGGCGGTATCATCCTCGCTATCGGAAGTATTTGGCTTTTTAAGAAACTGGATTTACTCCATCTGCCACGTTGGGTTTTCTCCTGGCAAACACTTCTGATCGGGTTAGGTTTAGTGTTTGGTGTTAACCGCAAGTTTGAAGGCATTGGTTGGTTGGCATTAATCTTAGTGGGATCATTCTTTCTGATTGATGATATATTCTTTCTGGATTATGAGGTAAGAAGGTTGGCACTTCCAATCGGAATAATTGTGGTGGGTGCATTTATTGTTGGGCGTGCGTTGTGGGGGCCATCGCGTGATGCGCGTAAGTCGCTTGCCGGTGATGGTATCGTAAACATAGATGAAGGTGGTGAAGACTATTTTGACATTACTACCATTTTTGGGGGCGCTAAAAAGAAAGTGTTTTCCAAACAATTTAAAGGTGGCGAAACAACCTGCCTGTTTGGTGGTACTGATTTAGATTTAACACAAGCCGATATTCAAGGCACTGTAATAATTGATGTGGTACAACTGTTTGGTGGAGTAAAGTTGATCGTACCTGCTAACTGGGAAATCAAATCTGATATCACCGCTATACTGGGTGGTTTTGATGATAAACGCAGCACGCCTCAAGGCCCATCATCAGGGAAGAAATTAGTAATCACCGGGTTTGTGATGTTCGGAGGTGTGGAGATAAAAAGTTACAATTAAAAGATTTGTTGTTGGCTACTGGTACGCAGTTACCAGTAGCCAGTTAATATCAACCAGCTTATGAATTGGTATTTCGTTAAATTGGTTTTTCAGATTGTGAGCGATAGCGGCACAGCCCAGTTCGATGAACAAATGCGGTTGATACAAGCCGATGAGTTAGCGTGGGCAGTTGAGAAAGCCAGCGTGTTGGGTTGGTTGGAGGAAAGTACTTTCAAAAGTAGTTATTCAAAACAGGTAACCTGGAAGTTTATAGGTGTAGCCGATATTCATAAACTAACGGGGCTTGAAGATGGCACACAATTGTGCAGCGCCACCGTTCAACCCGATTGCCCGAAAGAATATTTGCAGTTAATTGAACTTAACCGGGTCAAAGCTTTAGCCATGATAGCAGAAGAATTTGTTGAATTGTAAAGAGATTGAGTCTTTAAACGCTTATTCAAGCCTGCTGTGGATTTTAATCCCAGCAGGCTTTATTTTGTTTATCATTTTGGTTTACCTGTGCTTTTAGTAATTTTCGAAATGCGAAGTTTATGTTTGGCGGTTCTGATGTTGGCAGGTGCGAATGTGTATTCGCAAACCGATGTGTATAAGTTTACCAATATCGATGCAAAGAAAGGACTTTCGCACAATCAAGTAAATGTGGTGTTTAAAGACAGCCGCGGATATGTGTGGGTGGGTACGGCATCAGGTCTTAACAGGTTTAATGGATACACCATTCATTCCTATCGAAACAATGTGCGCGACACAACTTCGCTGGTCGATAATCAGGTGGTGCGCCTAGCCGAAGATCCTCACGGCCGAATCTGGGTGAATGAATCCAACATTTTTTTCTACGATACTGACCGGTTTACCGCAAACACAACTCCTTATCTAAAAACCTATGGAATTCCGGATGGTTCCATACATGATATTGTAAAAGACAAACAAGGTTTTTATTGGTTTGTACACAGCTTTCAAGGGTTGTATCAATATGAAAAAGATAAAGGGCCAGCGCGAGCGTTTGTAACTAAACCTGGCGATTCTCTTTCAATCTCTACTAATCAGGTTTCGGCTGTGGCCGATGATGGTACCGGAAACTTGTGGGTAATTCATACCAATGGGATTCTTGAAAAACTAAATCCGCAAAGCGGACAAGTAACGTATCGTAATCGGGTATTGCAAACGCGGCATAATACCAATCTCGATTATCAGTTTATTGTAGATACGGATGGCGATTTATGGATTTATGCATCTAGTAGTCCTAACGGAGTTTTCTTTTTTGATACAACCGCTTCACGGTTCACGTTCATTAACAAAACATCTGCGGGCATCAAACTCAACACCAATCTGGTGCGGGGCGTGGTACAGGATAATCGAGAATTGATTTGGGTAGGTACCGATCATGGTGGGATTAACCTGATCGACAAAAAAAATAAAACCGTTAGGTACGTGTTGCATAGTGCAGATGATGCAAAGAGTATCAGCCAAAACAGCATTACCGATTTATATAAAGATGATGAAGGAATTGTATGGTCGGGTACATATAAGCGCGGGGTGGATTATTATCATGAGAATATTATCCGCTTTCCGTTGTACCAACATTACCTGCCCGATCGGCTAAATCTGGATTATGAAGATGTAAATCGTTTTGTAGAAGACAAGCAGGGCAACTTATGGATTGGAACAAATGGTGGTGGGTTAATTTATTTCGATAGAACCACCAACACGTTTAAGCAATATAAAAACAACCCGGCCGATCCAAACAGTTTGAGTAACGATGTAATTGTGAGTTTGTGTATCGACTACGAGGGCGTGCTTTGGGTGGGCACCTACTTTGGCGGATTAAACCGCTTTGATGGGAAAAAATTTAAGCGTTACAAAAACGACCCAACTAATGCCCGCACTATTGCCGATGATAACATCTGGGAGATTTTTGAAGATTCAGATAATAACCTTTGGATTGGCACTCTATACAATGGTCTTGATTTGTATGATAGGCGTACAGATTCATTTCAACACTACCGGAGTGGCGAGGTTAACTCAGTGCGTTCTAATTATATAAGTGCACTTACTGAAGACAGAAACGGAAATATTTGGGTTGGAACAAACTTTGGTATTGATGTTTTAAATAAACAAACTGGCAGGTTTACACATTATGAAAACGAATTAAATAATGTTAATAGCCTTTCCAATAATCTGGTGCTGTATATTATGGAAGACAGTAAGGGGTTGGTTTGGATTGGAACACATGGCGGAGTAAATATTTTTAACCCATCCACACAGAAATTTCTAACCTTTTGGGAAGCCGATGGATTAGTACATAATACCGTACTAACAATTTTGGAAGACGATAACCATACCTATTGGTTAACCACACCAAAAGGATTATCAAACTTAGTAATTAACCAACAAACTCCGGAAGATATGACTAAGTACGTGCTGAAGACGTACGATGAATCTGATGGCTTGCAAGGCACACAGTTCAATGAAAATGCGGCTTACAAAACATCGAAAGGTGAATTAGTATTTGGTGGTGCAAATGGGTTTAACCTCTTTAAACCAGAAATGTTGCAACGCAATGCCCTTAAGCCTCGGGTGGTACTTACCGATTTTCTATTGTTCAATAAGTCTGTTGCCATAGGCGAAGAAATAAATGGTAGGATTCCGTTACACAAAGCAATTTCAGAAACTCAGGAAGTAACACTTTCGCATCGCGATAATGTATTGGCAATTGAATTTGCAGCACTTAGTTATTTGCATCCCGAAAAAAACAGATACCAATACAAACTAGATGGCTTCAATGAAATGTGGGTAGAAGCTGATGCCAATACCCGGAAGGTAACCTATACAAACCTGGATGCAGGCACTTATGTTTTTAAAGTGCGGGCCGCTAATAGCGATGGTGTGTGGAACGATACCGATGTTAGTCTTACTATTAAAATATTGCCACCCTTTTGGGCTACACCGTGGGCCATTGTGCTGTACACGTTGGCAGTGTTTGGTGTGTTATATGCTTCGCGTAGAATTGCATTAAGCAGAGTGCGCAACAAATTCAGGTTAGAGCAAGAACGAAAAGAAGCACTGCACCGGCACGAGTTAGATGAAATGAAGATCCGCTTTCTTACTAATGTAAGTCACGAGTTTCGTACTCCGCTTTCGCTCATTATTACACCACTTGAAAGACTTACACAGCAAACTGAAGATTCAGAGCAACGCAAACAATTTACCATGATGCAGCGTAATGCCAGGCGGTTGCTTAATCTGGTAAACAAACTTTTAGATTTTCGCAGGTTTGAAGCCGATGAATTAAAGTTTAATCCAAGTGAAGGCGACATTGTTTTATTTATTCGCGATGCGGTCTATTCTTTTTCTGATCTATCGGAGAAAAAAGAAATTGAACTTAAATTCAAAACTTCGGTAAATTCCATTGAAACCATCTTTGATCAGGATAAATTAGAAAAGATTTTATTCAACTTACTTTCCAATGCTTTCAAGTTCACGCCTGATCACGGGGTAGTTTCGGTAGAACTTGATCGGGTGGTTAGAACAAATCGCCCCTGCATTGCCATAAAAGTTATTGATACAGGCATTGGTATTCCGGCCGATAAACATGAAAAAATCTTTGAACGCTTTTATCAAGACGAATTACCCGATCATATCGTAAATCAGGGTAGTGGCATTGGCCTTTCGCTTACACGCGAGTTTGTAAAAATTCAGGATGGTGAAATTTCAGTAACCAGTACCCCCGATGCCGGCAGTACATTTACGGTGGTGCTTCCCTTGCATGAAGTAAAACAGACTTTTATGGAAGAAACTTTACCGGGCAAGGTAGCTGAACCGGATGCAGAAGTAGCAAACTTGAATTTGCCTTCGCTTTTACTAGTGGAAGACAACGAAGATTTTCGCTATTATCTGAAAGATAATCTGAAATCGACTTATCGCATTTACGAGGCAACCAATGGTGCCGAAGGTTTAAACAAAGCACTGGCATTAATGCCCGATTTAATTGTAAGCGACATTATGATGCCTGTAATGAGTGGCATTGAACTTTGCCGAAAGGTAAAAGGCGAATCGCGCGTATCGCACACGCCCGTAATTTTGCTTACGGCTCGCAGTTCAGAAGAACAAAAATTAGAAGGGCTGGAATGTGGAGCCGATGATTACGTTACCAAACCTTTTAGTTTCGATATTCTGCAATTACGAATCAAACACCTGATTCAGCAACGCGAGTTGTTACATAAAAATTTCAAGAAACTGATTGAAGTTAAAGCAAGCGATGTGAAGGTTGCTTCGCTGGATGAAAAACTTATTCGCAAAGCAGTTGAAAGCGTGGAAGCTAATATTTCCGATGCTGGCTTTTCGGTGGAAGACTTGAGTCGCGAACTGGGTATGAGTCGCGTGCATTTATATAAAAAACTTTTGGCGCTTACAGGCAAAACTCCGCTGGAGTTTATTCGATCCATTCGCTTGCAACAAGCTGCCCAGTTGCTGGAAAAAAGTCAATTGAGTGTGGCCGAAGTAGCCTATCAGGTAGGCTTTAATAACCCGAAATACTTTGCCCGGTATTTCAAAGAAGAGTTTCAAGTGTTGCCATCGGCTTATCTGGCCTCAAAATCTAAGTAAAGCTTTTAATTCAGGTTGTTTTCGCATTTTTTCATCATTAGAACCTTGCACGGGTTAACAAATGCAGCCCATAATCGAAACATTTTAACCCCCTGGGTTAACTAAACCAACCGTTTTTCTGAACAATTCAATAACCATTCGAGCATAATACTGCCTTTACATTTACGCAATCGTTTTCTATAACTGATAATTTCATTCGATTACGTAAATGATGAACCGACTTGTACTTCTGCTTTTATTGTTCGCGCTTGCCTGTACACCAAAGGCAACTTACGAAGTTAAGCCCGATGGTGTTTGGGTAACGTTTCAGAATAATGATACCAAACGGATTGCGTTGCAACCTGTGTCCGATAAAATAATCCGGGTAACGGCAGCTCCAACACATCAACCGAAGCAAACAGAAAGTTTAAGTGTAATTACCCAACCCACTTTCGTGGATTGGCAGGCAGAGGAGATTGGAAACGATTTGCTTGTAACTACAAAAAGTATTCGCGCAAAGCTTTCGTTGCTTACAGGCGAAATAGTGTTTACCGATACAACTGGCAAAGTATTGTTACAGGAAAAAGTAGGCGGTGGAAAAACGTATCAGGCTACCACTGCCGACAATGAAAACTTTTACACTATTCAGCAAGAATTTGAATCGCCAGCCGATGAAGCTTTCTATGGTTTAGGGCAACACCAGGAAGGATTGATGAACTACAAAGGAAAAGATGTTACGCTTTTTCAATACAACACCAAAGTGTCGGTACCATTTCTGGTTTCAACAAAAAACTACGGCTTGCTATGGGATAACTATTCGCTTTCAAAGTTTGGCGATGTGCGCGAATACAAACAACTCTCGGCTCTTAATCTGTTTTCAAAAGATGGAGTAGCCGGTGGCTTAACTGCAAACTACATCTCTAAAACAGATTCTAACAAAGTTTATCTCTCCCGTACCGATTCGGTTATTAACTATCGCTTTCTGGCCGATCAGAAAATATTTCCACAAGACTTTCCTTTGGCAAATGGAAAAGTAGTTTGGGAAGGAAGCTTGAGTACAAACCAAACGGGCACACATAAATTTTTTATTTACTATGCTGGTTATTTAAAGGTTTGGGTTAACAATCAATTGCAGGCCGATCATTGGCGGCAAGCCTGGAACCCCGGCCAGATAAAACTTGAGTTGGATGCTGAAGCAGGTAAAAAATATCAGGTAAGAATAGAATGGTTGCCCGATGGTGGCGAATCGTACCTGTCTATTACCTGGCAACAAAATTCCAAAGAAGAGCAAAACCGTTTATCGCTATTCTCTGAAGCGGCCGATCAAATTGATTATTACTTCGTAGCCGGAAATAATCTGGATGAAGTTATTGGTGGGTACAGAACATTAACCGGCAAAGCCGAGATTGTTCCTAACTGGGCATTGGGCTTTTGGCAAAGTCGCGAACGTTACAAAACTCAAAAAGAAATTTTAGATGTAGCAGCAGAGTTTCGTAAGCGTAGAATTCCGCTTGATAATATTGTATTAGACTGGTCGTATTGGGATGAAGACAAGTGGGGCAGCCAGGATTTTGATTTAAAACGTTTTCCGGATGCGGATAACATGATCAAACAACTGCACGAAAAATACAATTTGCATTTTATGATTTCGGTTTGGCCCAAGTTTTATGAGGGCATCGAAAACTACAATCAGTTCGATCAAAAAGGTTGGTTGTATAAAACCAATGTTAATAATCGCCAGCGCGATTGGATAGGCAAAGGTTATGTTTCTACTTTTTACGATGCCTTCAGTCCGGATGCCCGCAAAGCATTCTGGCAATTGCTACACGATAAACTTTACGTGAAAGGTGTAGATGCATGGTGGCTTGATTCTACCGAACCCGACATTTTATCGAATGCATCTGTAGCTGAACGGAAACAACTCATGAATCCAACAGCATTGGGTTCATCTACGCGGTATTTTAATGCATACGCCTTGGTAAATGCGCAAGGTGTTTACGAAGGCTTGCGCGAAGCCGATCCGGATAAGCGCGTATTTATTTTTACCCGTTCTGCTTACGCAGGATCGCAGCGCTATGGAGCGGCCACCTGGAGCGGTGACATTGCTGCTAACTGGCAGGATTTTAAATCGCAGATTCCGGCAGGTTTAAATTTTTCATTATCGGGTATTCCGTATTGGACAACGGACATTGGTGGATTTTCGGTTGAACGCAAAAATGAACGCGCACAAGGCGAAGACCTTGAAAACTGGCGCGAGTTAAATACACGTTGGTTTCAGTTTGGCGCATTTAATCCGCTACATCGCGTACACGGTCAGTTTCCTTTTCGTGAAGTATACAACCTGGCGCCAGATGAACATACTGCCTACAAAACAATAGTGTACTACAATAAACTTCGTTACCGGTTATTCCCATACATCTATTCTTTAGCAGGCAAAACATACTTTGATGATTATACTATAATGCGGGCTTTGGTTATGGATTTTCCTAAAGATGCAACCGTAACCAACATCGGGCATGAGTATATGTTGGGCAATGCATTGTTAGTTGCTCCGGTTACAAAGTATAAAGCCAGAACGTGGCCGGTTTATCTGCCACACACCGATGGTGGCTGGTACGATTTCCATACCGGTAAACCATTTGCCGGAGGCCAGACTGTAGAAGTTGATGCACCACTTGAACAGATTCCACTATTTGTAAAAGCCGGTTCTATTATTCCTGCCGGGCCGGAGTTGCAATACGTAAGTGAAAAACTACCCGATCCGGTTACACTCTATATCTATGCCGGGGCTAACGGAAGTTTTGATTTGTATGAAGACGAAGGCTTAAACTACAACTATCAAAAAGGTAAGTTTCAAAAAACAACGTTTACTTATAACGAAGCCGAACAAGCACTAACAATTGGCGAACGCACAGGTGGTTATAATGGTGCACTGATTGAACGCACATTTGAGCTAGTCTGGATTGATAAAAATAGAGCAACCGGAATTGAACTTAAAGCAGATAAACCTGATCGTATAGTTAAATATACCGGTCAGGCCATTACAATTAAACGCTAAAACAAAAACACAACTCAATAATCAACTATCAATTTAAAAACAGAAACCTATGAGGAAAATCTATCAATGTTTTTCTATCGTGCTGGTGTTATGCTTGCTTCTGTCGCAACATGGATTTGCGCAGCAGGTTGTTACCGGAACGGTAAAGGATGCAACCGGTGTGGCCTTGCCGGGTGTAAACGTCCTGATTAAAGGAACAACAACCGGTACCGCTACAGATAGCCAGGGAAAGTTTTCGTTACAGGCATCGGCTAATGATGTACTGGTAGTTTCATTTATTGGCTACAAAACTCTGGAACAACAAGTAGGTACTCAAACAAGTTTTGAGTTTGGACTTGAAGAGGACATGATTGCGTTAGAGGAAATAGTAGTGGTAGGTTATGGTGAAGCAAAGAAAAAACTTGTTACCGGAGCCAACATTCAGGTTGCTGGCGAAACACTTCAAAAACAAAATCAACTTAATCCGCTACAAGCCATGCAAGGTCAGGCGCCAGGTATTAATATTATTTCTACGTCAGGCCAACCGGGTGCAGGTTTAAAAGTAGTAGTGCGTGGTTTGGGTACCATTGGTAACTCGGGGCCCCTTTATGTAATTGATGGTATTCCGGGTGGTGATATTGCTATTCTTAACCCGAACGACATTGTTTCGATTGATGTATTGAAAGACGCGGCATCGGCTGCTATTTATGGTGCGCAGGCAGCCAACGGTGTAGTGTTGGTTACAACCAAAACCGGCAGCAAGGGCAACGGCCAGGTAAGCTTTGACATGTACACGGGTTTACAGAATGTTAATCGCACAGTGGACATGTTGAATGCTGATGAATACAAAGTGATTATGAATGAACAAGCGCTTAACTCGGGCGGCTCGCTTATCGACTTTGGTGCTATGAATGGTCTTGCCAATACCAATTGGATGGATTATATGCTTAAAGAGAATGCTAAAACCAACAACTATAACATAGGTGTTAATGGTGGTTCTGAAACTTCAGCATATTCATTGTCCTTAAACTACATTAACCAGGAAGGTATTGTAGGTGGCGAAGCCGTTTCGTACTATGAACGTTATGGAGCAAGATTAAACTCAGAACACAAACTGTATAATAATGTGTTGAAAGTAGGGCAGCACCTTAACTTCAATTACATAATAAACAATGGTATTAATGTAGGCAATCAATATAACAACACATTGCGCGGAGCATTTATAACCTCGCCTTTGTCGCCAGTTTATAGTGATAATAATATTTACGATAGTCCATTTAACGATACGTCAAACTCTCCGTGGTTTAATGGCGATGGCAACCCATATGGCCAGATGATGACCAATACCAACAACAGAAACAATGCGCAGCGCTTGTTGGCTGATATCTATGCGGAATTAGAACCTATTAAAAACCTGAAGATTAAATCAGTACTGGGTTTTAATTATTACGCATCGGACTACCGTGGGTATTCACCGTTATATCAATTCTCGGTTTATGCCCGCAGCGTTACGCGTACGGTTACCAATCAAGGCATGAGCAGCGGCCATACCCTTACATTTATTAATACGGCTACCTACGATTTTAACATTGGCGAAAACCATGCATTCAGTGCTATGGTGGGTATGGAGTCTCAGCGCTCGCAAGGCACAAACCTTTCGGGTTCTAACTGGAATTTATTATCGCAGTTCAACGATTTTTCGCATGCTTACTTAAATAACACTACTGGCAGAGCATTCGTAACACTTAATGAGGACGGAACTGTACAATCTATAACCGATACGCGCGAAGTAGGCGGTGGCCCAAACAATGATTATCGTAGAGCTTCTTATTTCGGCAGGTTATCCTACAACTTTAATGAGAAGTATGTGTTTAATGCTACGCTACGCAGAGATGGCTCATCCAAATTTGCACGCGGCCAGCGTTGGGGAGTTTTCCCTTCGGCATCAGCCGGTTGGATTCTCAGCTATGAAGATTTCTTTAAAGACTCAGCATTGGGCAACGCAGTTAACTTCCTCAAGCTTCGCGCAAGCTGGGGTCAGGTTGGTAATCAAGACATTGCTGATTTTCAATTTGCAGCACCTATCAATACCTCTACCAACTTTAACGGTGGCAACCCTGCAGCTCTATACACATTTGGTACAAGTGGTTTAAATGTGCCGGGGGCTTATCCAAGCCGGTTATCAAACCCTAATGTCTCGTGGGAAACATCAGAGCAAACTAATATTGGTATTGATGCCAAACTGATCAGTAACAAATTAGATGTTGCTTTTGATTTCTATGTTAAAACCACCAAAGGTTGGTTGGTAACACCACCAGTATTGGCTACGGTAGGTACAGGCGCACCAGTTATTAATGGTGGCAGTGTAAAAAATTCCGGTATTGAATTGGCCCTTAACTGGAGCGATCGCATCGGGCAGATTAATTATCGTGTTGGTGTAAACGGTGCATATAATAAAAACCGCGTGGGCGAAATACCAACAGAAGATGGAATCATTCACGGTCAAACCAATATGTTGTTCGATAACTCCGAAGAGTTTTATCGGGCACAAAACGGTTACGCCATTGGTTACTTCTGGGGTTATAAAACAAATGGACTGTTTCAGAACGATACCGACATTGAGCAGTGGCGCGCATCGGGCAAAGGAATACTTCAGCCTAATGTGCTGCCTGGCGATGTAAAATATGTTGATGTAAATGGCGATGGAATTATCAATAACCTGGATAAGGTAAACCTGGGCAATGGCATGCCCGATTTTACAATTGGGTTTAACGTAGCAGCCGACTACAAAGGGTTTGATTTTTCGGTTAATGCTTATGGTATGATTGGAAATAAAATTGTTCAATCGTATCGCAATCACACTAACAAGCAGGCAAACTATACTTCGGCTATTCTGCAACGGTGGACGGGCGATGGAACATCCAATCACATTCCTCGCGTAACCGAAACCAATGTAAACTGGCAGTTCTCTGATTTATATGTACACGATGGCGACTTCCTGCGCATAGCCAACATTTCAATTGGTTACGATTTATCTAAAGTAATAAAATGGAAAAACCTGAATCAGGTGCGGGTGTATGCACAAGGCCAAAACCTATTCACGTTCACCAAGTACAATGGCATGGATCCGGAAATCGGATACGGTACCGATGGTTGGGTATCGGGTGTGGATCTGGGCTATTATCCTCGTCCTAAAATTGCGATGATTGGTGTAAATGTTAAGTTTTAATCACAAGGGAATATGAAAAAGCTACTATATATAACAATACTTGGAATGGGGCTCACGCTTTCCTCATGCTTCGATGATTTTCTGGATGTAGAACCGATAACACAAGTGCTCGATAATAATTTTTATCGCACAATTGCCGATGCTGAAATGGCATTGATTGGTTGCTACGATGGATACCAGCGTACTGCATCAAATGGTAACACCGCCTTCTATGTGGTGTCCGAAATATTATCGGATAATACGTTTGGTGCAACCGGCCATACCGATGGTCGCGGTTATCAGGTATTAGATCGGTTTGATCTGGCGCAATCGCCATCCGATAACAATATCTTTAACGGTACGTGGTCCGATTATTACGCAGCAATTTTTAGATGTAATGCCTTGCTTGCTAAAATAGGAGGTATTGCATTTGATGGTAATGAAACAACTAAAAACCGGATTGAAGGTGAAACGCGTTTTCTGCGCGCCATCTTATACTTCGATCTGGTTAGGTTGTTTGAGCGTGTACCATTACTTACAGCACCAACCAGCGAAAATGTTCCGCAGGCAGCTGTAGCTGATACGTACTCGTTAATTGCTGATGATTTGAAATTTGCAGCAACCAACATTCCGGCTAATGCATATCCAAAAAGTCAGGCTGCACAAAACGATGGCCGCGCCACAGCACATGCAGCAAAGGCATTATTGGCGCGGATGTTTTTGTTTTACACCGGGTATTATGGCACTAACGATTTGGGTGTAACTCAAGCCGAGGTATTAACAGGTTTGGAAAGTGTAATAGCAAGCAATGAGTTTGCCTTGGTGCCAGAGTTTAAATCATTGTGGCCTGCTGCAAGTTTTGTACCGGCTGCCAACAACACATTAGATAGAAGCGGTTATGCTGGCGAAGGCAACAGTGAAGTTGTGTTTGCACAGAAATTTAACAGCACACAGGATTATAACGGTAACCTGGATGGTAACCGGTGGCTGGTAATGATGGGCTTACGCAATACCAATGCTTCACCTTATGGCAGAGGTTGGGGTGCTTGTACGGTTAATCCGCGGTTGGTAAATGAATTTTCCAACGATGATAAACGGAAAACAGCTTCCATCATTGATATTGCAGCAGAAGGCATTGAAGATTTTGATATTAATGATCAGCGTGAGTACACTGGTTTTTCTAATAAAAAGTATTCGCCTACTGCGTTACCGGATGGAACATCTAATACCGGTGGTGGAAACGATTTTCAGATTTCGCAAGATCAGGACTTCATTGTAATTAGGTATGCCGATGTATTGTTAATGGCGGCTGAGTTGGGTTCGCCCAATGCACAAACGTACTATGATCTGATACGGCAACGTGCTGGATTAACACCGCGTGCAGCTACTGTTGCTAACATTCAGGAAGAACGCAAGTTTGAATTCGCATTTGAGGGCATCCGCTATTGGGATTTACTTCGTCAAGGCTTAAACACAGCTGCTGCTACTATCGCGCAAGCGCAAAATGTACTGAGTGGAAATTCAGCTGATCAGGTAATAATCTCAGCATCTAAAATTGTTGAGACAAAGGGTTTCATGCAGATACCTAATACACAAATTACTTTGTCGAACAATGTGCTGACTCAAAACCCAGGCTGGAATTAATTATTAATCAACAACACTATGAATAAGATATTCAAAATAGCGCTGGCAATTCTGGCAATCTTTATTGCAGATGCCTGCTCGCCCGATGAGTTCGAGTTAGGAAAGGTAGATGTAACAGGGGCAGAATTGGTACCGGGCATTGCCTATCGAATCGAACATGATAACAGTAATCCCAATATAATTTACTTGCGAAGTTTAATGGGTACCGCATACACACCGTTGTGGGATCATCCGCAAGGACGCAGCCAGGAACAAACGGTAACTTTAAAAATTCCGTTTCCCGGAACATACACCGTAAAGTTTGGTGTGCAAACCCGTGGCGGCATAGTATATGGTGAACCAACTACTTTCGAAGTTGAAGACTTTCACGCTCCGTTTGTAGAAGATGAATTATGGACACTGCTGTCGGGTGGTGTAGGTAATGAAAAGGTTTGGTACCTGGATCTGGATGGCGATGCACTCAGTCGTTATTTTTTAGGTCCACTTTATTTTTATGGAACAGATAATGGCTGGCAAGGTGCCTGTATGGAAGATGGTGGCGATTGTTGGAATTGGAATCCGGATTACAAGGGTAACTCGTGGTTGATGAGCTCTGCAAACTTTGGTTCAATGACGTTTGATTTGAAAGGCGCAGCAAATGTGGAGGTAGTTCATAACACCATATCGGGCCGGGGAACAGAAACCGGAACTTACTTATTAGATGCAGAAGCTAAAACATTACGCATGACGGATGCCAGCCCACTTCATGATTCGGGGCGTGATGGCGTGGTGATTGATTGGGGAAACATTAAAATACTTTCACTTACGAGTGATCACATGCAATTGGCTGTACTGCGCGACCCTGTTTTATCAGGCGAAAGTGCATGCTTGTTGGTTTATAATTATATCAGCAAAGATTATTTTGATAACTGGGTGCCTGGGGATTTACCCGATCCAGAACCGCCATACGATGGTGATCCGAACACCGATCTTACTACTACTACCAAAAAAACATGGGGCTTATCATTAAACACTCCCTATAACTGGACAAACCTGGAAGGTGCATTCCTGAATAATTGGAGTTCGCCAGCAGATTATACAGCCACGGGTTGGGCGCCTTACGATGCTACGATGATCAGTAAAGTTTCGCTCACATTAGATAAGACGGGAGCAACGGCCGGAGATTATACATTTACAGATGGAAGTGGAGCTGAGATTTCTGGCACATACAGTATAGATGCAACCAACAACATCACGTTCGATAAATCAATTTCATTTGCCATCTCGGGTTGGGCATCGATTTCTACTACATCCGAGAAAAAGTTACGCGTAATCAGCACCGAGAAAGATGCATTTGGAAACATTACCAAGTTGTGGTTAGGGCAACGCGACCCTACTAAAGACGAATACATGGTATATGGCTTTGAGCCGCGAGGAGCAGCTCCTGCCGATCCGGCTGCCGCGTGGAAAAATGCGTTGGCTGGAAAAACTTTTAAACCCGATGTAAACTGGTTTATCAACTGGGTTGGCTTTCCACCAGCCTTCTC
>Ga0075163_10003925_pt1 | contig 19973 bp, 41 predicted proteins | sample JI1023141ADNA_FD_71478 | JGI IMG/M metagenome (GOLD analysis project Ga0075163, IMG submission 71478) | Wastewater effluent complex algal communities from Wisconsin, to seasonally profile nutrient transformation and Carbon sequestration -... | ecosystem: Engineered > WWTP > Effluent > Algae... | reverse complement strand
GGGAAAATGGCCCGGAGGATGAACCCCCCAATTCCACGCGATTTATATGGCCTGAACTTGAATTTCTCTAATTGGAGTGAGGACATACCTCCATTGTAGCACGCCCGCCCGGCGTGCGCAAGGTGACCCGATGGGGTCCACGGACCGATCTAATGAAATCAATAAGTTAAGCGGGTCTAAAATTTGGATTTCGCGTGGGAAGAGGGATAAATATAGCCACCGCCGCTCCAGCCCAAAGTGACGGCATGGGCGGCTAACGCCGCGATACTATGGGGGTTAGCGCCGGTCGCTTTGCGACGCGTCGCAGCTGCCTTAGTCCTGCTCACTTATGTGGTACACGGACTACGTCCGCCTAGCGGCTGCGCAGAGGAGGCATAGCCTCCGCCAAGGGTGCGCAGCTTTTAGGCTGTCGCACTGCGTCTGCCCTGGTGATAATGCCTATCATTAGCGCCTTCACTAGGTTAGCTTAAGCGCGGCACGCAGCTAGAGGGGGAGTTGTGGATTGTGGCCTCCAACCACTAAGTTACGTGCACTCTTCTTGTTATTATAGAAGACCCCGAGGTAGGCCGGTCAGCGGGGGATGTCTGGGCAAGGTATTAGAATTAAAGAAAAAATTTTTTAAACGAGATTCCTAAGCCCTCCTCCCCGGAACCACCAACCCTGGATACTATTATAACATCAAGAAGACTTGACAGTGGCACCGCAACTAAGCTACGCTGATCCAACGGCGCTAATGCCGCATAACGCGCTCACGCGCAAGGAGATAAAATGAAATTCTTTGGAAAGTCGATATCTATCCCGGAAATAGCCGTCAAGGCGTTAGACCACAAGCTTGAGTATGAGCATCATCCAATACCTAATGAAGAAGGCTTTAAGGTGCGTTGGAAGAATTTCTCTGAAATTGCCTCTTACTATTTAATTCAAGGCTTAGACGGTAATGTTAAGCAAGTCTATAATCAATGGTACGAAAACCATTGCTCTACCCGCCGTCATAACCGTAAACCAAGACTTAGAGCGGATTCGCTTCGACTCGGTGACGAATCAGATATGACCACAAGTATAGGCCTTGAAAAACAATTAACTTCAAAAAAGATGGAAGCCTTTGAATACGAAATCCAAGGCTACTTCTTTTACGCCTTCATAAACCGTATACAAAAGAGTGTAGACCTAGCCACAATGCTCAAGGTATTTGATGACACTCTTACGGCCAATGAGGGAATGTCAGGTATGACTCGTGGTATGCCTGAGTTTTTAACACATCTTCGTAAAAAAATAATCGAAGACTCCGGCGAATCACCCCTCGAACAAAAGGTTAACGTCGAGGAAAAACCTATCACAAGGGCGGATATGACCAAACACCTTGACGGTGAGGGCGTCTAGCCGCCAGCTAGCGCTGGCTGGCACGGGCCTAGCATGAGCAAAGCTCGTGCCAACTATTTTCGTCCAATGCAAATAAACTTGTTGACCGGTTTCGCCGTGCTGATATACTAAGAATATGAACAACAAACAAACACAAATAAAAGTAACCTTCTCGGCTCAATGGAAAATCGGAAAAGAACTAAAGACTTCCCGATTCGTAGAATACATAAGCGACGAAACTTCAGCCAGAATTAGAGCGTTAGCCTTAAATTGGACAATCGTATCCATCGAGGCGCAATGATCAAGTATCCTGACGAGACCGATACGGATACAAAGGCTGTTAGAGATATGCTAGATGCCGTTACGGTGGAGCCAATTTTGATGGTTGACGATCTCATTCATCGTGTGCGTCTAGGCGAATTTAATCCATGGGTATCGAACCTATTAGATACAAAGCTAGCAGAGGCAAAACACTTGTATTCTTTGGGCAACCAGCATGATGCCGATAGTTTGGTTAATTGGTGCGTTGCCTATGTTAGTCCCGCGAAATACTTGAAAGGATAGCAGAAATGACCTTTGAACAAAAGCTAATCCAATTCCTAGCCAAAGGTGATGACCTACCAGTTATCCGCAATTTTACACCCATTTTGCCCGCAAAGTATGCAATTTTACAGCCAACTATTTTCATCCAACTCAAATAAATATCTTGCACGGCTTCGCCGTGCTGATATACTAAGAATATGAAACAAACCACTAAAAAATTAGAAAAGCTTGTAATTGCGAACCAAAAAATCTTTAAAAGGCCTTATGCCTTTGTGAGCGAAACAAAACTTGGCACAATCGGAACTTGGCTGACTAATGGGCATTTTGCATATGCGGCCGAAAGGGATTGTGACTTGGTTAAATTGGCCACAATCGACAAGGCTAATTTTGACGGGCAACGGATACTAGTCGCATTGGACGCCCTTGAGGGATACGCGCCAATTACAGCGAGTAATCAGCTACTGGAAGATCGTGGATGCAAGTATTTGACGAGAATCCTTAGTTTTGACGCCGATTTTACGGTGCATATGAACAATGACTATTTTGAGGCGATTCGCGCCGCATTTCCAAATGCAACGATTTACACCAAAGACGCAGGTTCGTCTATTTTATGGATCGATGAGGTAGAAAAACGACTTGTAGCCATTTGCATGCCCTTGAGGTCGGAATGACCTTTAAAGACCAACTAGTCGCCTTTCTTGCAGGTGGAGACTTTACCGACGCCATCTACGACCAAGTATACAATGACTTCGCCGATTCAATCCCCTATGGAACATTGACAGGTGATGACGACACACTTGATAACTGGATCTTTGACAATCAAGACGAGATTATTGATTTCTATGATCTTCGAACGCATGCATTTTTGATAGAAGACCCTGATTTTGGCACGAAAAATAATAACCAAAAATAGTTGTAGACACCCACAACCATAATGTTAGAATAAGTTAAGGAGACAACAAAATGACAAATAACACAAAATTTAATGGCCACAAAAACTTAATAGACCTAATAGATGCTTTCAACCAAAAACCAACAAACCCGGTGCAAAAGCATATCGAATACCTGGCTACCGCGCCCGACAACTATTACATGACCTCATACGATGCGGCGCTAGCCCTTCATCAAATAGCTGCAAAATGCACAGACAAAGAGCTAGCCCTCCAAGCCTTAGACGCAGCAGTCGAAGTCTTGCGAGCAACCCCAGTCTACGCGCATGAGCTAGTCAACGCTTCGGAGGAAATCTAATGTTGCTCAACATCTTCCTAGTGCTAGGTATCTTATTCCTCTTATCCCGTCCGGAAGTCATCGAAATGATCTTAGGCCTTGCCTGTGTCGCTGCGTCGGGCGTAGTTTTTGTAGTTGTAACAGGTGTACCGCTCGTGATAGTTTCAGCAATAGCCTGGTACGTAGTAATTGAACCCATCGTAGTAGCTTGGAGAGGAGCCCTTTAATGAAACCAAACCAATACACCCTAGTGGCCCGACAGACGGCGAAGTCACCCTACGAGGTCGTCGGATACTCCGACGACTTTGACAAAGCCGTTGAACAGCGCGAGGTGTTGCTGCGCAACAACCGTGATGTACTCATCTATCTTTCAAGGCACTTCGATGCCTCGACGCTTGCGTTGCTGAATATGCCGGGCGATAGCGCTAAGGTCGATTGGCCAACCGTAAACAAGACGCGTCAGGCTACGCCCGACGAAGCCTACAGCATCTTTGACGCGGAAGCAGCGGATCTGGTTCGCCATTACGAGGCAATGGGACTAACGCCCATCGACGATTATGACTTACCAATTGAGCTGCGCACAGCGCAGGAGGAATCCAATGATTAGAACCAAAGCACAAGACACCATCGAAATCCTAATTCGTCAACGCGACTATAGCGCGCTCCTCGACTACGGCCTTAACGCCTACGACATGGGCGAACAGGCGCTCACTCCCGACCAGCGCTATGCCATTCTCATGCTAGTCGAAGTCCTAGTCGAAGAGGCGGAACGCCTCGGCAAGGTCCGCGTGACCCGCAACATCATTGACCTCTTAGAAAGCGGCCTAGACACCATCGCCTAAGGAAAGGAACATATGAATATACGTAACTATATTGACAATATAACTGGAGAGCAAAACGCATTCATTGCTCACTGTGTGATGAATGGAAAACTTGACGAATTGTGCTCATGGTTTGAATTGCAGTATGGCTCGCTGGAGCAACGAGAATTTTTAAAAATATGCTTAAAAATGACCTTTGACGCAAGCCGTAAACAAGCCATCGAAGCGACCCTCTTGGCTGTTAACGACGCCGTTGAAGCTATCGCGACGGATAATGTATAAAATTACATACAAAAAGGAAATAAAAGTATGCAAAAATACGCACTCAAAATCACCATGCTCCTAGACTACTTCAACGAACACTTCGCCGTCCTGCCGAATGGCAGGACCGCGGTCCGAAAAACAGGCCTCTACGAAGAGTGGACAGTAATTGAACGCTCGGAGCGTTCAATTACGATCGGTCAATACCCCTCTTTCCTTCTAGAAGGTTCCGATGAAATCAACTAGGAAGGCGAAGCCCTCCCTCTCGGTAGACTACTGGCATGGTCGAACCGGTTACAAAACGCTCATGCGCATAGACCTCTTCAACCTACCCGCCGTAAATCTCGAATGGATCGCTCATCGACTAGCTCGCACCTACCGCAACGTCGGCACCAGCCCCTACACCGTGCTCGACCACACTCTAGCCGTCTACAACATGCTACCACAGGGCACCTCAGGCGCTTTGCGCCTCTATGTCCTCTTGCATGACGCCGCCGAAGCTTTTATAGGCGATGTGCAATCACCTATAAAGAAGCTGATACCCGCCATCGGCAAAGTCGAAGCCAAAATCCATCGCCAACTTCTAAAACTCTACTGGCCCGGTGAGGTGCCGTCGGCACCTCACCTTAAGCTTTTGCACGATCTTTGCAAGGTCTACGACACGAAGTCCTACGAGTTGGAACAGCGCTTGCAACTAGGAGAAACGCCGGTCAATGCCGTCGAAGAATTTCTTGACTGCTACGCAAAAACCGTTAAACTAATAGAAGAAGAGGCGGCGGCTTCGCCGCCAGAGGAGAACAAATGAACAACGCAAAAACAGACTTGACCAACTCTTTCTATGACCGATACGCGGCGGCTTCGGGCCGCAGGCTTCTAGCCGACGCCGACGAGGCGCTAGGTGCTTCGCACGTAAATGATATTCTCGAACCATTCGCCCGCTACTACGCCATCGACCCGATCCCAACCGACGCAAACGATACCGATTACGCCGCCGCAGTCAGGCTTGCCTTGGCAGCTGCGCTTCCAGGCAACGAGCCGTCGTTGCGTCTCCACGCCGAAGTTGCCTACGAGATCGCAGAAGCAATCGCGGACGCTGTCGCATCCAGAGAGGAATCCCGATGAACTTCGTTCCCATCTATCACAAATGGCTCGACTACATAAACACGCTCACCGATGGTGAGCTCCTAGAGGAGCTCACTTTACAGTCTCCGCCAGAAGAGCTAGCGCGCCTAAGCGGCCTGATGGCCTCTCGTTACGGCTCGGCCTCCATAGGGGCTGAGTTGACTTCGTCAACCCTGGCGCCGGAAGACGGTCTTAACATGCGTATCGAACTTCGCGAATGGCTCGCCAACTACCTCGCAGAGGATGAGGCTCTATGATTAATCCAAAGGATTTACTCCCACCAAACTTCCAATGTGACCCATCAATGGTCTATCACCTAGCGAAAGTATTCGCCGGCGAATATGCCTATCACTGCCAGGAGGCAGTGATGGCCGCAACCGTGAAATCAGTCCTAGACATCGGCGGTAACGCAGGCGCATTCACCCTATGGGCTGCGCAAGCGTTTCCACTCGCCACAATCAATGTTTACGAACCAAGTCAAGAGAGCTTTGCTCTCTTGACTCAAAACATAACTTCAGCCGGCCGCGCTACTGCGTATCGCTGCGCCGTCGCCGATAAGCCCGGAAGGGCGGTACTATCCGCCCCCAAAAATAATACCGGAGATCGCTCAATCACCGCCGGCGCTGTCGGCGCCGGTGAAGAGGTTGAAGTCATCTCTGCAAGAAGTCTGCCAGTGGCCGACCTTGTTAAGATTGATGCCGAAGGCGCTGAAGCATTAATCATATCAAACTTGGGCTTTCGCCCAAAATATCTATGTTACGAATTCCACAACGTCGAACTTCGTTCGATGCTTGAAAAATATCTTGACCCACACTATTTGCGTTGGTATCATAAGGAATCGACACCCGGACTCGGGATCGTTGGATGGATTCGGAAAGGACCATCGCTAAAATAGCGGGCAAAGCCCGCAAAGGAAAAACAAAATGAAAAACATAACCACAACAATCTTAGCCGGTATCCTACTCATCAGCTGTTCCAAAAATGCGGCGCCGATCGTGCCTACAAACATCACTACAGAACAGTCCGTAGTGCTTCAAAACGTCTTGGCTGAGTTCAAAACCAGAGGCTACTACAGCGAAGCCCTAGAAAGCGTAAGCGTAGTCCTCGTAAGTCGCGAAGAACTCGCGGCTTACTGCGAAACCAAAGACCTAACCAACGGCTGCGCGACGGAGCGTAACATCTTCATCGTCGACGAAGTCGTCGTCGACTTCGCCTATATGCTCATCCACGAGCTGTTCCATATCGCTTTGTTCCATCAAACAGGCGACGCCGATGCCGGCCACGCCACGCAAGTGTTCCCAGAAGAAGTAATCAAAGTTCGTAATAACTTAAAGTAAAGGAGAAAGAAATGAGCAACAGTCTAGAAGCAGAAGCACAAGCACAAGAAACTGGCGCTTTGCGCTACGATGCCGGAAAGCCAACGTTTCACCACATACACCCAGATGTTTTACATTTTTTGTATTGTCAAGGCGATGCACTGCGGGACGAACCGATGATGCGCTGGTACTTTTATGGCGCGCAAATCACGCAGCGTTATACGCTAGATTATACTGATCTGTTTAAAGTGTTGGACTTTGGGGCGAAGAAGTACGCGAGCCTTAACTACACAAAAGGCATGCTCTATAGCCGGGTCTTCGACTCGTGGTTCCGTCATAAATATTACTACCCACTCAACGCTAACGAATCGGTTGACTCGGAAAGCGGGATCAGTCATGAGGGACACGCTAATTGTAATCTATTGTTTGCGTTGACCTACGAAATACTAGGTTACGACGGCGGCGAATTCGACGACCGCCCGAAAGGATTGAAATGACCCCCTTCACCCTAGAAACATGGACCATCCGCAACAAGTACGGGCGCTTTCAGCTCAAGCGCTACGCAAATCAATACGGCACATTCTTCGACATAGAGGATCTGTCGAGGTTAATGAGGCATCTAGATGTATATGGCGTATCAGCGGAAGATTGTATGGTTAAATGGATCGAGGCGTTCGCTAAATGACCTCCATCGTAATCGGCATAGACTACTGCTGGAATGGCTGGTTAGACAAGTTCTATCCCCGATACGTAGGCCCAGGCTATCGCGGTACGTTCCATGCAAGACGCAAACGCGGCACCCACGAAATCTACATAATTGACTTTACAACGGAGCTAGATGTCGTTAGACTAGTTAAGAAGGAGACAAAAAGTGAAACCAACAAACACCGAAATTGAAGCCCTCGCTCAAGCGATGACCAAAATAATCCAAGAAGGTATCGCCAAAAACATAACGGAAGAACGCGTGGTGTTCTCTGTGAGCGCCTTTATCGAAGGTTGTTTGTTGGAGCTTTTAAGCGACAACCCAGGAGTAAAATAATGAAAAAACCAATAGACCTAGAGAAGTTGAAAGCTTTTTCAAAAACCGGAGATATTTTACGAGGAGATATGGATATGCGAAAGCTTTTTCCTGAACTAATCTCCCTGCTAGAGCAGGCGAAGGAGATCATAAATTTCCACGCTAATTCACTGGAAATGAATCAGTTCGACACGACTATGGAAGACAACTGGCTCTCCAACTTCACAGAACAGAAGGTACAAGAATGAAATTCAAGGTGGGTGACCGATTAAGAATCCTGGATATGTTAGAAGGCGAATCATGTAAAGGTCTGGTAACAGTAATGGCGGTGAGCTACAGAAAGGGTTGTGAATTTCCGTATTCGGTACGTTGCGATTGTGGTGAAATTCTTAACAAGTCAGAGAAAAAGCTAGAATTAATTGAGGAGGACCAAAAAATGCAAAACAAAAATGAGTGGAAAATCGGGTGTCACACTCTAAGTAAAACAAAATGTGGTAGTCTCATCGTAACAGACCAACTAGGCGATAAACATTTGTACCGCATCAATAGGAACGAGTTCGGGGCTTTAAAAGACTTCCTCTCCACCCCGTACCAAGAGGAGGAGGTTTATGTAAAAGTTGGAGATCGCTTAAAATATTATGGTGAAGACCATATCGTGGCAAGGATATCAAATAATTCTCATCGTTTTGATATTGCGATGGTGAGGTTGTCTGATGGAAATTCATATAACTGTCTCGTTGACCGTAAGCATGACCAATTAGAGTATAGACTAGCCGATCTAATTGAAACAACGGAACTAGCTAAATGGCGCGTCCTACCACGAGAGGGGGAGAAGTGAAAAAACCCCTAGAGTTCTGGTTAGCAATGCCAAGCGAAAACTACGACGGAAACCCAGTAGCTTGGCAAACCAAAGAATTAGCCAAAAATAGCGTGTTTATAATTTCTAATGACAAGAACGGCCTTCGTTACGAGTTGCCGAGTGAAATTATTCACGTACGTGAAGTCTTGGAGGAAACCAAAGATTGATTTGGAGAGGCTTAAGGCGTTGATAAAGCGAGAACAAGAGTTTTCCAAGAAGTGGATGGACGACTCAGCGGCGGATGTTCAACAGGAAATTTACTCATTGGTGCCAGACCTAATCGAGCTGCTAGAGCAGGCTAAGGAGATTATGCAGGACGTAAAAGATTCGTATCACGGCGGTGATTTTCCGAGCTTACCGGAGGACGATATCAAAGAGTGGCAAAGCCGCCTAAAAAAGGAAGGTGAGAAGTGAAAAAGTTCCCTAAAGAGTGGATTATTAAAATGCGAGATTTGATAAGATTGTCTGTATATTCAAAAGTTGATTTTGCGGCAGATAAATTTTTGTCTGAGCTTGACGCCGCAGGGATGCTCAAAGACATACCAGAGCCGTTGGAGATTGAGTATTGTGTAGCTCATGGTTATGTTGGAAAAAGACGTGATGGAAATTGTGTTGATATGGAACTTTATCCGTTTAGCGAAAACAGATGCAATTTTAAAAAAATGCGAGAGGTAGAGGAATGAAAAAGAAAAAACTAATTAAGCTGCAAAATAAGACTGGGCCTATTTATTTTTTGTCAAACCGAGATTTAAAGCTCACGCCGTGCACTGGTGATAATGAAATTTGGTGGTTATTTGCTGGCCTTTATGTCTCACTATCGGATCTTAAAATATTCCACAAAAAACTAGGCAAGCTGTTGGAGGAAGTGGGATGATTATTTCGATAGATCTATTATCCGTTTATTTCGATAACACCTATAAGCGCAATAACGTTAATTACCGTAACGTATAACCAACATTAAACCCCCTAAGTGCCGCTATAATGGACACTCACTACAATGAGAATTTTGGCCCAAAAGTTGCAAAAAGCCCCCAAAATACTACCGCAATGAGAATTTTTATGCTAAAATAAAACCATGAAAGTGATCCACACCATAAACCTGCTGCTCATTGCGGCACTGAGCTTGGCGCCCAGCTACGCGCCGACGGCGCCGAAAAAGGAGTTAACAACGTATGAAAAAATTAAAACGCTTAAGCCTAGAATTTCAGATCTATTGGCTCAGAAAATTAGCTCGTCCGTTGAGAAACATTGTTCTCGCCATCAACAATCGCTCGTGCTCTCTATCCTCTTTGTTGAATCCTCCTTTCGACCGGGAGTTCAGAGCACCACTGGCGACATCGGACTCGGCCAAATCAGCCCCGGAGCCAGATTACTATATAATCTGGAAGGGGAGCGATTACGTGGGATTCAGTACAACACCCGTTGGGCATGTAAGATCCTTGCAAAGCAGCGAAAATGGTGGGAATACCACTCCCGAACACCAAGCCGCGCCAAAGCCTACAAGGCAAAGATCAAAGCGCAAGTCCAAAAGATCCAAGCCGCAGAAAAAGGGCGCTAAAAGTCGCCAGAAACGGGTGAAATAAGCATGTTACTGGATAAAAAATCATGGTGTTTCAGATGCCACAAACCGACCTGGGTCGTGGGCAAGTTTGAGCAGGCTCGCGCTCCGTTCGACTTGACCTACGTAAAAATCGACGAATGTACATCGTGCGGGTGTAGCAAACGCACCACCGAATATGGTACAATCCAATATCTCAGCGCGAATGGCCGCGAGACAAACCTAATGACCAGTGACTATAGACATCCATGTAACCGAGGAGAACAAGATGACTAAGGCAAAATACATAGTAGTGTGGGACAAAGACGACGAGAGATGCATATCTTATTTATTGAAATCAGCCGTAGTGATGGTGCGCCAAGACGCTGACGGTGACACTGTTTTAGAATTAAACAACGGCTCGCGATTTACTGTGACAGCATCACTGACAGAGATTATGGCCGACTTAGATTTGGAGTGTTTGAAATGACCAACATAATTAAGCTAGTAACTTTTACCTTAGCTCTGGGCGCTTGCGCCGAGCGCGCAAACTTCGCCTTTGAATGTGACGATTGTGTCGTGGAAGGGCCGCAAGGCGTAGCCGGCGAATCCATTCAAGGTGAAGCCGGATTCGATGGTCACGATGCTTTAATTGAGGTGCTTCCATTGGCAGTATCTTGCGCCGCCGGAGGCTACAGCCTGTTGACCGCGACGGACTCGAATTCAAATGGCCTGATAGATTCGACCGATAAAAACTACTCGTTGGTCGACGTGTGCAATGGTGTAGCCGGGATTGATGGCGCTGTAGGTCCCAGCGGCATCCTGGAAGTTATAGACCCATGCGGAGATGCTCAAAATGCGCATGATGAAGTTTTATTACGCTTAGCCGATGGTCGCCTGTTGGCGAGCTTCTCGGCGAACGCTAATGGTGCGTACACTCGGTTCGCATACTTGGTGCCGGGGGTAAATTATGGAACCACAGACCAAACTGGGTGTTTCTTCAGCGTCGACGCAAACAATCAACTCTTTAACGAGCACTATTGACAATTAATTTTAGAAAACCTTACAAATAACCTACAAATAGGATAATTATAAATGACTGCGGATAAATTAAAAATTCAGAAAGTGTTGGAGGATTTAAAAAGGAACCTAAGAATTCCGAAATCCTCGGAAAAAGATCTCGTGTACCGACTATCGGACGAGGCACTGGAAAAGATCCGTAATCTACCAGATAAATAACCTTAAAATAGAAGGACCTGATGTTAAAAGCCCTTGACAAAATAATCCATTTCTTTATGCGTAGTGAGCTCACCGTGGTGCTGAGGATCGCCACGATTGTCGTGGTGTTTTGTGTCCTAGTAATGGGCGCCGAAGCCCGTGCCGACGACACTCAATTCTACAACCACGTCCGTCAAGGTCAGTGCGCCGACGAAGCCGACCTCATGACACGGGCGGAGCTCCTTTTATTTTCCCCAGTCGAGCGCCAGATCTTCGACTTGTGTGAGCGTGCAAATTTACCCAACTTACCCCTTTGCGTTGTGGTCAATGCGTGGTATGATGAAACCTTTAGTAAACACCTAAACAAATGTGCCTCGGAAATGGAGATCTAATGAAAAAACTGCTAGCCTTTTTATTGTTGTCAAGTCCGGCCTTAGCTTTGACGCCAGATAGTATCATAGCCAACCCAGGTGACAACTTTAAAATCGACATCGGGTTGGAACATGAAGTTCGGCTTATTGTCACGAAGAACTCAACCCATGGACTGAGTGTCGCGTCGGTTGCTCAACTTTTAGCCGAGACGGACATCCGGTGTGAATCAGCCAAGCTGGGTCGAGTAGCAGCCGTCCGAGTGGACTCGCAGAAAACCGAAATCCTAGTCCTGGACGCCATCTGCACAGGTGGACCGCTATTTGTCGACGGTAAGAAAGTTAAGGGCGTATGACTATCAAAGAACTAGCCGAAGCCTACGAGGCGCTCGGCCGCCTCCAATACCTCGATACCACCGCAAACGGTAAAGCAAAAGACACAACCACCGTACGCAACGCCCTAGTAGCCTTAGAGCGAGAGCTCTTCGAGGCCGGCCTAGACGCGAAGGAGAACTATTGGGAACTCTAAGCGCTCCGCGCAAGCTAAAGATACTCATCTGGGACATAGAAACGCGTTACGTAGTAGCGCGTCTATGGCGTACCGGTGACCAGTACGTTCAACATGATCAGATCATCACTGGTCAACATGTCGATATCATTTGCATAGGCTACAAATGGTACGGCGAGAAAAAAGTTCATTGCCTCACGTGGGATAAAAACCAAAACTCCGCCAAGATGGTCGAAGCCTTCTCAAAAATAGTTGCTCAAGCCGACCTAGTAGTCGCGCACAACGGCGACAAGTTCGACATGAAAAACCTTAACACCCAGCGCCTACTTCACGGCCAAACACCTATCAGTTGGCCAACCAGCGAAGACACATTGAAACAGCTTCGCAAACTCTTCGCCCTACCGTCCTACAAACTCGACTATGTAGCCAAGCTCTTAACCGGCGACGGCAAAAAGCCGATGGCATTTGACGATTGGGTCCAAATTGTCGAAAACAAGAGCGCAAAACACCTCAAAAAGATGGTGACTTACTGCAAAAAGGACGTTAAAAAGCTCGAAGAAGTCTACCGCAAAATTGAAAAATTTATCCCGCCCAAACTAAATGCCTCCATCGCCGTTCACGACAACCGGCTCGGCTGTCCTCGTTGCGGTCACCAAACCCTACAAAAACACGGCTTCCGCACGACCCTCACGGGTCGCTTCCAACGCCTATTTTGCCCGGCCTGCGGTTCCAATAGTCAGCAAAAGCTGAAATTGCCAAAACCGGCCTAATCTGCTATAATAAGCCGTGCAACTTCGCCCACCGGCACATGCCGGCTCATCTACAACCTACCTCGACTACGGGGCACCTGCCGGTGCCGCTGACGCTGCAACCGGCGTCCTTGCCCAATGGACCTTCGAGGAAGCCTCCGGCAACATCATTGACCAGGCCGGAAGCGTCGATCTAACCCCCACGCAAATCGGCGTCGGGGCCTTAAGTTACAGTGTCCCAATTGGTTACAGTGATCCCACCCTAGAGCCTGTCTCTCCAGGCGTCTTTTGTCTAAACCGCTCCTCCAACTCTTACATCCTAGAAGCCGCCGACACAACGTTAGCGCCGGGAACCGGCAACTTCACCATCGAATGGATCGCCCGCTACGTAACCAAAAACAATCTCCAATCCACCGCCACCATCTTTTCCACCGTCAACAATTCCATCGAACAAGGCTGCTACTTCTATTACGACAACTGTCAATCAGCGACCTGCCGCTTCGAGATGTACCTCAAAGCTACCGACGGAACCCTATTCTACTTGGCCGGTAATATCGCCGTTAATCCATTTAACGATATGAAAATCCACAAACATCGAATAGTTCTAAATCGCGCAGGAAACGCAGATTACCTAATCGACGGGGTATCTCAGCTCAGCGGCTCAATGGCTGCCGTTTCTGGCAAGAACTTCCCTGCGTCGCAACTCCATCTTCTCGGAGTCACAACTTCTGGCCTCAACACCCTTTGCGCCACCATGTTCGAGATGCGCGTCAGCTCGAACGCAACCAACGATTCGGGGAATCCATAATGACTTTCCAATGGGCCGATCTAAAGATCGACAGTAAGCTACTCTTAAAACTCCTATCCTTCAACCCTAAAGGCTGCGCCATTAAACAGGTCGTCTACGATGCCGAGCTTTACTCTCTTCAAGTCGCCTATGTCGGCGATCTCTCCGACGAAACCTACGCCGAACTAACGGCTTTCTGCGAAAGCCTCGGCCTAGCCTACCCGTCTCACGAAGTCAACGAAGTGACCGGCGAAAAGATTGAACTGCCTACGCGACCGACACTCTTAGACAAATTTTTAAACCTTTTTAAATAGGAGAAACAAAATGCAAAGTAACAACATAGGTGGTAGTGGTACGGGAAGCTCACGCGCCCCACAAATCTTAACCTTCACCTCTTCAGGCAACCCAACCCGCACGGCGAACACCTATGCCGACATTACCGGAATGACCTCCCAAAATCTCACGATCCCAGCCGCCGGCGACTACCTCATCACTGTCCAAGGCTGCATACTGTGCGCCGCCACGGGAGACCGTTTCTATCTAGGCATAGTAATCGACGGCGCCGCCGTTCAACAAATTGCGGTCAACCAAGGCTCCGTAGCAAACACCCCCGGTTATTTTACAATGGTCGGCTCAATCGTCGCGACCCTACCTGCTGGCTCTGTGTCCTTTAAGCCGCAGTATCGCAACGACGGCGGTTCCATACAGATTCAGTTTGACGACGCAATCCCGCTAAAACTAATCGTCCAATAAAAAAGGGGCGACTTTCGCCGCCCCACTCTGTCACCCAAAATATTCCGTATTAGAATATTGAATAACCTTTTTATTATTTTCACCTAGCTTGTGTTTTTTCTTACCTCATTGTACCATGGGGAATGAAAAAAATCAAAAAGCTAACCCTTAGTTTCTCTACCATCAACGAATGGCGCCTGTGCCCCCGGAGGGGGCACCTGCTAGCTACTGAAGGTTTTCAGCGAATCGGCTATCGCTCTCATCCAAACCTATATATGGGAAAAGCCGGCCACAAGGCCCTAGAAACCCTTTACGCAGGCCAGTCTATCGACTGGGCGGACCTCGCCGCCGAATTTGAGTTGCCCGCGGGCAACTCTTTGCGCCAGCTAGTCGAAGACTACGTGAGCTACAATCAGGTAAGTAAGATGCGCGAAGCGCAATTTGACGTTCTAAAAATCGAGGAAGAGTATACTTTCCCGCTGACTGAAAATATTTTTATGCGTGGTCACATCGATCTGGTCGTGAAGACCCGATCTGAGGAGCTAGCTATTCTTGACCATAAGTTTTCGACGAATCCGGGGCGCTACACTATTCCGAAGATTGAGTCAAGCGAGCAACTAAGCGGCTATTGTTGGCTAGCGTCGCAGGCCTTCGGCCAACCAATTAATTTAGTTGGCTTCAATGGCATCGCTCTTGACCCGAAGGTCCGCGGAGCGGACCGATTTGTTAGAGGTTGGACCTATAGGGCCGATTGGCAAATTCAAGAGTATGTCGCTAACGCGACATACTGGACTCGTCAGATTAGAGCTTGGCTCGAATCAGGTTTTGTTCCAACTGACTGCGAGCACGGTCGAACCGCCTTTAACACAACTTGTCCATTAGTGCAATATTGTGATGCCGCTCCCGCAGAGCGGGAGGCGAAGCTCCTTAGCGACTATGAGCGAGTTGCAAACGAGCTCGGGGCTGTGGTAGAGTGGGAGAAATAATTTCGAGTGCCGTTGACACAAAATAAATATACTGCTATTGTCTAAACCTTAGAAGGAGAAAAAAATGTCAGATAACCAATCGGATGCAATTGTAACTGGGGCACCTTCGGTGCCGGGTCTTAGTGGAACCCCCGCTGTGGCAATGCCACAGAAGGCGGATCTCATCGCAAAAATTTCCGCTTCCACCGGAATGAAACCAGAAGTCATCGAGATGATCAAAAACACCTTTGCAAGCCAACTAACTTGGACGGAACTCGAAGCCGGTCTTTTCATTTGTAACAAGCGTAAGCTTGATCCGATGCAGAAGCAAATTAGCTTTATCAAATTTGGCGGCAAGATGACCATTCACGTCACAATCGATGGGCTCCGCACGTTGGCTGCCCGCAGCGGCAACTATTGTGGTTCGACCATTACCTACATCTACGATGTAGATGGTAAAAATGTTGAGTCGGAGTTTCCACCGACTTCCACGGCGAAGCTTGTCGGCTCAAGGGCGAAAGTTTATAAACGGATTGGCGATCATATCGGCGAGTTTGCAGCGCTAGCGATGGCGAGCGAATACCTCGCCGACGCTACCGGAGGCAACAATAAGAAGATGCCCCATGTCATGTTGGCGAAAGATGCGGAAGCGCTAGCACTTCGCAAGGGCTGGCCGGAAGACCTAAGTGGTCTTTACGAAGAGGCCGAATTCGACAACGTGATTACCGCGAAGGCGTAGCCTTCGAGATTCGACGCGAAAGCGGCGATAACAACAAACAATAAGAAAGGAAACATAATGATTAGTATAAATATGGACGGTCTAAACACCGATAAAATTAACGCCACGACGAGGTACGAGCCGGTACCGGCCGGGCAGCACACCTTAGCAATCGCTAAGACTCGTGAAGGAGCGCTTTGCACTCGCTTGAGCCGCAGCACACAGGAAGATGGAACTCCTAAGTTCACGCTTTCAGTCTTCTACTCGGTTGCCGGCGAAAAAAAGTACAAGGGCATCAACTACAATGTGGATGTTCTTGGCTCCAAGACTGTGGTCGCAAAGAAAGGTGCAAATGCTGGACAATCGTTTAACATCGATTTCCGTGGCAACTTGTTCCAATTTTTGTTGAACTACGGTTTTACGAAAGAGGAAGTCAAGGCTGCTAACATTTCGTTCAGCGCTTTGGAAGACGAAGTCGCTCTTGAGGAAGCCGGCTACAAAGGTATCGAAACGGATATCTTGGTAAATGGTCAATCAATTGCGGAGCGTTTGACGACCACGAAGGTTGTCGGCGAAGTGAAGATTTCCGCTAAGGGGAATCCTTACGTCGTATCTATTAGTGCAGCGTAACAATTCGAGCCGGCTGAGGCAAACCGGCTTTAATCAACCTCTGGGGGTGCTTCGGCACCCCCTTTTTTAACAAGCGGGCGAAGCCCGCCTGCAAGGAGTTTTATGTCTTCTTCCCTAACACCGGTCGCCAACAAAGATGAACTTTTAAAAGCCAAACAAACCGCCCAAAGCGCCGTCCTGGCCGGCTTACGCGGCCAGAAAATCGGCGTCCTGATCCCAACGATCGATCAACGCATCGACATCAGCCTCACCGGAGCTCTGCTCCAAGAACAATTCATCTTAAGCCGCTTCGGCATCGAGCTTTATTTCATGCACCAAACCGACAGCCTGATTACAAGGGGTCGAAACTTTTTAATCCACGCAGCACTTAAGTCGCCGTGCGACTGGTTTATGTGGATCGACTCCGACATCCGCTTCAAAGCGGGCAGTATCATGGCCCTCCTAGCCGAAGATAAAGCTCTCATAGGTGCGGGCTACCCAATTAAGTGTCTAGAGCCGGCTCGCATTGAGCGTGCAATCGAGGGCGGCGTTGACATTCAGCATGTACTAAAGTACGCGACTAGAAACGTTATCTCGAACTTCAATGCGCGCAGTATGCAAGGAACTACTCTAGATGCCCTAGAGGCCGACAACTTAGGCACCGGCTTTATGCTCTCTCATCGCAGCGTCTACGAAGCGATTGCCCCGAACTTAGAGTCGCGAAAATGTTTTGTTCCGGGAGTCAGCTACACAACCTATGAGGATATCGAATTTTATATACCTTATTTCGACTGTGATTTGCGTCAGATGGTCCTCTTCAAGGACCAGCCACCGGTAAACGACTATCTGAGTGAAGATTATTACTTTTGTCAGAAAGCTCGGGAAGCGGGTATAACCTCCTACTATCTACCGAGCATTGAGCTCAAACATGTCGGCACCCACGTTTATGAGGGCGACTACCTACGCAGCATTGGCCTTATTTATGATGCAGAAAAGAAGAAGACGCCGGAGCAGGCCTAGTGTTTGAGGCCGAAGGCCTGCCCGGAGGCATTCTTTTCGTCAAAGCTGGTCGATCTACGACCGATGAGGGAAAGATTTTCACTTCCAAGAGCGGCCATTTGCTGCGCAAATGGACGAGCGGCATGACTGTGCCTGTCATGCTTGATTACTTCTGCCATGAACCCGCCTGGAAACAATGTTTCTATGGGCCACGGCTAACAGGCGTGGGTGAAACTTGGAAAGCAGACTTTTTAAAGCGCCTAGCGCGCTTCAAACCGAAAGTCATAGTTCTGATCGGCAAAGAGTTATTACCGATCTTTACGAAAGAGTTTTCGCTGGAAAAAACCCATTGCTACGTCCTACGTAAGAATCAATTGAGTATCCCAATTATCCCTTGCTATCCGCTGGAGGATGTTTTTGTCCCTCAGTTCGGGCCGGAGGCCGATGATGATATCTTTTCAACTTCCGAAAACGACAACGTTGCCTGCCTTCGGCAATTTTGGATAAAGTGTGCGATCGAAAAAGCGGCAAAGCTCGCGGCCTCGCCAATTGGGTCATACCCTGACCTGATTATCGACAACAATTGGGTCAAAATTAAAGCCTATCTCGAAAAAGCGACTGCGTCGCCGAAGGTTTGTCTAGATATCGAAACAACTGCCGAAGACATGTCGGCGCCTGACTGGCGCCTATCGGCCTTCTCCGTCTCTATTGACTCCAAGTCAGCAATGGCTATTACTCCCGATATCGGTACTGCCAATTGGCAGCTATCGCTAGCGTATCTGCGCCAGATCTTGGCGTCGCCAAGTATTATGAAAGTGGGACAGAATTGGATGGGGTTCGATCAAACAGTCTTGCAGCGCAAGATCGGCGCCACATTTGCGGGCTCCCTTTGGGAAACCATGAGCAGCTTCAGCCTACTATTCCCAGACTTCAAGAAAGGTTTGGGCGAGCAAGCTCGCATGCTTCTAGATGTTGAGCCGTGGAAGGGCTATCACAACACAACCGGGACCGAGCTACGCCTATACGCCGCTCGCGATACACTCTACACGATGCAGCTTCAAGAGTTGCATGAGCAACTCTTGCGGGAGTTTGACCAGCTGGACCACTTCAAAGAATTCATTATGCCGATGGAGCCGCTAGCCTTCAAGATTCAGCAAGCCGGCCTGAAGGTCGATCTCGACTATATGTTGAGCATCTCGACGCAAATTCAAGACAGTCTAAAGACCGTAACAGAAGAGCTGAAAGCCTTTGCCTACGGCAAAGTCGCTATGGGTGAGCGCAAAAAAGAAACCCGAGATCCCGCCGCTGACCGGCCGCTTACGCTGCCGGCCAACGTTATTTTTCCGGAAGTTTCCGTCATTCAAAAGATGAAGAAACCCGAACTTAGTGCGTTGCTGCGCAATGCGCTAAGTTTTTCGGACAAGGACCTCAAGGAGGTCTACATTGCTAAGAAGCAAGATGCTACAAAATATGGACTAGTTGCGGGCGGATTGTATCGCAAATCGTACAAGAGCGAAACGGCGCTCTATGAGCGCAGCTTTAATCCAAACTCCTCGCTTCAGCTGAAGAGCGTATTTGCGTTCTTAAACATTAAGCTGCCGAAGGTTAAGAAATCTAAGGGCGTGTGGGGCGAATCGACGAACGTCAAGAGCCTCCTAAAGCTATTGCGCGATCAGGTGGTCACGGGGGCATCCGTCGACTTCATCAAGACGTTGCTACGCTTTCGCAAACTAGAAAAGCTCCGCTCCGTATACGTCGAAGCGACCCTAGATCCGGACAATAGGTGGCGATGCGCCTATAGCGTAAGCGGTGCCGGCACCGGCCGGTCATCGAGCCGTCAAACAGCTTGGAAAACCGGCGGTAACATCCAAAACTTTCCTCGCTCCGCCGTCGAAGGAATCAAGATCAAGAATCTCTTCGTAGCTGATGAAGGTCGCGTTTTGGTCCAGCGGGACCAATCGCAAGCGGAAGCCCGCATTGTGGCTTATCTTGCCGGCTGCGCCAAGCTAATCGAATTAATCGAAACCAAGTCCGACATGCACGTCTACTCAATGAGCGCTTCGCTCGGCGAAGATATCTCGAAGTACAAGGAGAGCGATCCTCACAAGTTTAAGTATCTACGAAATTGTGGTAAGACCACCAATTTCGCGGGTATGTACGGCACGGGATTCCGTACGCTGTATGAAATCTTCTTAAAAGATGGAGTCGATGTTCCTCTGGAACAGTGTAAGTTTTTGCTTGAAAAGCGCCGGGAAGT
>Ga0075163_10003923_pt1 | contig 19986 bp, 20 predicted proteins | sample JI1023141ADNA_FD_71478 | JGI IMG/M metagenome (GOLD analysis project Ga0075163, IMG submission 71478) | Wastewater effluent complex algal communities from Wisconsin, to seasonally profile nutrient transformation and Carbon sequestration -... | ecosystem: Engineered > WWTP > Effluent > Algae... | reverse complement strand
TCTCGTCGATGAAGATGATAGAAGGCGCCTTTTCTTTGGCTTGTCTGAACAAATCGCGAACACGGCTTGCACCCACGCCAACGAACATTTCCACAAAATCAGAACCACTTAGTGAAAAGAAAGGCACTTGTGCTTCACCTGCAACGGCTTTTGCGAGCAAAGTTTTACCCGTTCCGGGAGGGCCAACAAGCAAAGCTCCTTTTGGAATTTTAGCTCCCAGCTCAGTGTATTTCTTAGGGTTTTTAAGAAAATCTACAATCTCTTGTACCTCTTGTTTTGCCCCTTCTAAGCCTGCAACATCATTAAAAGTGACAGCAGTGCCTTTGCCTTTTTCAAACAAAGTAGCTTTCGATTTACCAATGCTGAATATCTGTCCACCAGGTCCAGAAGGACCTCCAAGTCTTCTCATGATGAGTACCCACACGCCAATGATCAATCCGAAACCAATGATCCAAAAAAGGAGGTTCTGACCAAATTCATTCACAGGCTTGAACTCAACGCGAAAAGCATAATCATCACCAAGTGATTCAATTTCATCAATCTTGTTCTCGCTAGGGGGTACATTAAACCAGAACTCGCTGGTTCTGCTGAATCCTTGCATCGCAGGTCGATCCTTCAGTTGTTCGCTGAGTGCCACCCTGCCTGAGGAGTCCAGATAAATTTTAGCAATGACTCCATTGTATTCGAGTCTTTCAATGTATCCGTTTTCTGCATATGTTTTAAATTGGCGATAATCGATTTGAGCGCCATCTCCGCCATTGCTGAAAACCATCATACCGATTAGTACCATAGCTATCAAAGCGTAAATCCAATAAAAATTGTTGGATTTTTTTTCTCCTCCGTTGGCACCTGAACCTGGTTTTTTGGGTTCTTTCTGTTCTTCTGACATATATGTTATTCTAACTTAAAAAATTTATTCTGCTATTCTGGTCATTACTGCATCAGCCCATAACTCTTCAAGTGCATAAAATGTTCTTGAATCTTTGTCAAAAATATGCACCACGATATCTACATAATCCATTAATATCCAAGCTGCATTCCTCACTCCTTCAACATGCAGAGGCTTTTCGTCCGCAAGTTTCGTAGTTTCTCTTTCCACTGAATCTGCAATTGCCTGAACTTGAGTATTACTGCCACCATGACAAACTACAAAATAATCTGCCATAGCGTTGCCAACCGACCGTAAATCCATGATCACAATGTCTTTGGCTTTGATTTCACTCATGCCATGCACAACCGCTTCCAGAAGAATATTCACTTCAGGGGCTGCTTTTTTCTTTCTTGAATTTTTTTCCTTTGCCACTTTACCCGCAAATGTAGGCTCATCAAATGCTCCAGACAATTTTGATTGTGGATTATTTACTTCTTGTTCCAATTTTCTTATTCTTGATCATTCCTTTTTTCCTTTGCAGCATGTTATTTAAAGACAGAGCTACCATCAGGCTTGAACGCGTCGACTCGACCAACAACTATGCTGCCAATCTCATTAAACTGTCAGCACCGCCTGAAGGCACTGTCATAACGGCACAATTCCAGACCGAAGGTCGCGGCCAGCGTCATGCACATTGGCACAGCAGCGAAGGTGATAATCTGCTCTGTTCAGTTATCCTTTATCCTGCTTTCATCAAATCAGAGGACCAATTCTTCATCAGTCAGTGCATCGCACTTGCCGTTCACGAAACAATTGAAAACTACCTAGGAATTCAAGCATACATTAAGTGGCCAAACGACATCATCGTCAAATCAAAAAAAATCGCCGGTATTCTCATTGAGGCTTCATGGATTGAAAATCAAATGTCGCATGTAATTGTCGGAGTTGGTATCAACCTCAATCAACAATCATTCGACCTATCAACGGCCATTTCTACAAGGATGATCGTCGGCAAAATTTGGGATATCGATGTCGCCCTTCAAAGTTTTATGAATAACCTCGAGAAATACTATCTCAAACTCAAGACTGGTCATTACTCAGAAATCTCAAAACTTTACAGAGAATCCTTGTACCGACTAGAACAATTCACGAATTTTCTGTTCCAAGGCCAAATTATAGAAGCCAAAATAATTGGTGTCGACGGACATGGCAAACTCAAACTTGTTAAAGCCGACCAGACTGCGCTAACCTGCGACCTCAAGGAAATTTCAATGATTCTGTAGTTGCAATAACCCTCCAGATTCATAAAAAGGGGGCCCTTAAAAAAAAAAAACAATTATTTAATGTTTTTTTATGCGCGCATAACTAATTTTTCTTTTCTTCGTATCGTTAATAACTGACAATATACTACCCAATATGTAAGTTGAAAATGGCCTTAGTTTTTCCCTTTGAAAATACTATCACTATGAAACCTGAAGAGACTATTGACTTTCACATTCGCTGGGCGTGGACCAAAATTTCCAAAGCCTATAACAGCGAAGCATCTAAAAATGGCGGCACAATGGCCATAGGTTATGTGCTGCTTAACATCGATAAAGAAGGAACCCCCAGCACACGATTAGGTCCTAAAATGGGAATGGAGCCTACAAGCCTTTCCAGACTCCTCAAGAATATGGAGGAAATGAAACTTATCAAACGACAAGCAGATAAATTGGATAAACGTGTTGTAAAGATTATGCTCACTTCTCGGGGCGCTGAAATGAGAGAAATATCGAAAGATGCTGTCATCGCATTTAATCAAACTATCCGCAACGTAGTCGATCCAAAAAAACTCAATGTTTTTTTCGATGTAATGAAGCAGATAAATACACTTCTCGAAACAAATCCTTTTGAATCAAATCACACAACAAAAAATCATAAGTTAGGAAGCAATGAAAAGAAGAATTAAAAAAGCCGCTGTTATTGGTAGTGGAGTGATGGGTTCGCGCATTGCTTGCCATTTCGCCAACATCGGTCTGGATGTGGTATTACTTGATATCATACCATTCGAATTAAACGAAAAGGAAAAAGCCATGGGCAAAAGTTTGCAAGACATGCCCGTTAGAAATAGAATTGTAAATGAGGCTCTGGACACGGCGTTGAAATCGAACCCCTCGCCGATTTATCGTAAAACTTTTGCAAATCGGATCAAAACAGGAAATCTTGAAGATCATTTGAATCTAATAAAAGATTGTGACTGGATCATTGAAGCCGTTACAGAGCGTTTGGAAATAAAAAAATCCGTCTTCGAAAAAATTGAAGCATACAGAAAACATGGGAGTTTAATCACATCCAACACTTCTGGGATTCCGATTAACCTTCTTACCGAAGGCAGAAGTGAAGACTTCAAATCACACTTCTGTGGCACCCACTTCTTTAATCCGCCGAGATACCTCAAACTATTGGAGATAATTCCATCACCGCACACTTCCAAAGAAGTGATCGAATTCTTCACCGATTATGGACAAAAGTTTTTGGGGAAAACTGTAGTTCACTGCAAGGACACTCCAGCATTTATAGCCAATAGAATTGGTGTTTATAGTATTCAGGCATTGTTTCATCTTGTTGAAGAAATGGGATTGTCGGTTGAAGAAGTTGACAAACTGACTGGACCTGTTTTGGGACGACCAAAAAGTGCAACATTCAGAACATGTGATGTCGTCGGCCTTGATACACTAGTACATGTTGCCAATGGCGTGCACGACAACTGTCCCGGCGACGAAGCGAAATCCACTTTTCTTAGCACCGGATATGTCAAACACATGGTGGACAACAAGTGGTTTGGCGATAAAACGAAACAAGGCTTTTATAAGAAGATCAAAACAGAAAAAGGCGAAAGTCAAATACTTTCTTTAGACCTAAAAACATTAGAATACAAACCTCAACAAAAAGTAAAATTCGCAACACTAGAAGCCACAAAACCCATCGAAGATCTGAGCAAAAGAATGCCTGTTCTTTACCATGGAAAAGACAAAGCAGGTGAATTTTACAAACGCTCATTTAACGGTCTCTTCGCATACGTGAGCAATCGTATACCAGAGATCAGCGACAACATCTACAGCATTGATGATGCAATGAAAGCTGGTTTTGGCTGGCAGCTCGGACCATTCGAAGTCTGGGATCTAATAGGTGTTGCAAAAGGTGCAGAAGACGCTAAGGCTGCTGGATTAAACGTTGCCAAATGGGTACAGGAAATGATCGATGGAGGCAACTCATCATTCTATAAAATTGAAAATGGTAAAAAACTATTTTACGATATAGAATCGAAATCATATCAGCACGTTCCGACTTCAGACAAACAAATTGTTCTTTCACAGTTAACAGAAAGTTCAATTGTATGGCAAAACTCAGCAACAACTGTTCGACATTTAGGAGATGGTATTCTATGCTGTAGTTGGAACACCAAAATGAATACTATTGGTGGTGAAGTTATAGAAGGATTGAACAAAGCAGTAGACATTGCAGAAAAGGATTATAAAGGTCTTGTAATCTATAATGACGGAGAAAACTTCTCTGCTGGAGCAAACGTTGGGATGATATTTATGTTCGCTGCAGAGCAGGAATATGAAGAACTCGATGTGGCTGTTCGTATGTTTCAAAAAACTGTCATGCGTATGCGTCATTCATCCATACCTGTGGTTGGCGCCCCACACAACCTTGCTCTTGGAGGAGGTTGCGAAATAAATTTACACGTTGACAAAGTGGTAGCTCATGCCGAGCTATACATGGGACTTGTCGAATTTGGCGTTGGAGTAATACCAGGAGGAGGCGGAACAAAAGAGTTTGCGTTGAGATGTAGCGATGAATTCAAAGATGGTGACATCAAAATGAACACCTTCAGAAATAGATTCCTCACCATTGGGCAAGCAAAGGTTTCTACGTCGGCATACGAAGCATTTGATCTCGGTTATTTGCGAAATGGAATTGATGAAGTTGTTGTAAGCAGAGAACTCCAACTTGCAAGAGCCAAAGAAGCTTGTCTTGAGCTGGCGGACGCCGGTTACACACAGCCCGCGATGCGCCGCGACATTACAGTTCTCGGTCAAGAAGCACTAGGCATCGTTTATGTCGGAGCTAACTCCATGAAAAGCGGAAACTACATAAGTGAGCATGACCAACACATCTCAGAAAAATTAGGATTTGTGCTCGCTGGAGGTGACCTCAGTCAAACAACACAAGTAAGCGAACAATATCTTCTGGATCTTGAGAGAAAAGCATTTCTAGAATTATGTACCAAGAGAAAAACTCTTGAGAGAATGCAATCGCTCATTACAACAGGTAAAATTCTTCGTAATTAAAAAAAAGAAAATTCATGAATGCATATATCATAGCGGGATATAGAACCGCAGTTGGAAAAGCCCCACGCGGATTGTTCCGATTCACAAGGCCAGATGAACTTGGCGCTGCAGTAGTAAAAAAACTAGTGAGCGACTTTCCGCAGCTCGACGTGCAACGCATCGATGATGTGATTGTAGGCAATGCAACGCCTGAAGCCGAGCAAGGTTTGAATATCGGAAGAATGATTTCACTCATGGGGCTAGATAGCGTGAAAGTACCTGGCATGACTGTCAATAGATATTGTTCAAGTGGCCTTGAAACAATAGCAATTGCCGCATCAAAAATTCACGCAGGCATAGCCGATTGTATCATCGCCGGTGGTGTGGAAACGATGTCTCCAATTCCATTTGGTGGTTGGCGTATAGTGCCCAATGCAAAGGTTGCCCATTCACATCCGGATTGGTATTGGGGCATGGGATTAACCGCTGAAGCAGTTGCTTCGGATTACAAAATCTCAAGAGAAGACCAAGATGAGTTTGCTTACAAATCGCATCAAAAAGCGGTTAAGGCAATAGAAAACTCACTTTGGAAAGATGAAATCGTACCCATTGAAATCACAGAAATTTTCCTTGACGCCAATGAAAAACGTCAAGAAAAAAAATACACTGTGAACACTGATGAAGGCGCTAGAAAAGACACCTCGATAGAAGCTTTGGCAAAACTAAAGCCTGTATTCGATGCGCGGGGAAGTGTCACTGCCGGGAACTCTTCGCAGACATCAGATGGTGCAGCATTTGTTATGATTGTGAGTGAAAAAATGTTGCGTGAACTCAACGTTCAACCAATAGCACAACTCAAATCATATCATGTCTCGGCTCTCGAACCTCGCATTATGGGTGTCGGCCCAATATACGCAATACCTAAGGCCATCGAAAGAGCCGGCTTGCAACTCGGGGATATCGAGCAGATAGAACTCAATGAGGCATTTGCATCACAATCACTTGCAATTCTAAGAACACTGGGACTTAATCAGGATATTGTGAATGTGAATGGCGGAGCGATTGCACTGGGGCATCCGCTTGGATGCACTGGGGCAAAACTCACCGTGCAACTGCTCAATGAAATGCGCAGAAGAAAACAAAAGTATGGTGTAGTTACTATGTGTGTTGGCACTGGCCAAGGCGCTGCCGGCGTATTCGAATTATTCAATTGAATTTAATCCATTACCAAAAAAAATAGCACAGAACATGTCAAACGACAATCAATCAAAGGCCATCACCGGAGGTGAATTCCTGATCAGAGAAACAAAAGCCACAGACATTTTTATTCCTGAGGAGTTCAATGAAGAACAACTCATGATGAAAAAAACCTGTGAAGATTTTGTCATGCAAGAAATTCATTCAAAGCTTGATGCCATAGATCACCAAGAAGAAGGTTTGATGCAATCAATACTTGATAAAGCCGGTGAACTAGGTCTTCTAGGAATTTCCGTGCCTGAAGATTTAGGAGGCTTAGGAATGGACTTCAAAACATCAATGCTGGTAACCGAAGCATTGGGTGCTGGTCACTCCTTTAGTGTTGCATATGGAGCACAAACAGGCATCGGAACATTGCCTATTCTTTACTATGGTAATGATGAACAAAGAAAAAAATATGTGCCAAAGATTGTCAGCGGAGAATGGAAAAGTTGTTATTGCCTTACAGAACCTGGTAGTGGATCGGATGCCAATAGCGGCAAAACAAAAGCGGTATTGAGTGAAGACGGCAAACACTATATCCTCAATGGACAAAAGATGTGGATCACTAACGGTGGTTTTGCACATGTGCTCACTGTCTTCGCAAAAATCGATAACGACGAAAACTTGTCCGCGTTTATCCTCACAAGAGATATGGAAGGCATTACATTTAATCCTGAAGAAAAAAAGATGGGGATTAAAGGTTCTTCAACAAGACAAATCTTCTTCAACAGCGTAAAAGTTCCCGTAGAAAACTTACTTAGTGAAAGAGGCAATGGTTTTAAAATCGCTGTGAACATTCTCAACATTGGTCGCATTAAACTCGGCGCCGGTGTTCTCGGTGGTTCTAAGGAAACACTCACTGATGCTATTCACTATGCCAATGAACGTCAGCAATTCGGACGACCAATCATGAAATACGGGGCAATCAAACGCAAGATTGCTGATATGTCGATCAAAGTATATGCGATTGAAAGCGCCATCTACAGGGCAACTCAAAATATAGAAGACGCTATCAACAGTCTTGCAACAGGTGGAATGGAAAAAAGTATGGCCGTACTTAAAGGAATTGCCTCATTCGCACCGGAGTGTGCTATTGCGAAAGTTGTAGGTTCGGAAGTTCTGGATTTTGTTGTTGACGAGTCCGTTCAAATTCATGGCGGTATGGGATACAGCGCCGAAACCCAAGTAGAACGTGCATATCGTGATGCCCGCATCAATAGAATATTTGAAGGAACAAATGAAATCAACCGACTACTTACTGTCGACATGATTTTGAAAAAGGCCATGAAAGGAGAACTTGATTTGATGAATCCTGCGATGAAAGTGGCCAATGAATTGATGTCAATACCTGAGTTTGGAGACGCTCCATCTGGAATATTCGAAGAATATCACAAATACATCATCAACTTCAAAAAAGCAATACTGATGGTGTCAGGCGCTGCTGTGCAAAAGCTAATGACTCAACTGCAAAAGGAACAAGAAATTCTGATGAATGTTGCTGATATGATCATTCAGACCTACGTAGCCGAATCACTTTTGCTGCGCGTAGAAAAACTTGCACTTATGCATGGTGAGGATGCTATTACCGTACAGAAAGAAATATTGAGATCATATATTTTCGATGCTTCTGAAATTATTGATCACAGCGGCAAAGAAGCATTGCTCAGTTTCGCAACTGGTGATGAACTTCGCATGATGATGATGGGCTTGAGAAGATTCACGAAAATAGAACCGTTCAATGTGAAAGAGTCAAGACGTGTTGTTGCAGAAAAAGTGATCAGCGACAATCGCTACTCACTCTGATCTCACGTTGAACAATTTTGATATAAAACCCTGTGGTCAAAATTTGATCACAGGGTTTTCATTTTGAGAAAACTACAAAATGCGTTAAATGCAAAATAGTTCCTTGTTCGTGTTGTTCATACGTGACCAAAACTCAACACATGAAACATTACAACGACTGGCAATTTTTCTTTGAAGACAATCAACAAAATTTTGATTCTGTAAGATGGTCTTCATTGCCTGAGCTCACATCAACTGAAAAAAGCCTTGTTAGCGCGGCGATTCAGCAATTTCAACATGGAGAAAATTCTGAAGGCAATCACTTAAAAAGACATGCAAAAGCTTTTGATCACGACTACTTCTTGAGCATACAGTCCTTCATCAAAGAAGAACAACGACACTCCGCTGTGCTTTTGAAATTTATGCAACAGGAAAACATCCCAACCATCAACGGACATTGGATTGATTTCGTTTTCAGAAAAATCCGGAATCTTGGTAATATCGAAATCTCTATTCTTGTTTTAAGCAGTGCAGAAATCATGGCTACAACATTCTACAAAGCCCTTCAAAATTCGACAAGATCCCAATCGTTACGTGATATATGTAGCCAAATTTTAATTGATGAAGAGTCACACATCAATTACCAAGCTTTTACCCTAAATAAACTCAATACTGATCGAGGTTATTTGAGATTTAAGTTTTTCCGATACATGCATACACTTTTTGTTATTGCAACAGCTCTTGTTGTATGGTTGCAATACAGAACTGTATACAAAAATGGCGGATATAGCTTTTTCACGTTTATGAATGAAACCATCAAAGAATATATGAGGATGGAAAGCATGATGGCTTACTATCGAGTGATGGAAACCAAAACTCAAAATTTCTCTATCGCACCAAGACCAAATAGAGCATAATCATACTTTATTGGATCGTTGGGATCGAACATACGCAAGGCGCGATCTAGTTCTATCACCGCCTTCTGATCATTTTGTTTTCTTTCCAAAAGTTCGAGCTTTCGTGCAGTATTCCCGGAATGTACATCCAAAGGAATGGATAACCACGCCGGTGAAATCTTCTTCCAAATACCGAAGTCAACGCCATTTTGGTCGTTGCGAACCATCCATCGAAGAAACATGTTGATTCTTTTCGCAGCAGAACCAGCTAAAGGATCAGAGACGTGTTTTTCCATTCGTGCCGGATGATTGCACTTAAAGAAAGCATTTCGAAATTCGCTAATTGCGACACAACTATTTCCATGTTGTTTCATTGCCGCTTCAAAGTATATCTCAAGTGTTGAGTTCTCCTGATAAAGCATTCGCAGGCATTTCACAAAACCTATTAAGTCGTCGCCATTAAAAGTTCGATGCACAAAATTTTTTAGCGTTTTGAGTTCGGCGGCGCTATGTCCAATTATAAACCCATGTGGACTCTCATCCATCATGCGCATCAATTTAGAGGCGTTGGTTATTATTGACTTTCTATTGCCCCATGAAATCGTTGCCGTTAAGAAAGCTGCAACCTCAATATCACCTTGAAAAGAATACCTATGTGGAATAGAAACTGGATCGTCCTCAATAAAAGCTCTTGTATTAAATAACAAAACCTTTTCATCAAGAAAATCTTTCAGCTCTGCTTGTTTGTTTGACAATCTCGTCGCCTTCATGCTAGCTTAGCCACTAATCCTCGTGACCCATTAAAGCAAACTGCAAGATATTTGCTCCCATTTTCAGCGCTTTGGTTCTCGTTTCTTCAGAGTCTTTGTGAACTTCAAAATCCTCCCAACCATCGCCTAGGTCACATTCGAAGTCATAGAAGCACACAAGCCTTCCCTCCCAGATCAAACCAAAACCTTGAGGAGCCTTTTTTTCATGCTCATGAATTTTTGGCAAGCCATTATTAAACGCATATGTCTGATGGTAGATCGGATGACTAAAAGGCAACTCAATCAAATCAATTTCCGGAAAAACCTTTTTCAATTCCTTTCTTATGAATTTGTCCATTCCATAGTTGTCCGAAATATGCAAAAAACCACCGGCTATCAAATAGTTTCTCAAGTTAGCAGCATCATCAGCACTGAAGACCACGTTGCCATGACCCGTCATATGCACAAAAGGGTAGTTAATAATCTCGGGACTGCTCACATCGATGAACGGAACATCGGTATCAATATTCATGTTGAGATTCTTATTGGCGAACTTCACCAAATTCGGAACCGACGTAGGATTAGCGTAATAATCGCCGCCTCCTTTGTACTTCAACACAGCAACTTTGTATGTTGGCGGGGTCATCAAAAAAGACATTGCGAAAATCGCCACAGTCAACAAAATCAAGGTACTCTTCAATCTTTTCATAACGCTTCAAAATTAATCATCAAATGGGATAACAATTGAATTTGTCATTCATTGTGAAGAACACGAGAATCGAACATTATTTTAGCCTAAAAAAATGAAACAAATTATTCAATCTTCCAACGCTCCCTCTCCTATTGGTCCTTACAGCCAAGCTGTGATTGCAAATGGCATTCTATTCATCAGCGGTCAAATCGCCATTAATCCCCTAACTCAGGAGTATGTGCCGCAAGCAGTAGAAACTGAGGCTGAAATGGTCATGAAAAATCTCGAAGCCATTTTGCATGAAGCTGGACTTTCTTTTTCCCATGTAGTGAAAACTTCAATTTTCTTGGCCGACATGAATGACTTTTCAAAGGTGAATACCGTTTACGCCAAATATTTCACTGGTGAGTATCCAGCGCGAGAAACAGTGCAGGTATCAGTTTTGCCTAAGAGTTGCAAAGTAGAGATTTCAATGATTGCAGTGAAGTAACAACCTTTCAACTTCTAAATTGTTTTTATAAAAATGCAGAGAAAATGATTCTGAAAAAAATCCTTTACTATCTCAATCCGATGAATCTTTTCAAAAAAGAAAAGGCAGATCTTAATCTGAGATTCATGCACGGCATCAATAAAATTTCAATTCTAATGTTTGTGATTTGCCTCGTGGTATTAATTGTGCGATGGATTTCAAGATAAGGACAATCACATCACTCTCTCCAACGCAGCGTTTCGGCGAAACGCACTATATCCTCTCTGATAAAAGAAAGCACTGGTGCTATTGAATCGGGGTTCGGGGAGTTATAAAAATAAAGAGACCCTCTGAAAAAATGCTTTGCGCTATCTGTCATAAAAAACTGAATTTGTGATGCCGCATCACCCTCGATATCGTAAATGATTCCATGCACATTTCGCATGTCATCGTTGATCATCGTGCGTTTTAATCCACTTGCCTTCATCTCATGTTTCGCTGCAAAACCATAAGCCTCCGAAATCAGGCGGTCGAAGCTTTTACCTACTGGCAGGTACGTGCAGTGAATTCTTGCATTTAGTCTTGGAAAAAACAGATTAAAACGACATGAGTCTTGCGAGTCAGCTGAACCTACCATTTCCAACTTTGAATATTTTGGCACTTCCGCGGAAAATGGACAAATTGACTCGAAGGTTGTATATGCCTTTGCTGGCAGCTCGATTCTATAATAGCCGCGGGGTCTCGGCAACGATGTTTCAGCGTTCAACAAAAAATAAATCACTGCCGATACAACAACCGCTATAACTGCTATACCTATAAGTGATCTTTTCATGATGCGAGTGTGTGATAATGATCAATTAAAATTACTATCGTCTGAAGACTGTGCGTCGCTTGTTACGGGTAGAGTGATCTTGATTCTTTTTATTTTCCTCTTATCAGCGGCTTCTACAACAAAAGTAAAACCCTCAAAATGCACTTCATCCCCTCGTCCCAAAATTCTTCCCGCCTGTTCAATTAAAAATCCGGCCAGTGTACTGCTGTCACCGCGTGCGCCTTCAAACGCGGTGCTGTCAAGATCTAGCACTTTATACATGTCGACCAATGCTATTTTGCCTTCCATCACAAAAGTGTGATCGTCGAGTTTGGAATATTGTAACTCATCTTCATCAAATTCGTCGCTTATTTCCCCGACGATCTCTTCAAGGATATCTTCAAGAGTTACCAATCCAGAAGTACCACCGTACTCATCGACAACAATTGCAAGGTGAATCTTTGCCTGCTGGAACTCCTGAAGGAGATCATCAATTTTTTTATTCTCAGGAATAAAAAATGGTTGCTTTATCAATTGCTGCCATTGGAAATCCGTTTCGTCGATGTATGGCAAAAGATCTTTTACAAATAAAAAACCTGCAATGTCATCTGGTGAGTCGCGCATTACGGGTATTCGTGAATATCCTTTTTCCAAAACCGTATTCATCACATCCGAGAATGTGTCGTCGGAATGAAGAAAAACGACATCAACTCTAGAGGTCATAATTTGACCCGCTTCCTTGCCTCCAAATGTGACAATTCCTTCTAATATTTTATGTTCTTCCTCGGTGCGCTCATCATCGACTGTAAGTTCAAGCGCATGTCCAAGTTCATCAACTGAAATATTACTTCGTACTTTGTTTTTCATCCTCCCTTCTAGTGCCGCAGATGTTCGCATCAAGAACCAAGTTATAGGACTACAAATGCGTTTGATCAATTCGAGGGGCAGCGACATAAATCGCGCAACTTGAAGATTGTTGCCTGTAGCGTAAACTTTCGGAATGACCTCACCAAATAAAACAATGATGAAAGTGATAACTACAACATCAATCATGGTAAGCAGCCATTCAGGGTATTGACCTGGAGGAAACCATGCAGAAGACAATTCTGATGCGATCAACACAATTGCAATGTTGAGCGCATTGTTTGCAATCAAGATTGTAGCCAGCAGTTGTTTTGGTCCCTGCTCTTTGTCGGGTGTTTCCAGCAATTCTAAAATACGCTGGTCGCTCGCATTTTTAGAATCATTCAATTCCGCCTTCTGCGTAGGAGAAAGAGAAAACATGGCTACTTCGCTACTCGATATTAACGAACTGCAAAGCAACAAAAGCAGCACAAGCAAAATTGGGCCTGTGCTGCTTAGAATACTTAGAAAATAGACATCATTAAATGTCCACAATAAGATCGAATCCAAAATCTATTTTTTAGTTACACTTAGAATGGCAAATCGTCGTCGCCAGCTGAAGCCGGAACCTGAGAAATGCTTTCAGCTTGTGATGAAGTTGATCCATTATCAGTATTCGGGCGAGAACCTGTCAACACCAATTCGTCCACAGAAATTTCTGTGAAGTATTTGGTCTCGCCTTCTTTAGTTTGGTAGGTGCGTGTGCGCAAGCTTCCTTCGATGTAAACCTGACTGCCCTTCTTCAGGTATTGTTGAGCAACTTTTGCCAATCCTGCTTTCGAAACGCGAATGTTGTGCCATTCAGTAGGCAAATCAACTTTCTGATTTTTTTCGCGATCATAATAGCTGTCAGTTGTTGCGAGAGGAAATGAGCAAATCACTCCACCGTTTTCAAAATTTTTGGTTTCTGGGTCTTTGCCGAGATTACCGAGTAAAATAACTTTGTTTACACTAGCCATTTGTTTAAAGAATTAGGGTGAATATTAAATTTTACGCCACAAACCTACACCCTTTTGCCCGGACTAATATTCCAATATGGCATGAGATATAGATCATTTATGCTTGTTTTCACTCCAAAATTTTACGGTCGCTAAGATACTTATCAATGAGGCGTGGAATACCATATTCGGATAACTTGGATAACTTTATCTTGATCCAATCTTCTGGAGTCTCCTTCAACTTCGTTTTTAACTCTACCTCATAAAAACGTGCATTAATCTTTCTATGCGTAAGCACGTGCGTGTATTCAGATGAGACATCACTGACGTTCAGTTCTTGATCATTTGCGAAGCTCTGCTGAAAAAAAGCGATCGCTTCTTCCGGTTTTTCCTGATCCCCTGATTCGGGAAAATCGTAAAGCCCTTTCCAGATGCCGTTGTTCGATCTTTTGCGGATGTATGTGAAGTGATTCTCTCGAAGAAAAAAGTAATTCATTCGAACGTTTTTTACCACTACACGCTTGGTCTGCAAAGGGAATTTATCAACTGCTTTTGCTGCTAGGGCCAAACACTCTCCAGCGAAAGGACATTCTGCACATGCCGGTTTTTTCGGGGTGCAAAGTATCGCACCGAATTCCATTACTGCCTGGTTATAAGTACCGGGATCTTCTTTATCTATAAGCCTTTCGGCAAGTTCGGCAATTTGTTTTTTTCCTTCCTTAGTATCTGCCGCGTGTTCAATTGCAAAAAGTCTACTTAGCACCCTTATCACATTTCCATCAATTACCGCAGACCTTTCACCATAACAAAAAGAAGCAATAGCCGCTGCGGTATATGCACCTACTCCCTTTAGCTGAAGTAATTCTTTTGAAGTTTTCGGAAAAACATCTCCAAATTGTAGATGCACCATTTTCGCTGTGAAATGAAGATTTCGGGCTCTGCTATAATACCCCAAACCCTGCCATGCCTTTAAAATTGTATCTTCTGGAGCATTAGCAAGATCAGCCACTGTTGGAAACAGGGAAGTGAACTTGTGATAGTAGCTCATTCCCTGATCTACACGTGTTTGTTGTAGAATAATTTCAGAAAGCCAAACAAAATAAGGATCGCGCGTATCGCGCCATGGTAATTCACGCCTGTTACTTTCATACCAGCGGATAAGTCTTTTGCTAAAGCCCTTCATTACCGCAATGTTAGGCAAACATCAGCCGAACATTCAAACTCCTTGGGGTAATAAAAAACTTCTTCTAAAAGATCATTTTTCGATTTTTCTGTAACTTTCAGATAAAGAAGGATTTGGAAATGGAAAAACAGGAGTATATTTGCCGCCCGATTTTGAAAAAACACATTATTTACTAATATAAACTTAAGGAAAATGACAAAGGCGGATATCGTGACCGAGATTTCCAACAAAACCGGCATCGACCGGAATGATGTACTCGCAATCGTTGAAGGATTTATGGGTACTGTGAAGAACGCTATGGAGAATGGAGAGAATGTTTACCTGCGTGGATTTGGCAGTTTCATTGTGAAGAAGCGTGCAGAAAAACTTGGACGTAATATTTTGGCTAAAACGAGTGTGGTTATACCAGCACACTATATTCCTGCATTCAAACCAGCAAAAGAATTCATGGATGAAGTTAAAGCTAAAGTGAAGGTTGCAGAACATGCCTAAGTATTTTAAGGCTCTCGTTGTTTTATTAGTATTGTCCCTGGGACTACTCGTTCTTTTTTTACAATTACCTAAACAACCATCTTCCACTCAAAAAAAAGTGGAAAGTATGGATCCAGATTCTCTCAAGCTCCGTCAGGCCATTGACTTGGTGAATGGAACGAATCCAATGGAAGGCATCACCTTATTGCGTGAGCTCATTCAGAAAGATTCAGCGAACGTGGACGCACAATACTATTTGGGATTGTTTTCGGTGAAAAGCGGTCAGTATGACAAAGCTATCAACCGATTCAATACAGTACTGAAATTGCGTCCTGAGGATATCAAATATCAAATTGAGGTTGGATATCAGTTTATGGTAATGGACAGTGTCAAGCTTGCTTTGCGCTGTTTCGAAAAAGGACTGGAGTTAGACTCGACCGACAACAACTCACTGTTTTTTTCAGCACAGGCTTTCGAAAGACTTGGCCAGTTTGCTGACGCGAAAAGAAATTACGAAACGCTATTGCGGCACAACTCGGACTCGATTGTTGCAGCGAAAGTGACCGAATTTATAGATACATTAAATAAAAAATTAAACCCGTAGTACAATGCCTTGCGGTAAAAAAAGAAAGCGCCATAAGATGGCCACACACAAAAGAAAGAAGCGTCTCAGAAAAAACCGTCACAAGAAAAAAGTGCGCTAGTTTTTCTGTTTCGAATTGCTGACGACTTTGTGAATATCACATTGTCGTCAGTAGTTCGTGCATTCAGGGTGGATGCTCTGCGCATTCCGCCTATTTTCTATTTTCATTAATCTCTCCTGATTTTGACAGGTAATATTGAGTTGGTAATAAACACCACCCCGAATGGCGTGGACATTGCCCTGCTAAAAGAGAAGGTTCTCATCGAATTGCATCGCGAACAGCGTAACCAAGAATATGCAGTCGGTGATGTCTATCTTGGCAAGGTTAAAAAGATATTGCCTCATCTGAACGCCTGCTTCGTGGATGTCGGATACAGCAAAGATGCATTCCTGCATTATTTAGATCTGGGTCCGCAGTTCGCATCATTAAATCATTTCACCAGAAGAACAATCAATGGTGAACAGAAATCAGGCGATTTGATGAACTTCCCATCGATGAATGACATCAATAAAGATGGCAAAATCAAAGATGTAATGGGTCAAGGTTACGTGATACCTGTGCAGGTGGCTAAAGAGCCGATCTCGCAAAAAGGCCCACGACTAACCTCTGAAATCACTCTGGCGGGTAGATATCTTGTTCTAGTACCTTTTTCCAACAAGGTTTCTCTATCAGGAAGAATTACTGATGAAAATGAACGCGACCGTCTTCGCAAACTGATGCATAGCATAAGGCCTTCCAACATGGGTGTGATTATTCGCACACAGGCAGAAGGAACAAGTGTTTCAGAACTGGATGCAGATCTTCAGGATCTTGTGAAACGTTGGGATGAAATGTATCGGACCATGAAAACGGCCCGTGCTCCTCAAAGAATCCTTGGTGAAATCAATAAGACATCTTCGATTCTAAGGGATATTCTCAACGAAAATTTCACCGCTATCCATGTCAATGATGATCAAGTTGCGGCTGAGATTAAAAGTTATCTGAAGTCATTCAGCCACGATGAAAACATTGTCAAGATCAACAAAAATCCTGACCTTTTTGATGTTTTCAGTATCCATCGTCAGATCAAACAAAGCTTTGGCAAACAGGTAAACCTGAAAAGCGGTGCTTACCTTATCGTAGAGCACACCGAAGCGATGCACGTAATTGATGTAAACAGCGGTAATCGTAAGAACTCTTCTGTCATCAATCAGGAAGAAAATGCACTTCAGACCAATGTTGAATGTGCACGCGAGATCGCCCGTCTTTTAAGACTCCGCGATATGGGCGGCATCATCTGCATCGACTTTATCGACATGCAGAACAAGGACAATCAGAAAAAACTGAGTGATGTCCTGCGCGATGCGATGAAAGAAGACAAAGCAAAACACAATGTTTTGCCTCCAAGCAGATTCGGTGTAGTTGAAATCACTCGTGAGCGTGTTAAACCTGTCACTAAAGTTGTAACCACAGAAAAATGTCCAAGCTGTGATGGCAAAGGTGTGGTTCAGTCGTCGCTGCTCTTCACAGAGGAAATTGAAAACAGCATTCGTTTTCTTTCGGAGGAAGGCACACGCAAAGAAGTGCGACTTATTGTACATCCAATGGTAGAGGCCTATCTCAACAGAGGTCTATTTTCCAGCATTACCAAAACTTGGAAGAAAAAATACAAGATGAAACTCACTGTCGAGGCGTCATCCAATTCTGCATTTCTTGAATATCACATCTTCGACAAAGAAGGTGAAGAGGTTAATTTCTGATTTTCTCAGCAGCTGGATAAGCAATAAAAAATTTCTCAACCAATTGACTCAATCCTGCAATGTTGAGATGATCACTTACTTCACCTGCGTCCATTACAGAACCATCTTTCATCAGAATTTTAATCTCGTCGTTTAAGCTATTATAAGCTCTGTTGTCAACTCTTTCATTGATGAGAAAATAAGAAGCATCTTCTCTGCTTAAACTCATTGCTTGCATTATGTTCCCCAGATGTTCTTCCTTGACAGAATCAGTAAAAGGTTGTTTTTGGATTTCGATCTTAAATAAATTCCTATTTACAAGACGATAAGCTAACTCTGCTAGCACTTTGTCTTCGTGAAACTGCCAAACCTTCAAGGCACCTGTTATGTCAAAGTCGTCAAGCTGTGCATACAACTCGAGCGGCAAGCTGTCGGTAAGCAGTTCCTTGCGAGTAATGTTGTTATATAGAAAAAAACGCAAAGCCGGCGAACAAAACAACTCCTGTCCTTGTCCTGCTAATTGGCGCGCTCTTCTTAAAGCATTGACAAGCATAAACTCAGCGCTAAGCACGGTTTTGTGCAGATAAACCTGCCAGTACATAAATCGCCTTGCCACAATAAATTTCTCAATACTGTAAATTCCCTTTTCTTCCACCACAAGCTGATCATCAATGGCATCAAGCATTTTGAGAATTCTTTCACTACCTACCTGGCCTTCAACTACACCACTAAAAAAACTATCACGAGCGAGATAATCAAGTCGGTCCATATCCAATTGGCTGCTGACCAACTGATGCAGAAATTTTTTCGGATAATTGTTATTGAAAATTTGGATTGCAATATCTAGTTTTCCGTCATACTGCTCATTCAATTTTTCCATCATGATCGAAGAAATAGATTCATGATGAATCTCTCTTGCAATCGAATACTCCAGAGCATGACTAAAAGGTCCATGACCTATGTCGTGCAACAAAACTGCTGCCAACAAGCCCAATTCCTCGTCTTCAGAAATCTGTTTGCCCTTCAAGCGGAGCTCGTCAATAGCGTTTTGCATCAAGTGCATTGCCCCAATTGCATGCTGAAAACGATTGTGGAGCGCCCCAGGATACACCAAATGCGATAAGCCCAACTGGGCGATGCGCCGGAGCCTTTGAAACCAAGGGTGATCAATCAATTCGAGGATGAAAGCATGGCGTATGGTGATAAAACCATAGACCGGATCATTGATAATCTTCCTCTTTGTTTTCGCTTGCATGTAAGAAATTATTCGACTACAAAAATATTCATCCTTTAATGCAGTTAGTTCTTTTCTACAGTCATTGTAGCTTTGAGCACACAAATTGTTACCAATACTAAGATTAATTATGGCAAGCGAACGTATTTTATGGGCTGACGACGAGATAGACCTCTTGAAACCTCACATTCTTTTTCTACAACAAAAAGGCTATGAGGTCGTCACAGTCAACAACGGCGCAGAAGCCATTGAAAAGGCACGTGAGAGCTTCTTTGATATTGTTTTCCTCGATGAAAACATGCCCGGAGTGAACGGCCTTGCAGCATTGCAAAAAATCAAAGAATTCGATCCTAGCCTTCCGGTGGTGATGATCACAAAAAGCGAAGAGGAACATATCATGGAGGATGCGATAGGTTCTAAAATTTCGGATTATCTCATAAAACCAGTCAATCCTAATCAGATTTTACTTTCTCTGAAAAAAAATCTGAATGAAAAAAGACTTGTAAGTGAAAAAACAAGCTCCGACTACAGACAAGAGTTCAGAGAAATTTCAATCCGATTAGGCGACAAAATGGATCATGAAGAATGGTCGGAGTTCTACAAAAAACTTGTGAGATGGAGCATGGAACTATCAGGCTCCGAAGATGAAGGCATGGCCGAAATCTTCCGCACGCAGCGCATGGAAGCCAATGATCAGTTCACTCGCTTCATTAAAAACAATTACACAGGTTGGCTCAAAAATCCGAATCTGGCACCGGTGATGTCGCACACCCTTGTGAAAAACAAAGTTGCTCCTCTTCTCAAAACGTCAAAAGAACCAGTATTCATGGTGGTTATTGATAACCTCCGTTGGGATCAGTGGAAAGTGATTCAACCTAAACTAAAAGAATTTTTCAGGGTGGATATGGAAGAAATCTTCTATGCAATACTTCCTACTGCAACTCACTACGCCAGAAATGCCCTATTTGCCGGGCTCATGCCAAGCGAAATCGAACGCACACTGCCCAACCTATGGTTGAATGAAGATGATGAAGGTGGCAAAAACATGCACGAGGAAGAGCTTATGGCCGC
>Ga0075163_10003922_pt1 | contig 19988 bp, 17 predicted proteins | sample JI1023141ADNA_FD_71478 | JGI IMG/M metagenome (GOLD analysis project Ga0075163, IMG submission 71478) | Wastewater effluent complex algal communities from Wisconsin, to seasonally profile nutrient transformation and Carbon sequestration -... | ecosystem: Engineered > WWTP > Effluent > Algae... | reverse complement strand
AACGTTTCAATCCGATAAGATCAACATTAAGGAAATGGAACGCATTGTAGCCGAGCTGGCACGCTGGAATTTAAAGATTGAAGACCCGCGTAAGCTTTCGCGGTTGGCAGGGGAGAGTGTATTTAAAGAATTGAATCGCATCAGTAGCGAACGCGATAATGTAAAGCGCGTACAGCGACTTAACCGCATGTTTCCATTACTGGAAAAATTTCAACTCGATCCTAACTTTCACAAAAGCCAGAACTTGTACTTCGAAATTTCGATGGAAAACAAACGCGAAAACCAACCGGCATTAGATGAAGCCTGGATTGAGCAATTTAATTTACTGGGAAAGAATTTAGGTGTGAAGGTGGAGTAGATACAATTCAGTAACAACATGATCAAAAAACTACTTCGGATAGTTTTGTACCTCCACCTGTTTGTGGCGCTGGCATTATTGCTTACGTACTGCTCTGTTCGTAAGTCGGTTGTTAAATCGTATGACCATGCAAAAAAAACACGCCCTTATGATGTAATTATTGTTCCCGGAATACCGTACGAAAAATCAGAAACCTCGATGGTGATGAAGATGCGGATCCAATGGGCCAAACATTTATATGATAGTGGATTTACGCGCAACATAATTTTTTCAGGTAGCGCAGTTTATAGTCCGTTTGTGGAAGGAATAGCGATGAAGGTTATTGCCGACTCGCTGGGCATTCCGGTGCAGCATACCTTTTCTGAAACCAGGGCCGAGCACAGTACTGAGAATGTGTATTACTCCTGGAAAATGGCTAAAGAAATGGGGTTCACCAAAATAGCATTGGCTACCGATCCTTTTCAGGCAGCTATGTTGAAAAGGTTTATTAAAAAATATTGTCCTGGAGTTACTTCTATTCCGGTTTACATCGAGAAGATTGACATGGATAAACCATTACCTGTTATTGATACCATCTCATGCTATGTAACCAATTTTGTATCGCTAAAAGAACGAGAAACATTCTGGCAACGCTTACGGGGTACGAGAGGGAAGCGGGTGGTGGATGAAGTAGGCAGGCAGCAGGATAGTTCCGATTAACACAGATTACTCATAGTGATAAAACATTGGTGAATTCCAATTCGGTGTTAATGACCTTGGAAAAATGAACAATTTCGACTATTTTAATTTTTTAGTAGGGGTAAATAAGATGCTCTGTTATATACAGATGTTGGTAGCAATTTAATTTTGGACAAGATGAGAACACTGAACATGACTTTATTTATTGTAGGCGGACTACTTATTCTGACTGGTTGTCAAGGACAGAGTGGAGCAATGGAAATTAATAAAACTAAAGTCGGGGGAGTTTATGAAATCGTGGACAGCGGAAAGGAGTTCAAATTCTATAATTCTGACCAATCATTTAAACTGGACACGTTGACATTTATTTCATTTGCCAATTTTGAGAAAGTACAACGAGTGAAATCACCATATGAAGGAGTCTATTCTTTAAGTTTTAAACTTAATGACAAAGGGAAATTGAAATTTAAAGAAATGACTAGCAGAAATGTCCACAAGCAAATTTGTTTTGTAATGGGAGACAAAATTATAGCCGCCCCACAAGTAAATGATATTATCCCCAATGGACAAGTGAGTATAATGATTGCAGATGAAAAAGGAATTGAGGAAATAATTAAGTACTTGAAGAATTAAACTGCTACCAACAGTATGTTTCTGTAATAGTGCGCTGAAACACCAACGCAATTTATAAAATGATTAAACTATCGGATAATAATAAGAAATGTTGGTGGTGCGGAAATACAGCTGACTCACGCGAGCACCGACATAAAAAATCGGACTTTAAAAGAGTGTTCGGGAGAGGTAATTATGACCCTGAGCTTATTCCAACTATCGAACGAGACGGTGAATTGATTACAGTACAGGGACCAAATTCTGACTTTCTAAAGTTTGACAAAGTTATTTGTATCAATTGCAACTCGACTAGAAGCCAGCCATTTGACCTAGCATACGACATCTTTATAAAGTATGTTGAGGAAAATAAAGATGAGATTATCAACACTAGACTTCTTGACTTTAATAAAGTATTCCGAACAAATGCACTTGAGCAGAAACAGAATGTAATCAAATACTATATTAAAAATATTTCCTGTCGACTTGCTGCAAATCGATTCTCAATATCCAAAGACGTAATTGACTTCTTAGACGGAAAGAGAAATTTAAATCATTTTTATATTAAGCATGAAATCAGGTTAGATATTTTATGGTGGATTGAACGAATAAGGAAAGTAATGCCTGACCCTGGAAATCTTTATATTGGGCCACTTAGATATTATAAAAAAAATAGTAGCGAGGACATTGACGTTGTTTATAGCTTTTATAATTACAGGTGGTTTAAGATGATATATTTCTATTCCGATCGTATCACTAATGAAATGTATCCGGGTTATGACGACTATAATAACCAATTACTTGTTCCTATCGAGTCTTTGTATTTGGTTGAGAAGGAGTACTATGAAACTATGACGGATGAAGAATTAGAGCAAGTTTCAAAAGAGGTGGAGCCGTATAATGACAACGATTTACTAGATGATAATTTAGGTATTAACCCTTTTAAAAATTAGTAGTAAAACTGCTCCCAACAAAAGCCAAAACCAATGGCAGGGCTCTATGTAAATTTGTAGCTTAGTTTTTCGGCATATTACTGAAAAATGGTTGGTGAAACCCCCTGGGGATTTTGACTATCAGCTAGTTGCAAGGAGTTTAGTGAAAGTGGTTTCACTAAACTTTTTTTGTTTATGATAAAGACAAAAAAAGCGTTGTTGGGCGTGTGGTAGTCTGGATGTTATTCGATGGGGCATCCGACTGGGCAAGCAAAGGTTTAAATGTCAAAATTGCGGAATATTCTTTACGCGAAATGATCCTGATCAACGGCTAGAGAATCGGTTTGTCTGGTTTAAGAAATGGATACTTGAACGACAAACATTCAAGACGCTGAGCCGTGATAGTGCGCTTTCAATTGACACACTTCAGCGGATATTTTATAGTTATCTGAGAAAATCTCCTGCAGTAAAAATCATTAAGCGAGACCGAGTCCATTTACGTATGGACGCAACCTATTTTAAACACTTCTGTTTGCTCTGTTATCAAGATCATGAAGATGGCTATACCCAACTGATCCGCTTTTCAAATGGAGAACATTTTGAGGAGATCAAAGAAGATTTGAATAACCTTATTAAGTTGGGCGTTCAGATCGAAAGCATCACCACCGATGGCCATAAAAGTATTCTCAAAGCCATCAAGAAATCCTTACCTGATGCACGAGCTCAGCGATGCCTGGTACATATCCAAAGAATGTGTTTGCTATGGCTAACGCGCTTCCCTAAGCATCTGGCAGGTCTGGAATTGAGACAACTAGTGCTTCAACTACTGAATATTAAAAGCGATAACGATCGCCTTTACTGGACACAGCAGTTAAAACTATGGCATGCGCGTCATAAGGATTATCTACATGAGAAAACGTATCACCACCAAACAGGAAGATATTGGTACACACATAAGTTACTGAGACGCTCATACCAGACCATCAAAAGAGCTTTACCCAACATGTTTCATTACTTGAACAACCCCAAAATACCACACACAACCAATGGCATTGAAGGGTTCTTTAGTCATCTTAAAAATCACCTTGACCTGCATCGCGGATTGACCAGCGAACACAGAATCAGTTTCATCAGATGGTATGTATTCTTAACCAATGAAAAACCTGCCTGACGGCAGGCAGGTGAGTTTTTAAAGCCATAAGGCTTACCAAAAAAAGTAGGGCTGACCATTGGCATGATCAGCCCTCTTTTTTCGTATAAGCATCAACCGTGTTGCTGACAAGTTGCTCTCCAGCAGAGCTTGCTTCCTCTTTGGGCTGATGGGGTAAGTCTAATGATTTATTCTAACAAAGTCACCAACCATTTATCAGTACATTACCGTTTTTCAAAATACGTTTGGTTTCGTGAGGCAGTGACGTGCTTCGAAAGCCCAGTCACGTTTCATACAGAAACGTTGTAGGTAAGGCGGTGGGAAAATAGGAACTAACTCAGACATTGAGACAAAACAAGACGACATTAATTCTAACAACGATTGGCTTCACATTTGGGCTACTATTGATTTATCGTGGATGGCAGACAAATGCTAGTTTAAATAAATTTAGTGGGACAGTTACTAACTTAACTATTCAAGAGTTCAATTCTAAGTCAGGTTATAATTATTCGCTTGACTTTGAATTAAAAGAAACGGAGAAAGTTTACGGAGTTTATCTTGGAACAAAAGACTAAGCTGACAAGAATGAACTCAAAAATAAAATTGAGATTAATCGAACTTACACATTTTATATTGACGAGACTGTTACATCAAGCAATGGACACAATTTAGGAATTAGCGTAATAAAGAATGGTGAGCAAACCATTTATCAAGAAAGTCACAAGGCCAACTATGTTGGTGGCTCGTTATTTCTGACAATGGGTATAGGGACTTTATTAATGCTAATTTATTGGTACAGGAGGAAGAAAAAATAACGATTGGTAGACCGCCCTACTCATAACAAAATCTTTACACTCCAGCCTAAGCCAACTCCGATTTCAACTGCAACTTATCCAGATAATCCCAAACTAAACTGCTGGCACCCAGAATAGGGGCGGCCTGATTTTGCATAGCTGAGGGCAACACTTTTATTTTACCACGGAACAGCGGCATCAGGTTTGCCTCCATGTGTTTAATGGTGGGCCTGAAGATTAAATCACCTGCCATCGACAAGCCACCGAATAAAAAGATTGCTTCGGGGTCAGTATGTACCACAGTCTCGGCTAATTTCATTCCGAGAATCCGCCCCGTGTATTCAAATGCTTCAATTGCCACTACATCGCCACGATGCGCGGCTTCCGAAATCATTTTAGTATTTAAATCTTCAAAACTGATTCCACGAAGTTCGCTTGGCTCCAAGTGATCGGCCAATAATTTATACACCGTACGTTTAATGCCTGTTGCTGAAACATAAGTCTCCAGACAACCGCGTTTGCCACAATTACAATAACGACCAGCCGGGTTTACAGAAGTATGGCCCACTTCGCCTGCAATGCCGTGATGACCATTTAATAAAACGCCACCACACACAAAACCACTGCCTAAGCCGGTACCGAGGGTAATCACCACAAAGTCCTTCATGTGTTTGGCGTTACCATAAATCATTTCGCCTACGGCTGCAGCATTCGCATCGTTGGTTAAAATGCAGGGTACATCAAATTCTTCTTTAAATAAACGCGCCAACGGTAATACACCTTTCCACTTTAAGTTAGTGGCGCGTTCAATATTTCCGCTATAATAATTTCCGTTTGCAGCACCTACACCAATACCCACTATGCGCGTATCGCCCGGCAACTCTTGTATTCCTTTTCGCAGCGCATCGGCCATTCCATCAAAGTAATCCTGAAACTCTTCGTATTGGGTTGTAGGAATGTTGCCTTGATGTAACACATTGCCGGCACGATCTACAATACCATACTTGGTGTTTGTTCCGCCAATATCAATGCCGATGGTAAGATCCTTCATGACTATTTAGATAGATAGTATTTTAGAAATGCGAAGTGACTCGCTGTCGATTTCGTGATGATGTTTCATGATGGTATCAAAATCGTTGTACACAATTTTATTGTTGAGAATTCCAACCATCACATCCTTCTCGCCTTTTAACAATCCCTCCACTGCTGCAACACCCATTTTACTGGCCAATACCCGATCGAAGTAAGAGGGGGTACCACCGCGTTGCAAGTGCCCGAGTATGGTTACTTTAATATCGAAGTAATTGTTTCGCTCTGAAAACTTTTTGGCTAACTCCATAGCACCGCCCAGTTTGCTACCTTCAGCAACTACTATTAAACTTGATTTCTTATTGGTCTTGCCACCTTCATCTAATTTGGCAAACAATTCTTCCAGCGTCATACTTTCTTCCGGAATGATGGTAGCCACCGCACCACCGGCAATACCACAGTTGATAGCGATATAACCAGAGTTGCGACCCATTACTTCAATAAAAAATAATCGGTTGTGTGAGATAGCGGTGTCGCGGATTTTATCAATGGCTTCAACAGCAGTGTTGGTGGCGGTATCAAATCCTACTGTAAAATCAGTACCGGCAATGTCGTTATCAATTGTGCCGGGAATACATACGGCAGGTATTCCGTATTCTTCATGAAGTTTATGTAAGCCAGTAAAGGTGCCATCGCCACCAATGGCTACAAGGGCTTCAATGCCATGCTTCTTTAGATTGATGAAAGCTTTCTCGCGACCTTCTTTGGTTCTGAACTCCTGGCTGCGGGCTGACTTTAGAATAGTACCACCACGTTGGATAATGTTACCTACAGAACGTGCTCCGAGTTTAACAATATCACCATCAATCATGCCTTCATACCCTTGCATGATTCCGTAGATATCTTTCTTGTAATAAATGGCTGCCCTAACAACAGCTCTTAATGCGGCATTCATACCGGGTGCATCGCCACCAGATGTGAACACACCTATTTTAGAAATTTTTGACTCCATTAAAGCTTTAACAAGAGGCCCAAAAATACGCGTAAAACAGTGTTATCCAAGCGTTAAGCCTTTATTCCGATTTCAATCGTTTGAAATAATTAATCAGTCCGTTTGTGGATGAATCGTGTGATTGAATATTATCATTTGATGATAATTCGGGCAGGATTTTCTTGGCGAGTACTTTCCCTAATTCAACACCCCATTGATCGAAACTGAAGATGTTCCAGATAACACCTTGTGCAAAGATTTTATGCTCGTACAACGCAGTTAACAACCCAAGTGTGTAAGGCGTAAGCTTCTTAAACATAATCGAGTTAGTAGGCCGGTTGCCGGTAAACACGCGGTAGGGTAGGTGAAAGTTAATCTCATCGGTACTCATACCTGCCGCGCGTAGTTCAGCTTCAACTTCGGCTTCGGTTTTACCCATCATTAACGCTTCGGTTTGCGCAAAGTAGTTAGAGAGAAGTTTGGTGTGATGATCGCCCACCGGGTTTTGCGATTGTGCTGGTGCAATGAAATCGCAAGGAATAAGTTTGGTGCCTTGATGAATGAGTTGATAGAAAGCATGCTGGCCGTTTGTTCCAGGTTCACCCCAGATAATAGGCCCGGTTTGATAAAAGAATTGATTGCCATCACGATCAACCGACTTGCCATTACTTTCCATATTGCCTTGCTGAAAGTATGCCGCAAAGCGATGCAGGTATTGATCGTACGGAAGTATTGCTTCTGAATGTGCTTCGAAGAAGTTACCATACCACACGCCTAACAAAGCCATCAGTACCGGAATGTTTTTTTCGAAAGGTTCATTCTTAAAATGATTGTCGGCAGCGTGTGCGCCTTCCAATACCTGTACAAAATTATCGTACCCAATAGTAGCTGCGATAGAAAGACCTATAGATGACCACAACGAATACCGGCCGCCTACCCAATCCCAAAACACAAACATGTTTTCGGGTGCAATACCAAAAGCTGTAACCGCTTTTGTATTGGTAGATACTGCTACAAAGTGTTTGGCCACATCGCCTTTGTTGTTGGTTTTATCCAGAAACCATTGCCTTGCACTTTCTGCATTGGTCATGGTTTCTTGTGTGGTAAACGTTTTAGATGCGATTATAAATAAAGTCGTTTCCGGATTGAGATGTTTAACCGTTTCGGCCAGGTGCGTGCCATCTACATTCGAAACAAAATGTGGTGTAATAGTAGAGTGGTAAGGCTTAAGTGCTTCCGTTACCATCAGTGGCCCAAGGTCTGAACCACCAATGCCAATGTTCACAATATCGGTAATGGCTTTGCCAGAATAACCTTTCCAGTTGCCTGATAATAACTGACCTGAAAATTGTTTGATCTGATCGAGCACTTTATTCACCAGTGGCATAACATCTTCGCCATCCACATATACCGGTGTATTGCTTCGGTTTCGTAAAGCAATGTGCAACACAGCCCGATGTTCAGTTTGATTTATTTTATCGCCCCTGAACATGGCGTTGATTGCTTCTTTCAATTCAACTTCGTTGGCTAATTCATTCAGGTAGCGAAGTGTTTCTTCGTTGATAATATTCTTAGAGTAATCAAAAAGTAAATCACCAAGTTGCACATTATACTTTGTAAACCGTGCCGGATCTTCCTGAAACAACTCGCGCATGTGCGTGGCTTGCATCATTAAAAAATGGTTACCCAGCTTTTGCCAGGCTTTTGTTTCGGTAGGGTTGTGATTGGGTAGCATATAGTTTTGTTAATCCGAAAAAGCGGAAAGCAAAAATAAGCCACGATGAACAGTAAAAAAATGGAATTGTTAAATGTAGTTAGCCACCAACAACCTTTCTCAGGTTTTCGATAAGGCCTTCCCACAGATCTTCGAGTTCGTCCAGATCGTCAAAGTCTGCGTAATCGGTTACTTTAAGAAAAGTAGTTTGAGTAAGTTCGTTTAACTCGAGGCGTAATTCAAAGTAACTCGGGTCTGCTTCATCAGCCTCCGATTCGGGCAAGTATTCGAACTTTACAAAGTGATTGATCCGATGAGAACTCATAATGGCCTTATGCTCTTCATGATCCCATACAAACTTGAAAACCTTTTCGGGGGTTATGGTTACATCATCTGCAAACCATTCCGAAAGTCCGCTGGCAGTTTGCAGGTAGGGGTACAACATTTTAGTAGATGCGTGCACCTCGAAATCGCGGGTAAATAATTTTTTGTCTCCTTCAGCCATAACCTTTTCTGCCTTCGGTGTTTAAGTTAAAAAGATTTCTTATTCAACAGCAAATTAAACTTTCATTATTCACGTATTGAAGAGGGCTTTATCAAGAACTTTCAGGTGGAATTAAAATTTCTAAACGAAAGATTCCAAATTAAGGTTAGAATTGATTGAATTACTCAAAAGTTTGTATGTTTGCGCTCCCAAAATCAATTTGGCGCGGTAGCTCAGGTGGTTAGAGCGTTGGATTCATAACCCAAAGGTCGGGGGTTCAACTCCCCCCCGCGCTACATTTCTTCCCCCATCACACTGTTTTTGAATCTTCAAGTCATAACACATTCTGGTTAGGCTATCAATACATTTTCTTCTTTTGATCTGGCTTCATTTTTGAAGCTATCTTTGCCCGGCATGAAAAAAATAGATAAGCTGATCCTCACTTCCTTTCTGGGGCCGTTCGTGCTCACCTTTCTGGTGGTGGTCTTTATCTTACTCAATATTCATATGCTGAAATATTTCGATGACATCATCGGGAAAGATTTAGGGTGGGATGTAATAGGACAATTACTTTTTTACTTCGCCATTTTCAATACCCCCGTAGCTTTACCCTTAGCTGTTTTATTATCGTCATTAATTACGTTTGGAAATCTTGGCGAGCATTTCGAACTAACCGCCATCAAGAGTTTAGGTATTTCGCTGCTGCGGAGTTTAGTACCCATCTTCGGATTTGTGGTGTTAATAACCATTGGTGCATTTATGGTAGGCAACTACCTTGTACCCAAAGCCGCCCTCGAAGCCTACAGTTTGCTTTGGGACATCAAACAAAAGAAACCAGCACTTGATCTGCGACAAGGTGTGTTCTATAACTCCATTCCCGGCATCAGCATTAAAGTGAATTATAAGATTCCGGAAACGGGTTTGCTTCATGGAATTATGATCTATGATCACAGAGGGCGATCTGGAAACAAAGCGGTTATTTCAGCAGATTCTGGACGGATGTACACCATCTTGAATGACACGTATCTGAAACTTGAGCTATATCATGGCCACGAATATGTGGAAGGAAACACCGGACCTCAAAGTTATTCCAGCGGGGTACGTCAGGACGAAACGTATCGAAAAACAAAATTTGATAAATCCCAAATCGTATTCGACTTGTCATCCTTTGGATTAAATCGTACCGATAAAAAGTGGTTTCAAAGTAACCGCCTGATGCGCAACATGGATCAGCTTGAGGACGATATGGATTCGGTTGATTATACCATCCGCACCGAATTGATTTCGGTTTACTCAGCTCCTAAAAACATGTTTACCTATTACACTAATAAAGATAGAGTAGCATGGCCAGAAGAAATCAAGCAGCATAAATTTAAACGCGACTCTACTGCCTTTGCCAAAAACGATACCGACCCGGCTGTAATCAATTCAAGACCGGCACTCGCAGAACCTGAAAAGCCAGTTATTACTATTACCTATACCGAGCGCCATCAGCATCTGTCCGATAGCGTTTATCAAAAACCTTATACAGAAAGCGAGCTTGCCAGCGCACTTGCCCAGGCCCGAACCGTAAAAGCGCAACTGCTTACCAACAATGCTAACATTCGGTCTTACCAAAACGAAAAGCGTATCTTCTACATTCAGTGGCACAAGATTATGGCCCAGGCTATAGCCTGTATTGCCATGTTCCTGATTGGGGCGCCTTTGGGTGCAATTATTAAAAAGGGCGGGCTGGGGGTGCCTGTATTAATGTCTATCCTGTTCTTCATTTTATTCTATGTGCTTTCGCTGATGGGTGAGAAGTGGGCCAAACAATCCGTTGTTTCTGTTGAATTAGGAATGTGGCTGGCTAATGCAACGCTGTTTACCATCGGATTTATCTTTTTAAGACAGGCACGGGCCGATGCCCGCCTGTTCGACTCAGATTTCTACAGTGTGATCTGGGATCGGCTTTCCCGAAGATTTTCTAAAAAGACAGAATAGTCTGGTTTTGGTAATTTCAAGGCATTCATATACTTTTGCGCGTTGAAAAAAGTAGCTAAATAAAGATTAATCAAGATGTACCTCAATTCAGAAAAGAAGCAGGAATTGTTCAGCAAGCACGGATTTGGAAAGAAAAAAGCCGACACAGGCTCTCCGGAATCACAAATTGCCCTTTTTACGTATCGCATCAGCCATTTAACTGAGCATTTAAAAGGTCAACGCAAAGACCACTCAACCCAACAGGGTTTGTTAAAGTTAGTAGGAAAGCGCAAGAAGTTGCTGAATTACCTTCAGCGTACTAACATCGAGCGTTACCGTGCCGTATTAGCCGACCTCGACTTAAGAAAATAATAACTTTGAACCAAACGAACAGGGAACCGCAGGGTTCCCTTTCGCTTTTTTTATTAATGCCGGGTATGCTGTGAATTGTAGGCTGCCCGATAAATTCCTACCTATGAAACCAACAGTAATTACAAAATCGTGCTCGTTACCAGACGGGCGTCAAATCACAATCGAAACTGGTAAACTTGCCCGCCAGGCCGATGGCTCAGTCGTATTAAGAATGGGCAACACCATGTTGCTGGCAACAGCCGTTGCCTCGCCAACGGCAAAAGAAGGAACCGACTTCTTACCCTTATCAGTTGACTATCAGGAAAAATTTGCTTCAACCGGTAAAATTCCTGGCGGATTTTTGAAGCGCGAAGGCAAACTATCTGATTATGAAGTGCTGATCAGTCGCTTGGTTGACCGCGCCATACGTCCTTTATTTCCAGACGATTATCATGCCGATACTCAAGTAAATATTCAGTTAATTTCTGGCGACCTTAATGCCTTGCCCGATTCACTTGCTGCATTTGCTGCTTCAGCTGCATTGTCTGTTTCTGATATCCCTTTTCAAGGTCCCATTTCAGAAGTACGTGTAGTTCGTGTAGATGGTAAGTTCATCATCAACCCAACATTCGAACAGAAAGAGAAATCTGATCTGGACTTTATTGTAGCTGCATCTATCGAAAACATTCTGATGGTGGAAGGCGAGTGTAAAGAGATTTCGGAAAGCGACATGCTGGAGGCGTTGAAGCTTGCGCATGAAGTTATAAAAACTCAGTGCCAGTTACAGATCGAATTAACTCAGGCAACAGGTAAAACAGAAAAGCGTACTTATTCACACGAAGTGAAAGATGAGAACTTCAAAGAAGAGCTTTTCAAACTTTTGTACGATAAGGTTTATGCCGTAGCACTTCAGAAACTTACCAGCAAACACAAACGCTCAGAGTTGTTTGGTGCAATAGTAGATGAGTATATGGCTTCCTTACCGGAAGACACAACCGTAAACAAAGACCTGGTTAAGAAATATTATAAAGACATTCAGAAGAGCGCCTGCCGCAACCTGGTGTTGAATGAGAAGTTCCGTTTAGATGGTCGTAAAACAAATGAGATTCGTCCTATCTGGAGCGAAGTAGATTATTTACCTTCAGCGCACGGTTCTTCCATCTTTACCCGTGGCGAAACGCAATCACTTAGTACCGTAACCCTGGGAACCAAGTTAGATGAACAAATGATTGATGGCGCCATGTTCGATGGTACCAACAAGTTTATCCTGCATTATAACTTCCCTGGCTTTTCTACAGGCGAAGTAAAACCCAATCGTGGTCCGGGAAGACGCGAAGTAGGCCATGGTAACTTAGCCATGCGTGCACTTAAGCAAGTATTGCCCGACATGACTACAAGTCCTTATACCATTCGTTTGGTTTCTGATATTCTCGAATCAAATGGTTCGTCATCTATGGCAACTGTTTGTGCAGGTTCGCTTGCGCTGATGGATGCCGGTATCAAAATCTCCGCTCCGGTATCAGGTATTGCTATGGGTATGATTTCCGATAGTGCAACCAAACGCTACGCAATCTTGTCTGATATTCTGGGCGATGAAGATCACCTGGGCGATATGGATTTCAAAGTAACCGGCACCGAAAAAGGCATCACAGCTTGCCAGATGGATTTGAAGGTTGATGGTTTGACTTATGAAGTGTTGAGTGAAGCGTTGAATCAAGCCAAAGAAGGTCGTCTTCATATTTTGAATGAGATGAAGAAGACCATTACACAGTCTAACGCTGATCTAAAACCACATGCACCACGTGCCGTTACCATCACTATCGATAAAGAAATGATTGGTGCCGTAATCGGGCCAGGCGGAAAAGTGGTTCAGGAAATTCAGAAGACTACTGGTGCAACTATTGTTATCGAAGAAGTTGGTAATAAAGGTATAGTGAACATTTTTGCCACTAACCAGGAAGTAATGGATGCTGCTGTTAAGCGCGTTAAAGCGATAGTAGCCATACCAGAAGTTGATCAGGTGTATGATGGCGTTGTAAAATCAATTATGCCATTCGGAGCATTTGTTGAATTTATGCCAGGCAAAGATGGTCTGTTACATATCTCTGAAATAAAGTGGGAGCGTCTTGAAACGATGGATGGGGTGCTGGAAGTAGGCGAGCAACTAAAAGTGAAACTTGTGGAAGTAGACAAGAAAACCGGCAAATTCCGTCTATCCCGTAAGGTATTGATTCCCAGACCTCCCCGTAAGGAAGAAACGCCTAGTGCGTAACCTCTTTGCGAATAAGGGTTTTTGGAACTAAATTTTCGTTTTTACGTGTTTGACATATAACGACCACTAAGTTAGATGAGACAATTAAAGATCAGTAAACAGATTACCAACCGCGAGAGCCAGTCGCTGGATAAGTACTTGCAGGAAATTGGTAAGGTGGATTTGCTTACTCCCGATGAGGAAGTAGAGTTAGCCAAGCGTATTAAAGAAGGCGATCAGATTGCGTTGGAAAAACTTACCAAAGCAAACTTGCGCTTCGTGGTATCGGTGGCAAAGCAATATCAAAACCAGGGCCTTTCGTTAGGCGATTTGATTAACGAAGGTAACTTAGGTTTGATTAAAGCTGCACAACGTTTTGATGAAACCCGCGGTTTCAAATTCATTTCGTATGCGGTGTGGTGGATTCGTCAATCCATTCTACAAGCGTTGGCCGAACAATCGCGTATTGTTCGCTTGCCGCTGAATCGGGTAGGATCGCTGAACAAGATTTCCAAAACATTCTCTGAACTGGAACAGAAGTTCGAACGCGAACCATCACCAGAAGAATTAGCAGAAGTGTTGGAAGTAACTACTGCCGAAGTGGTAGACACCATGAAGATTTCTGGTCGCCATGTTTCTATGGATGCGCCCTTTGTTCAAGGTGAAGAAAACAGTTTGTTGGATGTACTGGAAAACGATAGTGAAGAGACCCCGGATTCCGGCCTGATGACAGACTCGCTTCGCAGAGAAGTGCAGCGTGCGCTCTCAACGCTTACGCAGCGCGAATCGGATGTAATCACACTCTACTTCGGGTTGAATGGCGAGCACGCCATGACGCTGGAAGAGATTGGCGAAAAGTTTAACCTGACCCGCGAACGCGTTCGTCAGATTAAAGAGAAAGCTATTCGCAGATTGCGCCACACTTCCCGAAGCAAGGCTTTGAAGCCTTACCTCGGTTAATAATGTTACAATTTGATTTAATCATAGGGTCTCAAGTTGTTGAGACCCTTTTTATTACGTTTTTAAGATTTGAGTTATGGAAAGAGAGAAAGTGTTGATTATCGGGTCGGGCCCGGCAGGTTATACCGCAGCCATTTATGCTGCCCGTGCAGGTCTAACACCAGTGTTGTACACCGGTGGCCAACCAGGGGGCCAGCTTACAACCACTAACGATGTGGAGAATTTTCCGGGTTACCCCGAAGGAATAAATGGCCCGCAAATGATGATTGATTTGCAAAAGCAAGCCGAACGTTTCGGAACGCGGGTACACTTTGCTTTGGCTACAGCTGTTGACTTTTCTGGTTGGCCGCTTAAGGTTACAATTGATGAATCGAAAGTAGTGGAAGCAGAAAGTGTAATTGTGGCAACGGGTGCATCCGCTAAATATCTGGGGCTGCCATCCGAAGAAACATTTGCCAACAAAGGCGTATCGGCTTGTGCTGTGTGCGATGGATTTTTCTATCGCGGTAAAGAGGTTGCGGTAGTAGGTGCAGGCGATTCGGCTGCTGAAGAATCAACTTACTTATCGAAGCTTTGTACCAAAGTGCATCTGATTGTGCGTAGAGACGAAATGCGGGCTTCTAAAATTATGCAACAACGGATATTGAATACGCCCAACATAGAAGTACACTGGAACTCGGAAACCGAAGAAGTATTAGGCGATGACAGTGGTGTTACCGGAGTGCGGTTGTTGAACAACAAAACCGGTGAGAAGAAAGACATTTCAGTGCAAGGCTTCTTTCTGGCCATTGGTCATAAACCCAATACCGATATTTTTAAAGGACAATTGGATATGGATGAATCTGGTTATGTAAAGGTTATTCCGGGCTCAACCAAAACAAATGTAGAAGGTGTGTTTGCCGTGGGCGATGTGGCCGATAGAGTGTATCGTCAAGCCATTACAGCTGCGGGAAGTGGTTGTATGGGCGCGTTAGATGCTGAAAAGTTTTTGGCTGCGAAGGAAGCGATGGTTGTGCACTAAACAAGTTACTGGTTTCCGGTTACCAGTTTTTGATTGGTAGTAATAGGAAATCATTTATCCATTAGCTTAAACTAAATTAAACGTATCCGGTAACTGGTAACTTTTAAGGAAAGGAAATGAAATTAGATATCCTCATACTCGCAGCCCACCCCGATGATGCCGAATTAGGTTGTGGTGGTACTATTGCCAAGCACGTGGCGATGGGGCATAAAGTAGGCATTATCGATTTTACCCGTGGTGAGTTAGGTACCCGTGGTTCAGTGCCGGAGCGAGATCTGGAAGCAAAAGATGCATCTAAGATTCTGGGTATTACGATACGGGAGAATCTGAATTTCAGAGATGGGTTTTTTCAAAATGATGAAGCCCATCAACGCGAAGTAATCCGGGTACTCAGAAAGTATAAACCTGAGATTGTGATTGCTAATGCGATTTATGATCGCCATCCCGATCACGGTAAAGGTTCGGGGTTAAGTTTTGATTCTTGTTTTTACTCCGGGCTAACCAAAATTGAAACTACTGATGGTGGCGTTAAGCAAGAAGCCTGGCGACCAAAACACTTATACCACTTTATACAAAGTCAGTTTATTGTACCCGATTTTATTGTAGATGTTTCTGAATACTGGAATGTGAAGATGAATGCGGTGCGTGCATTCAAATCGCAATTCTATAGTGCCGATAGTAACGAACCTGAAACGTTTATCTCAAGTCCGGGCTTTATGAAACTTTTAGAAGCACGAGGGCAGGAGTTAGGCTTTTCAATTGGGGCAACTTATGGCGAAGGATTTACCGTAAGAAGGACAATTGGTGTTAACTCGTTGGATGATTTACGATAGTTACGGAGCCAGTCGGTGAATTAACCATTTCCCTTCTTTCAGATAATAAACAATCCGATCGTGTAAACGACTGGCGCGACCTTGCCAGAATTCAACTTCAAAAGGTACTATTTCATAGCCTCCCCATTGATGTGGCTTGGGTAAAACATCTTTTCCTTCAAACCGTTTTTCAATTTCCGTAACCCTGTCCTCTAACAACTCGCGGTTTTTAATAACCGAACTTTGGGGTGAGGCCCAGGCACCTATCTGACTTCCGCGTGGCCGACTTTGAAAATATGCCTCTGCAATTTTAGCATCAACGCGACTTGCAAGACCACTCACCCGCACTTGTCTTTCTAATTCAGGCCAGAAAAATGTGAGCGCACAGGCAGGGTTAGCATCCAGTTCTTTTCCTTTCTGACTTTGATGGTTTGTATAAAATAAAAATCGATCGCGTTCAACGCCCTTCAACAAAACAATGCGGGCCGAAGGTTTCCCATGGCCATCCACAGTAGATAATGTCATAGCGTTGGGTTCGGGTACTTCAGCTTTAAGCGCTTCATTAAACCACGCATTAAATTGTTCAACAGGGTTTTGCGCAACGCCTTTTACATCTAACGAAGCTTTTGTGTACTCTTTGCGGATTTCTGAAATCGATGGCATACAATTTTTTCAAAAATTAACAATTCGTGTGGTTGCGTAGTATCATTTCCTTTCTTTTATTCAGATTTATTTTCGATCCTAAACAGAAGCAATTTGGTCTTCGTTATATAGCTTAAGTATGGACTTTTTTAAATACGCCAATAAGATTTTACCACAACGAGGCCGGCTGTTGCTTTCAGAACCTTATCTGGCCGATCCTAATTTTGAACGCACCACCGTTCTGTTAACCGAACACAATGATGCGGGCACAGTCGGCTTTATACTCAATAAACCATCCGATAGTCGGGTAGGAGAAATTATGGAAGACCTTAAGGGATTGGATTCCCGGATCTTTATTGGCGGACCGGTGGAACAAGACACCTTGCATTATATTCATAGGATAGCTACACTTGACGATGCGATTGAGATACAACCGGGCTTATTTTGGGGTGGCAATTTCGATCAATTGATTTCAATGGTAGATACTCATCAGGTCTTAATTACTGATATAAAATTCTTTCTGGGCTATAGTGGCTGGAGCCCAGGCCAGTTAGATGAAGAATTGAAAATTGAGTCGTGGATTGTTAGTGATCTTACCTCCGAACAATTGGTATTTGAAACCGATCCAGAACATATGTGGAAACAGGCTATGCGCGATTTGGGCGGTCGTTTTACCATTTATTCCAATTACCCGGCCGACCCCCGCATGAATTAAAGGATTTTACTATTTTTACCAGTCCTCGGGTATTTGAAAGAGGAGAGACGATGATGGAAAACGATAAAGAGGTGCAGGAGGCAGTGGGGCAGGAGGATTCGCTACTTATGCAAACCACACACCATGAAGAAGACCACGAAGTGGAGGTTGAAGACCACCACGAAGTAGACTACTCTGGTTTTACCAAGAGTGAATTGGTGGGTGCTGTTAAAGAACTGGCTAAAGAAGATAACTTCAAAAAAGTTGATCTGGCGCTGAAGGACATTAAGCCTTTGTTTGATGAAATGCGAGCTGCCGAAAGAAAAGAGGCGCTGGATAAATTTAAGGCCGATGGCGGCATTGAAGAAGACTTTGAATTCCGGCTGGACGAGTTAGATCACACCTTCGATGCTACTACAAAACTTATTCGCGATCGTAGAAACGAATACTTCCGCAACCTTGAAAACCGGAAGAATGAAAACCTGCGGAAGAAGAATGAGATTTTGGAAAGTCTGCGTACGCTGATTGATGGTGAAGACAGCGCACATTCGTTTCAAACCTTCAAAGAATTACAACAATCCTGGAAACAGGTTGGGCCTGTTCCGCCTGCGCACATCAAAACCTTGTGGGCAAATTACAATGCATTGATCGATCGCTTCTACGATCATCGGAATATCTATTTCGAATTGAAGGAGCTTGACCGAAAGAAGAATCTGGAAGCCAAGCATGAACTATGTCTGCGTGCTGAACAATTAACAGCAAAGGAAAAAATAAAAGATGCTGTTAAGGAATTGAATGAGTTGCATAATGAGTTTAAGCACATTGGGCCTGTTCCTAAAGATGATCAGGAAACTGTTTGGCAGCGCTTTAAAGCTGCATCGGATTCCGTATATGCCAAGCGCGATGAGTTTGTAGCCGGACTGCAGACCGAACTAAAAGCAAACTTTGAAGCTAAATCTGCCATTGCGGAAGAAGCCCAGACCTTTCAGCAGTTTACTACCGATAGGATTAAAGACTGGAATCAAAAAACACAAGAGATCTTAGCATTACAAAAGCGTTGGGATGCTGTGGGCGGCACGCCACGTGCAAAATCAAAAGAGCTTAACAAAAAATTCTGGTCAGCATTCAAGCAGTTCTTCCATAATAAGAACCAGTTCTTTAAAAAACTGGATGAAGAACGCGATAAAAATCTTAAAGCCAAGCAGAACCTGGTTGCCCGTGCGCTTGAATTGAAGGCAAGTGATGACTGGAACAAGACTTCGCAAGAGTTGAAACAACTTCAACTACAGTGGAAAGACATTGGCCCCGTACCCGAAAAGCAACGCGATAAAATCTTTAAAGAGTTTAAAGAAGCATGCGATTTCTTCTTCAATCAGCGCAGAGGTTCGCAAGTTAAGGCCGATCAGGAACAAGAAGTAAACCTGAAGCAGAAAGAGATAATTATTGATGAGTTGATTTCAGCAACTGTTGCTGGAAATACTTCCGTTGAACAATTGGACGAACTGCAGGCTAAGTTTAACGAGATCGGGTTTGTTCCAAAGAACGCAATAGCCTCAGTTAAACAACGCTTTGCCGATGCCGTGGCTAAATATGTAAATTCTATTTCGGGATTGAGTGCGGCTGAACGTGAGCAAACGTTGTTGCAATCACAGCTTTCAGGGTTGAAAAACGATCCGCAGGCCGATCGAAAATTGTACAATAAAGAGCAGACTTTAAGAAAGCAAATTCAGAAGGCAGAGAACGATTTATCTACTTTGCGGAACAACCTGGAGTTCTTTGGAAGGTCTAAAAACGCTGAAAAATTGAAAGAGGAGTTCAATGGTAAGATTGAAGAAGCCAATCAAAACCTCATTCAACTAAAAAAGCAGCTAAAAATGCTGAAATCCGTGTGATGCGCCTTGCTTAAATCAACCGTTCCGTTATTTTTGCACCCTCGTTTAAGCCTCCTTAGCCTGCCTATCGGCAGATAGGCTCAGCTGGTAGAGTCCCGAAACTTCGGGATAATCAGAAGGTCTAAAAAGAGAGATAACAAAATAAAGCCTCCTTAGCTCAGCTGGTAGAGCAACTGACTTGTAATCAGTAGGTCGCTGGTTCGATTCCGGCAGGGGGCTCAAAAACCAAATCTATATAGGTTTGGTTTTTTTATTTTATGATGGTCTATATTCTATATTCCCTGAAGCTTGATAGATACTATGTTGGCCAGACGGAGGATTTAACCCTTCGAATCGATCAGCATAACCATAAGGTAATATCAGGTAGCTATTCAAGTATAGCTAATGACTGGTACGTTTATTTTACTTTGGAATGTAGTTCCAGAAAGCAAGCCGTGAATATTGAAAACCATATCAAGAGAATGAAGTCATGAAAGTATCTTCAAAATTTGAAGCGATATCCTGAAATTGGTTAGAAGTTAAAAACGAAATATCAGTAGGTCGCTGAGGCTGTCTCAAAAGTGAGTCAGCCTCTTTCATTTCATTGTTCTTGAATATTGCTGGTTGAATTTTGTGATTTAAAAAAATGGTCTGTTACTCAGGCTGCGAGTTTGGCCAGATTGTG
>Ga0075163_10003920_pt1 | contig 19992 bp, 15 predicted proteins | sample JI1023141ADNA_FD_71478 | JGI IMG/M metagenome (GOLD analysis project Ga0075163, IMG submission 71478) | Wastewater effluent complex algal communities from Wisconsin, to seasonally profile nutrient transformation and Carbon sequestration -... | ecosystem: Engineered > WWTP > Effluent > Algae... | reverse complement strand
GGCCCTCGAGGCCGGGCAAGGTCCCCATGCGCTCGTCGATGTGATCCATGACCGCGAACAGCTCCTGGCCGGGGAAGATGCGCGCGATCATCTCGGCGTGCTCGGCCGGTGACTTCACGCCTGAGCCGACTGGGTTCCAGTTGCGGTCGAAGATCGTCCGCACTAGGCGCTGCGCGACCGGCTGACCGTCGAGGCGCTCGCGGGCCGCGGTGAAGTAGTAGGCGAAGTGGCGGCGCTCCTGCTTGTTGATGCGCCGGGCCAGCTCGCGCAGGACCGGGTTGGCGGTGTCGCGACCGAGGTGCTCGTAGGCCTGGCAGGTCAGGAGCTCCTGGGCCGCGCCCCACGCCATCCACAGCGCGACGAAGCTGCGCGGCATGGCCTTGGCCAAGGTCATCTGGACGAGATCCTCGAGCCGCGCGCGCAGCCGCGCCCGCGACCGCAGGTTGGTCGCCCGCGACATCGGCGGCGGCACCTCGCAGCCACACTCGCGCAACAGGCGCGAGATCGCGTGGGAGTGGAAGTACTCCTCGTAGTTCCACATCGTCAGGAAGGTGAGGAGGTCGGGGTCGCGCGCGACCTCGAGCTTCACCACCTCGAGCATGTAGAACACCGTCTGGCTCTCGATGTCGGCGAAGAACTGCAGGTTCTTCACCTCGCGCTCGGTGAGGCCGGCGGCGCGCGCGGCATCCCAATCGAGGTCGTCGTACGCCACCTTCTGCGACGCGGACAGGTGCTGCTGGATATCGGGCACGTGGTTCCTCGCGAAGCGGCGGGCGGCCGAAGCAGCCTCCCGGGGGGCGTCTGCTTACCACACGCTGTGCGGGAGGCCAACGGTTTCGCCTCGGGCATCTGGAATTTCGCCGTCGACGATGTCCGACTTTTCCCTATCACCCTACCCGGGTGATTGTGAGAACGCGAACCCCATGCTTAACGTGGTCCCGAGCGTCGGCGGACTAAACTCCCATTCCCGTTTGACACGACCCCCGAAGCGCCGTTATTGAGAAAAACGTGATCCCGGAAACCATCGCTCCCGACTCTCTGCTCACGTCCACCCAAGTCGGAAACCTGCTTCAGGTTAACCCGAGTTCGGTCAAGAAGTGGGTCAACGACGGCCACATCATCGCGTTTCGTACCCCCGGGGGGCATCGCCGCATCCGCGCGCTCGATCTCGTCGCCTTTCTCGACCATCACAAGATCCCGGTGCCGCGTCAGCTCGCCGACGCCGGCAAGCGCCGGATCGTCTGCGTCGATGACGACGTCGCGCAGCTCCGGGCGCTCGGCCGGTCGCTCAAGCGCTGGGCCGACAAGCTCGACGTGATCCTGGTCGACAACGGCGTCGACGCGCTCCTCGAGGTCGGCGCCCAGCGCCCGCACGGCCTCTTGATCGACGTCTTCCTGCCGGGGATCGACGGCATCGAAGTCTGCCGCCGCCTCAAGGCCAACGCCGCCACCAAGGACCTGGCGATCATCGTCACCAGTGGCCGGCTCACCAGCGACCTCGAGAGTTCTGCCAAGAACGCCGGGGCGCGCCGCGTCCTTCGCAAGCCGGTCGACGTCACGGCCGTCGTGGAGGAGCTCGGGCTGGCATCGCCCCACCTGAGCAGATAGGACCCCATTGTCGAGCGACCTCCCAGCACCCATCACCCCTGCGCTCCCCAGTTCGCCGACCGGCGAGCGCCGCACCGCGGACGTGCTGATCGAGGTCCTCGCTACTGCCGGGGTCGAGCTGGTTTTCGGGCTCCCAGGCGGACCGATCTCTCCGATCCATGACGCGCTCCTCGGGGAGCCGCGCATCCGCCACATCACCACGCGCCACGAGAGCGGCGCGCTGTTCGCCGCCGCAGGCTACGCCCACGCCACTGGCCGACTGGGCGTCGCCGCGGTGACCTCGGGTCCCGGCATCCTGAACGCGATGACCGGGTTGGCGTCGGCCCACTGCGACGGCCTGCCGGTGTTGCTCCTGGTCGGCGAGGTCGCGCGCAAGGTCCACGGCCGGGGCGCCCTGCAAGACGGCTCGAGCCACGGGCTCAATGTCGTCGGGATGACCCGCCACGTCACCAAGCTCGCGGTCGAGCTGACCGAGCCGGCCAACGCGCCCCTGGTCCTGCACCGAGCGATCGCCACCGCGATGTCGGGCCGGCGCGGCCCGGTGGTCGTGACCATCCCGATGGACGTCGCCACCGCCCTGGCGCCGGCGCCGCGGATCAGCGCCGAGGTCAGCCTGGAGTTCGCCTTGGCGCCCGCCGCCCTCGATGAGATCTCGGCGCTGATCGCGCTGGCGGCCCGGCCGATGATCCTGGCGGGCTCGGGCTGTCGCGGCCAGGGCGCGCCGGCCCGGCTGCGCGCCGTCGCCGAGCGCTACCAGTGCCCGGTCGCGACCACGCCCAAGGCCAAGGGCGTGTTCCCCGAGGATCATCCGCTGTCGCTCGGGGTGTTCGGCCTGGGCGGCCACCCGTCGGCGCGGGCCTACGGCGAGCGCGGCATCGACGTGATGGTCGCGCTCGGCACCAGCCTGGGCGACGTCGCCACCGAGGGCTGGAGCCCGCTTCTGCGCGGTCGCCGGGCCTTCATCCACGTCGACATCGACGCCCAACAGATCGGCCGCAGCTACCAGCCGACCCACGCGCTGGTGGCGCCGGCGGCGGCGTTTCTGGGCGAGCTGCAGACGCGCTTCCCGCTGCAGACCCCGCGGCTGGTCGGCGATGGCGTGACCCGCTATACCCTGCCGTCGAGCCCGATCGATCGGCTGGGCCCGCAGACCGCGGTCGCCGAGATCCAGGCGGTCTTGCCGCCCGACACGATCTACACCGTCGACTCCGGCAACCACTTCCTGTTCGCGACCCACTACCTCGAGCTGACCTACCCCGATTCGTTCATCGTGATGACCGGGCTGGGCTCGATGGGGCAGTCGATCGGCGGCGCGATCGGCGCCAAGCTGGCTCGGCCGCAGCGCTCGGTCGCGGCGATCTGCGGCGACGGCTGCTTCGCGATGAACGGCTTCGAGATCGCGACCGCCGCCGCCGAGCGGATCCCGATGGTCTTGTTCGTCTTCAACGACCAGCGCCTGGGCATGGTCGAGCACGGCCACGCCGCGGTCTACGGCCGCGACGCGGCCTATCCGATCGCGATGGACGTCGGCAACCTGGCCCGCGGCCTGGGCGCCGAGTTCGCGCGGGCCGAGCGGCCGACCGACATCCTGGCGCTGCGCGAACGCATCGCGCAGCTCACCGGACCGCTGGTCGTCGACGTCCTGATCGATCCCGACGTGCGCATGCCGACCCGCGATCGCCTGGTCACGATGGACTCGTCGAAGAAGCGGATGAACTAGCGCATGACCGCTGTCGGCATCCTCGGCCTGGGTACGTTCCTGCCACCGACCGTGCGGGGCAACGACTGGTGGCCGGCGGCGCAGGTCGCCCGCTGGGGCGAGCGGATGGCCCACCGCGCCACCCGCGCCGCCGACGACGCGGCCCTGGCGCCGGCGGCCCAGCGCACCTTGGCGGCGCTCGCGCGCTACGTCGATGATCCGTTCCGCGGCGCGGTCACGCGCCGGGTCATGACCCCGCCGATGACCACCACCGACATGGAGGCCGCGGCCGCCGAACAGGCCCTGGCGGCGGCCGCCGTCGACCGCAGCGCGATCGACGCGGTGCTGACCCAGACCCCGGTGCCGGAGCGGCTGATGGTCAACGAGGCCAGCCCGCTCCACCATCGCCTCGGCCTGGCCCGCCGCTGTCTGGCGTTCGGCACCGAGGCGGCCTGCAACGGCTTCGCGGTCCACGCCGAGCTGGCCCACGCGCTGATCGCCAGCGGTCAGGCTCGGACCGTGCTGAGCGTGCATTCGTCGGCGATCACCCGGGTCCACACCGATGAGGAGCCGCACTCGGCGTGGTGGGGCGACGGCGCCGCCGCGGTCGTGTGGGGGCCGGTCAGCGCCGGTCGCGGCCTCTTGGCGCGCGAGCACTACGTCGACGGTGGCACCTGCGACGCCCTGGTCCTCGGGGTCCCCGGCCAGGCCTGGTGGGAGCCCGGCCCGGTCACCACCCACTCGGTCGACCGCGACCACACCCGCCAGATGCTCCTGTCCCTGGTCGAGCGCGCCGGCGACACGATCGCCGCAGCCCTGCGCCAGGCCGGGCTGACCGCCGATCAGGTCGGCTTCTTCGCCGCCCACCAAGGCACGGCGTGGCTCGCCGACGCCTGTCGCGAACAGGCCGGTCTGACCGCGGCCGCCACCGTGGTCACCTTCCCTGAGACCGCCAACATGAACAGCGTGAACATCCCCTATGTGCTCGACCGCGGCGTTCGCGCCGGCGCCCTGACCGACGGCACCGCGGTGGTCACGTTCGGCGGCGGGCTCGGCGAGACCTGGTCGGCCACCGTGCTGCGCTGGGGCCGATGACCACCACTACCGCGAAGCGGCCCGACGCCAACGTGGTGTCGTGCCGGTTCTTCGAGACCCTGCTGCGCGATCTGCGCGAGCGCGGCCAGGATCCGGCGCGGCTGGTGGCCGGGACCACCTGCACGCTGGCCACCCTGGCCGACAAGGACGAGCGGATCGACTGGCCGACCTTCCTCGCCCTCATGGCCAACGGCCGGCAGTTCTGGACCGACGCCGATCTGGTCCGCCTGGGCGAGCGCTCGACCGACAGCCCGTTCGTCCGCTTCATCGGCGTGGTCGCGCGGCTGCGATTCTCGGTCCCCGAGTTCTACCAGTGGGTCGCCGGCCCCAAGGGCATGGCCAGCCAGATGTTCTCGTGCCTCGAGACCAGCTGCGCCATCGACGGCCCCAACCAGGTCACGATCGAGCTGCGCATGTTGCCCGGGCTCGCGCCGAGCCGCGAGCTGTGGCTGGTCTCCGAGGGCACCTACGCCGCGATGCCGACCATGCTGGGCGCGCCGCCGGCGGCGACCAGCGCGACCTACGGCGCAACCTCGGTCCGCTACCGGGTGGTGTTCCGCGAGCCGGCCGGCCTCCTGGCGCGCGGGCGACGGGCGCTGCTCTGGCCGTTCACCATGCGGCAGGCCGCCGAGGAGCTGACCAACGCCCACGCCACCCTGCTCGAGCGCTACCACCAGCTCGATCGCGCGCGCGCCGAGCTGGCCCGCGAGTCGCGCAAGCAGCGCGTCGCCAACCACATCGCCAACCTGGCGCTCGGCACCTTGGCCCCGGAGGCGACGATGGGCGCGGTGTGCGCGGCGATGATCGAGCAGGTCGGCTGCGTGGCCGCCGAGATCCAGCTCGACCGCGGCGCCGTGGTGCGCCACGACGTCGGCGAGGCCAGCAGCGCGCGCCGCCGGTTCGCGTTGACCAGCGGCGCGCTCGCGCTCGGCCACCTCGAGGTCACCCTGCCGCCGGCCGCCGACGACCAGCTCGCGCTGGTCGAGAGCGTGGTCCCGACCATCGCGCTGGTGGTGCAGAAGGCCCTCGATCAGCAGGCCCTGACCGAGTACCGCCAGCGCCTCGAGCAGCGAGTCGCGGACCGCACCGCCGAGCTGACCCGGGCCCGCGACGAGCTGGCGGCCACGGTGACCCGCCTCGAGGAGACCAAGGCCTCGCGCGAGCGGCTGTTCCACAACATCAGCCACGAGATCCGCACGCCGCTGTCCTTGGTCTTGCTCTTGGTCGACGGCGTCCTCACCCACCACGGCGGCGAGCTGACCGGTCGCGCGGTGGCGCAGATGCACGCGATCACCATCAGCACGCGCAAGCTGGTGCGGCTGGTCGACGAGCTGCTCCTCCTGGCCTCGGGCGAGGAGCGCGACCTCCAGGTCACCCCGGAGCCGATCGATCTCGCCGCGGTCTTGCCCGAGCTCCTGGCCGGCTGGGTGCTGGCGGCCGAAGACGCCGGCCTGACCTTGACGACGATCTGTCCACCCGAGGCGGTGGTGCTGGCCGATCCGGTGGCCCTCGAGCGCGTGCTGGCCAACCTGTTGTCGAACGCGATCAAGTTCACGCCGCGCGGTGGCCAGGTCGCGGTCGCGGTCGAGGCGGGACCGACGACGACCCGGATCGCGGTGCGCGACAGCGGCATCGGCATCGACGACGAGCTGCGCGGCCGCCTGTTCGGTCGGTTCGAACAAGGCGCCGGCGGCAAGCGCCTGCGCGCCGGCAGCGGCATCGGCCTGTCGATCGCGCGCGAGCTGGTGCGGGCCCACGGCGGCGAGCTGGACGCCGCCGCCAACCGCGATGGCCCCGGCTCGACCTTCGCCTTCACCTTGGCCACGTCGTCGGTCGAGCTGGCCCGGCAGGTCGCCCCCGGCAGCCTCCGTCCGACCGACTACGGGGTCGGCGCCGGCCCCAGCCTGGGCACGGTGTCGCCGCCCGGCCTGTCCCGGGGCCACATCCTGGTCGCCGAGGACGACCCCGGCCTGGCCGCCGCGATCGGCCAGCTCCTGTCCGACGAGTACACCGTGCAGCTCGCGTCCGACGGCGCCGAGGCCCTGGCGGCCGCGCAGCGCCGCCTGCCGGACCTGCTCATCACCGACATCGAGATGCCCCAGATCGACGGCCTCGAGCTCGCCCGCCAGCTCCAATCCTTGCCTGGCGAGACTCCGACGCCGGTCCTGGTGATGTCGGCCCGGGCCAAGCTGGGCGACCGCCTGGCCGGGTTCTCGGCGGGCGCCGTCGACTACGTCATCAAGCCCTTCGACCCGTCGGAGCTGCGGGCCCGGGTCCGGGCCCAGCTCGCCTACCGGACCCTGGCGCTCCGGCTGCAACGGTCGGAGAAGCTGGCCGCCCTGGGGACGTTGTCGGCCGGCCTGGCCCACGAGCTGCGCAACCCGGCCAACGGCATCGTCAACGCGATCGCGCCGCTGCGCGAGCTCCTGCCTGCCGAGGCGCTGGCCCCCGACACCGGGGTCGGCGAGCTGCTCGACGTGATGCAGCAATGCGCCGAGCAGGTCGCGTACGTGTCGCGCCAGCTCCTGGGGTTCCGGCGCTCGGGCGACCTCGAGCTGCGGCGGGTGCCGATCGGCGAGGTCCTGACCCGGGCGCTGTCGAACGCCTCGGCGGCCCTGGCCGAGGTCGAGCTGCGGACTCGGTACGCCTACCAGGGCCTCTTGCGGTGCGCCGCGCCGCTTTTGACCCAGGTCCTGGTCAACCTGATCGAGAACGCCGCCCAGGCCGCCGGCCCCGGCGGCTGGGTCGAGCTGGCCACCCGCGGCGACGACCAGGTGGTGGCGATCGAGCTGACCGACAGCGGGCCGGGGGTACCGGAGCACCTGACCGAGCGGGTCTTCGAGCCGTTCTTCACCACCAAGCCGCCTGGCCAGGGCACCGGGCTCGGTCTGGCGACAGCGCGTGACCTCATCTTGCGCCATGGCGGTACACTGGAGCTGCGATCGCGCTCCGGACGTACCGTCTTCGTGATCGAGCTGCCGCAAGCTCCCGAGGTTCGACCATGACCCCGCCCCCCGACCCGACCGGCCCGCTGGTGCTGTACGTCGACGACGAGCGCGCCAACCGCGTGGTGTTCGACAAGTCGTTCGCCAACCGGTTCCGCATCAAGACCGCCTCGGATGGCGCCGAGGCCCTCGAGGTGCTCCGGCAAGAGCCGGTGGCGGTGCTCTTGACCGACCAGCGCATGCCCGGGATGTCGGGCGACGAGCTCCTGCGGATCGTCAAGCGCGATCACCCCGAGGTCGTCCGGGTGGTGATCACGGCGTACTCCGACATCGAGCCGATCCTGGCGGCGATCAACGAGGGGCTGGTCGCCCGCTACATCGTCAAGCCGTGGAACCGCGAGGAGCTCGATCAGCTCCTGCGCTGGGCGATCGCGGCCTGGCAGTTCTCGCGCGACTCATCGGCGTTGCAGCACCGCCTCCTCGAGACTGAGCGCTTAGCCACCCTGGGCAGCATCGTCGGCGCGGTGGTCCACGACCTCAACCAGCCCGTGGCCGGCATGGTCATGAACTGCGAGCGCCTGGCCTACCTGGTGCAGGCCCTGCCGGTGATCACCCAGATCGCGGCCACCGCCGATCTGTCGGCCAAGGAGCGGAGCCTGATCGAGCACCTGACGTCCGAGCTGCCGGAGATCGTCGAGGATCTGCAGATGTCGGCGGCCCACATGCGGGGCATGACGCAGGACCTCCACGCCTTCTTGCGCGGCACCCGCCGCGAGGCCGACGTCGCGACCCCGCCGGTGCCGATCATCCGCCACGCCCTGGGCGTGTGCCAGGAGGTGGCGATCCGGGCCCGCGGCCTCCTCCGCTACGACGGCCCCGACACCTTGCCGGCGGTGCGGATGAGTTCGACCGAGCTGACCCAGGTGCTGATCAACGTCGTGACCAACGCCGCGCAGTCGCTAGGCGCCAAGAGCGCCGGCGAGGGTAACGTCGTCGTGCGCGCCGAGTCGGTGGCCGGGCAGATCGCCTTCACCGTGACCGACAATGGGCCCGGGATCCCGCCCGAGGTGCTGGCCAAGATCGGTACGCCGTTCTTCACCACCAAGGACAAGGGCACCGGGCTCGGCATCGCCCAGTGCCAGCGCCTGGTCGGAAAGGCCGGCGGTCAGTTCCGGATCGCGTCCGAGCCGGGCAAGGGGACGACGGTCAGCTTCTCGATCCCGGTGCGGTAGGGCCGAGGCGGAGACGGAGACCGAGGCGGAGACCGAGACCGAGGCGGAGGCCGAGACCGAGGCGGAGACCGAGGCCGAGACCGAGGCGAGGGCCGAGACCGAGGCCGAGACCGAGGCGGAGGCCGAGGCGGAGACCGAGACCGAGGCGGAGACCGAGACCGAGGCCGAGACCGAGGCCGAGGCGGAGGCGGTCGATCGGTGAGCGCCGCCACGGCGCGCGGTCGGCGGGGCTGATACAAACCCTCGGTGACGACGACCGAGCCCGTCCCGTCGGATCCGCCCGCGCTGGCGCCGCCGCCCTTGCCGCCCGGCCTGTCGGTCGTCATCCCCTGCTACCACAGCGAGGGCTCGATCGCGCTGGTGGTCGAGGCCCTCGCGCCGATCCTGGCCGCCCACGCCCCGGCCCACGAGATCATCCTGGTCGACGACTGCTCGCGCGATGGCACCGGGCGCGTCATCGCCGGCCTGGCCGCGACTCACCCGACGGTCACCGCGATCACGCTCATGCGCAACTACGGTCAGCACGCCGCGCTCCTGTGCGGCATCCGGGCCGCGCGGTTCGCGACGATCGTGACCATGGACGACGATCTGCAACACCCGCCGGCCGAGCTGCCCAAGCTCCTGGCGGCGCTGACCGACGACATCGACGTGGTCTATGGGGCGCCGGCCGCCCAGCCCCACGGCGCGATGCGCGGCCTGGCGTCGCGGGTCACGAAGTGGGTGCTGCAGGGCGCGATGGGCGCCGAGGCCGCCGGCAAGGCCTCGGCGTGGCGGGTGTTCCGGACCCGCTTGCGCGACGCCTTCGCCCAGTTCCGCGGCGCCTTCGTCTCGATCGATGTGCTCCTGACCTGGGGCACGCAGCGCTTCACCCACGTCACGGTCCGCCACGACCCGCGCACGATCGGGACCTCGAACTACACCCTGCGCAAGCTGATCACCCACGCGGTCAACATGATGACCGGGTTCTCGACGATCCCGCTGCAGCTCGCGAGCTGGATCGGCTTCCTCTTGACCGGCTTCGGGATCGCGATCTTCTGCTACGTCGTCGCGGTCACGGTGATCGAAGGCGGCAGCCCGCCTGGCTTTCCGTTCCTGGCCTGCTTGATCGCCGTGTTCTCCGGCGCCCAGCTCCTGTGCCTGGGCATCATCGGCGAGTACCTCGGCCGCGCCCACTTCCGCCTGCTCGATCGACCGCCGTATCAGGTGCGGACGGCGGTGCGCGGCGGCGGCGCCGCCACCAGCGACGGCGCATAGAGCTTGGTCGCGCCGATCGCGATCGGCCCGCGCGCGAAGCCCAGCGCGTCGTGCAGGCGCAGCGCGCCGGCGTTGGCGGCCGACACCCGGGTCGCGATCGCGGCCACGCCCTGGGCGGCCAGCCCGCGCAGCACGCCGACCCAGAACATCGACGCCAGCGGCCCCAGGCCCACCGCGACCCCACCCAGGCGAAGCTCGACCTGGGTCGGCGCGACCCGGCGGAAGCTCATGAGCGCCGCGACCTGCCCGGCGCGGCGATGGACCCAGACCTCGTCGCCGTTGCTCAGGCTGTCGACGATCCAGCGCCGGTAGCGGCCGCGCGCGCGCGCGGGGTGGATCCGCGGGTCCTCGTGGAACCGCGAGTAGTCGAAGGCGGTGGCGGCCAGCTCGGCCAGGGCCGGCGCGTCGGCGGCGGTCGCCGGCTCGACGGCGACGGCGCGACGCAGGCTGGGCGGCGGCGACCAGGCGGCCAGGTCGAGGGTGAGCGCATGGGAGGTCTCGACCGCGCGCCAGCCGGCGACGGCCAGCGCCGCCAAGGTCGCGGTCCGCTCCGCCGCGAGCCGCGTGGTCACCAGCGCGACGTCGCGGGCCCCCAGGTCGTCGTCGAGCGCGGCCAGCACCACCGCCTGCGCCGAAGCCGGGCCATCGTCGAGCTCGACCAGCTCGGCGGTAGCCGGCAGCCCCAGGCCGTCGGCGTCCCACGGCGTCAGGCGCCAGCGCGCCGCCACCCCGGCGACGGAGACGGTCGACAGCGCGGTCACGAGCGTCATGGTACTCCTGGCCGGCCCGATGACCGCGTCGATCCCGTTCAATCGTCCCCATCGCACCGGCCGCGAGATCGCGTACGCGACCGAGGCCCTGGCCAGCGATCACTGGCGCGGCGACGGTCCGTTCACTCGCCGGGCCAGCGCGCTGGTGTCGGCGGCGGTCGACGGCGCGCCGGTCCTCCTGACGACCTCGTGCACCCACGCCCTCGAGCTGGCCGCGCTCCTGCTCTCGATCGGCCCCGGCGACGAGGTCATCGTCCCGAGCTTCACCTTCGTCTCGACCGCGTCGGCCTTCGCGCTGCGCGGCGCGCGCGTGGTGTTCGCCGACATCGACCCGCGCACGCTCAACCTCGATCCCGCCGACGCCGCCGCCAAGCGCACCGCCCGGACCAAGGCGGTGGTCGCGGTCCACTACGCCGGCGTGGCCTGCGACCTCGACGCCCTGGCCGACCTCGGGGTGCCGCTGGTCGAGGACAACGCCCACGGCCTGTTCGGTCGCTGGCGCGGCCGCCCGCTCGGCAGCTTCGGCGCCCTGGCGACCCAGAGCTTCCACGACACCAAGAACCTGGCGTGTGGCGAAGGCGGCGCGCTGGTCCTCGGCGATCGCGGCCTCCACGAGCGGGCCGAGATCCTGCGCGAGAAGGGCACCAACCGCGCCCGCTTCTTCCGCGGCCAGGTCGACAAGTACACCTGGGTCGACGTCGGCTCGAGCTACCTGCCGTCGGAGATCTTGGCCGCGGTCCTGACCGCGCAGCTCGAGGGCGCGGCCGCGATCCAGGCGGCGCGCCGCGCGATCTGGGACCGCTACCACCGCGAGCTGGCGGCCTGGGCCACGCGCGCCGAGGTCGCCCGTCCCTTCCTGCCCGACGGCGCCGACCACCCGGCCCACCTGTACTGGCTACGGGTCGCCGACCTCGACGTGCGGACCCGCCTGCTCGCCCACCTGCGCGACCGCGGGATCGGCGCGACCTTCCACTACCAGCCGCTGCACCTGTCCGAGGTCGGGCGCGCCGCCGGCGGGCGCCCCGGCGACTGCCCGGTGACCGAGGCCGCCGCCGACACCCTGGTCCGCCTGCCGCTGTACACCGATCTGACCGCCGCCGAGGTCGACCGCGTGCTCGACGCGGTCACCAGCTTCACGCCGTAGGCGGCAGCGCGCGCAGGTACTCGCCGTAGGCGTCGGGCAGCTCGCGGGCCAAGGCCAGGAGCGCGTCGGTGTCGATGAGGCCCATGCGCCAGGCGATCTCCTCGGGGCACGCGATCATCATGCCGGTGCGGTGCTGGATCGCGTGGACGAAGCTCGACGCCTCGAGCAAGGACTCGTGGGTGCCGGCGTCGAGCCAGGCGGTGCCGCGGCCGAACACCTCGACCCGGAGCTGACCGCGCTCGAGGTACAGCCGGTTCAGGTCCGTGATCTCGAGCTCGCCGCGGGCCGACGGCTTCACCGCGGCCGCCAGGTCGCTGACCTGATGGTCGTAGAAGTACATCCCCGGCACCGCCAGGTTCGACCGCGGCTGGGCCGGCTTCTCCTCGAGCGACAGCACCCGCCGCTCCGGGCCGAGCTCGACGATGCCGTAGCGCTCGGGGTCGCGCACCGGGTAGGCGAAGATCGTGGCGCCGGCGGCGCTGGCGGCGGCCCGGGCCACGGTCTCCTGCAGGCGCGAGCCGTAGAAGATGTTGTCGCCCAGGACCAGCGCGCACGGCCCACCGGCGACGAAGGCGCGGCCGACCACGAAGGCGTCGGCCAGGCCGCGCGGCTCGGCCTGGATCGCGTACGCGAAGCTCATGCCCCAGCGGGCGCCGTCACCCAGCAGGCGCTGGTAGGCCGGCAGGTCGTCGGGGGTCGAGATGATCAAGACCTCGCGCACGCCGGCCAGCATCAAGACCGACAGCGGGTAGTAGATCATCGGCTTGTCGTAGACCGGCAGGAGCTGCTTCGACACCGCGCGGGTGATCGGATAGAGCCGCGTGCCGCGGCCGCCGGCCAGGATGATGCCCTTCATGGGTGGACCTCGCGGGCTGCGTAGTTGTCGGACATCCAGCGGCGGAACTCGTCGGAGTCGCGGATCGCGGCCAGCCAGGCCCCGGCCGCCAGGTACCAGTCGACGGTGGCGGCCAGGCCGGTCGCGAGATCGTAGCGCGGCCGCCAGCCCAGCTCGTCGGTCAGGCGCCGGCAGTCGAGGTCGTAGCGGCGATCGTGGCCCGGACGATCGGCGACGTGGGTGATGAGGGCCCGGCGCGGCGCCCCGCTGGGGAGCCGGGCGTCGAGCAGGTCGCACAGCGCGCCGACCAGCGCCAGGTTGGTCGGCTGGTTGCCGCCGCCGACGTGGTAGGTCGCGCCGACCGCGCCGCGCTCGAGGATCGCGACGATCGCCGCGCAGTGATCCTCGACGTGGAGCCAGTCGCGGATCTGCTGGCCGTCGCCGTAGACCGGCAGCGGTCGGCCGAGCACCGCGTTCACGATCATGAGCGGCACCAGCTTCTCGGGGAACTGGTACGGCCCGTAGTTGTTCGAGCAAGACGACAGCGTGATCGGCAGGCCGTACGTCGTGGCGTAGGCCCGCACCAGGTGATCGGCGGCGGCCTTCGACGCGGCGTAGGGCGAGCGCGGCGCGTAGGCCGCGCCCTCGACCACCGCCGGATCGTCGGGGGCGAGGGCGCCGTAGACCTCGTCGGTCGACACCTGGTGGAAGCGCACGGTCGCCGGATCGCGGTCGCGCCAGGCCGCGCGCGCGGCCTCGAGCAGGGTGAAGGTGCCGACCACGTTGGTGTGGACGAAGGCGCCCGGGCCGAGGATCGAGCGATCGACGTGAGACTCGGCGGCGAAGTGGACGATCGTGTCGATCGCGTGGTCGGCCAACACCCGATCGACCGCGGCCCGATCGCAGACGTCGCCGTGGACGAACGTGTGGCGCTCGGGGTCGGGCAGGTCGCGCAGGTTCTCGCGGCTGCCGGCGTAGGTCAGGGCGTCGAGCGTCACCACCGCGACCTCGGCCCGCGTCGCCAGCAGGTGGCGGACGAAGTTCGAGCCGATGAACCCGGCGCCGCCGGTGACGAGGACGCGCAGCATGGATCGGCAATTCACCACGGCCCCCGGCTCGGCTCAAGCGCTCGGCCGGTGTACCGTGCGCCCGTGCCGTCGCGAGCGACCACCGCGCTGGCGATCGCCCTGGCGATCGCGGTCGGGCTGGCGGCCCGGCTCCACGCCTGGACCGGCCTCATCGCCTCCGACGACCTGACCCACGCCTGGGCCGCGACCCACCTGTGGAGCCAGCCGATCGAGCCCGACATGCCGGGCAGCGTCTACACCGTCAACGCCCGCCGGGTCGGGGTCAACCTGCCGCTGGCGGCGGCGGCGGCGGTGACCGGCGGCAGCGAGACCGGGTTCGCGGTGGCCACGCTCCTCGAATCGCTGGCGGCGATCGCGGCGCTGGCACTGTGGGCCGGGGCCCTGGCCGGGCGTCGGGCCGCGGTGATCGCCGCCTGGCTGGCCGCGCTGTCGCCGATCGACGCGTGGATGGCAACGGTCTGGCTGCAAGACGCGCTGTGGACGCTCGGGCTGGCGCTGGCGATGGCGGCGGCGGCCTGGGGTGCGCGCACCGGGGCCCGACGGTGGTGGCTCGTCGCCGGCTTCGTCTTCGGCTACCTGCAGTACGTCAAGGAGAGCGCGGCGATCCTGCTGGTGGTGCTGATCGGCCTGGGTGCGTGGCGGAGCTGGCGCGCGCGCGCGCTCGATCGCGGCGCGATCGCGCTGGTGCTCGGCGCGGCGCTCGCCCACGGGCTGGCCGCCCTCTACTGGTGGATCGCGATGGACGATCCGACCTACTACGTGCGGGCCTGGCTCGAGCGCCAGGCCAGCCTCGAGGCCGCACCGGCGGCGCGGCCGTTCCCGCACAACCTGGTGCGCCTGGGCCTGTACGTCGGCTACCACGGCGCCCTCGGGCTCGGCCTGCCGATCGCCGGCTACTTCGCGGTCCGCTGGCTGCGCCGCGGCGACGCCCCGGCCCGGGTCCGCGTCGACGTCGCCGCGATCGCGATCGTGCAGGTGCTGCTCCTGGTCCACGTGCTGCGCTGGGGCGCGTGGACCCAGCGCTACCTGATGCAGGTGACGCCGCTCCTCATCGCGGTCGGCGCCGCCGGCCTGGCCGCCGCCTGGCCGAGCGCGCGGGCCCGGACGCGCGACCTGCGCGTCGCCGCGATCGTCGCCGCCACCGGCCTCGGCCTGGCGCTCGGCCAGCCCCAGCACGGGCCCCACCGCGCCGCGGTCCTGCGCCAGGGCCTGGCCGCGATCGCCGCCGCCGCGCCCGCCGACGCCCCGGTCTACGTCGTCCTCGGGCCGCGCCCGGCCCACTACGCCGATCGGGCGTTCCGCCTCCTCGACCGCGCCGGCGCCGCGCGCTACCGCACGACCGACGCGCCGGCGGCGATCGACCGCGGGTTCGTGGTGTGGACCCACCTCGAGCGCCACCCGACCCGACCGACAGCGCCCCCGGGGCGGCGCGTGTTCGCGGCCACGACCGGCGGCGGGCTCCAGTGGATCGAGGTATACGCGGTGGGCCTGCCATGACCCCGCGTTCACCATGACCCAGCGGACGACCGGGCTCCGCGCCGTGCTGTCCCACGCCGCGATCTACCAGGGGCTCCAGGACCTCCTCGGCGGACGGCGCTTCCAGCACCGCCTGGTCGCCGAGTTCGTGCGCCCGCCGCCGGGCAGTCGGCTCCTCGACATCGGCTGCGGCACCGCCGCGCTCCTCGAGCACCTGCCGGCCGACGTCGCCTACCACGGCTTCGATCTCAGCGATCGTTACGTCGCCGCGGCCCGCCGCCGCTGGGGCGACCGGGGCCAGTTCTGGCAAGCCGACGTCGCCGACGCGCCGCGCCTGACCGGCGGCCGGTTCGCCCGCGCCACCGCGATCGGCGTGCTGCATCACCTCGACGACGACGGCGCCCGCGCGCTGATCCGACTGGCCGCGGCGGCGCTCGACGACGACGGCGCGCTGGTGACCTACGATCCGGCCTACACCGCCGCGACCTCGCGGCTGGCGCGCCTGGTGATCGATCGCGATCGCGGCCGGTTCGTCCGAGCGCCGGACCGCTACCTCGCGCTGGTCGAGGCCGGGTTCGAGCGCGTCCTTGTCGCGCCGCTGGTCGGCCACCTGCGCATCCCGTACACCGCGTGCGTGCTGATCGCGACCCGACCGCGCCGCGCGCCGTGATCGCCGTCAGCCGACCCCGAGCCAGCCGGCGTAGCCGCTCCAGCGGGCGAAGGCCAGGAGCGCGAAGGCCACGATCAGGCTGACCGCGGTCAGGGCCGCGCCGTAGCGGGCGAAGCGCCAGAACCCGATCGCGCCCCGCGGGCCGGCCGCCTCGAGGACGATCACGTTGGCGGCCGAGCCGAGTAGCGTCAGGTTGCCGGCCAGCGTCGAGGCCACCGCCAGCATGACGTAGCCCCAGCTCGGCGACGGCATCGCCGGCACCCAGTCGACCGCGATCACCACCAGCGGCACGTTCGACACCAGGTTCGAGCCGACCGTGACCAGGCCGACAAAGGCGGCGTCGCCGGCCAGGTCGCCGCGGCCGATCGCCGGGGCCAGGGCCGCGAAGGCGCGCTCGACCAGGCCGGTGGCGCGCAGGCCCTCGACGACGACGAACAGCCCGGCGAAGAACACCAGGATCGACCAGTCGACCTTGGCGAGGATCGGCTTGGGCGGCACCCGGGCCACCACGATCAGCGCGGCGGCGGCGGCCATCGCCGCCCCGGCCAGGGCGTAGCCGGCCAGGCCCAGGGCGACGAACAGCGCCAGCGCCAGGAGGGCCTTGGTCGCGAGCACCCGCTCGAAGGGCGGCTTGGGCGGCGCGCGCTCGGCCAGGGGCCCGCGCGGGAGCTGACGGCGGAACAGCCAGGTCAAGGCCGCGGCGTTGGCGGCCAGGAGCGCGACGCCGATCGGCAACATCAGCGCGAGGTAGGCGGCGAATCCAGGCTCGCCGTGGGCGGCCCGGCCGACGATCATGTTCTGCGGATTGCCGCTCCACGCGACCACGCCGCCGAGGTTGGCGGCCGAGGCCAGGGCCAGGAGGTACGGCAAGACCGGCAGGCGAGCCTCGATCGCCACCGCCACGGTCAGCGGCGTGAGCAAGAGGCACACGGTGTCGTTGAGCAGGAGCGCCGACAGCCCGCCGGCGACGAACGTCAGGCCCCACAGGAGCGACCGCGCCGAGGTCGCCCGGGTCAAGACGACGTAGGCGGTGTAGCGGAAGAACCGCGCGTCCTCGAGGTACGCGGCGATGATCAACATGCCGAGGAGCAGGACCACGACCGGCAGATCGATCGCCGCCAGGGCGCGCTCGAAGCCGAGCCCACCGACCACCACCATCGCGACCGCGCCGACCAAGGCCCCGGTCGGCCGATCGAGGCCGAGGACCTCGAGCTGGCGGCTGGCGATGACGAGGTAGGTGGCGACAAACACCACGAGCGCCGCGGTCATGGCGACCACGGCAAGACGAAGCGATCGTCGGCGCGCGGCGACGGCCGATCGAGCCACGGCGAGTAGGTCTCGACCTCGATGCGATCGCCGAAGAAGCGAAAGATCCGCAGGTCGCCGGCGCCGCCGTCGGCCTCGCCCTGGTAGTCCTGCAAGACCTCGTGGACCGGATGGCCGGTGCGGGTGCGCGAGGTCGCGCGGCCGATGCCGTCGACCGCGACGTGGCCCGACAGGACCAGGTCGACGTGATCGCGATCGGCGAGCACGGTCTGCCACAGCTCCTCGCCATCGGTGACGACCGGCCAGGCCGTGCCGACGTAGCCGTGGGGGTTAAAGGCCTGGGCCGGGCCGTGACGGCGCCAGTCGTAGCGCCGATCGTCGTTGTACAGATACGCGTGGGTCACGACGATGACGTGGTCGGCCGGCTCGCGATCGAGCACCTGGTTGGCCCAGTCGAGGACCTCGGGGCGCGGGCCCCACTCCAGGCCGAGCACCAGCCAGCGCTGGCCGTTCACGTCGAGGAGCTGGTAGTGGTTGTCCGTCCGATCGGGCTCGAACAGCCCGCCGAAGCTCGGGCGCGCCATGAGCGCCGCGACCGGCCAGGCCCCGGTGAGGCCACCGGCCCGCGGTCGGGTCACGTCGTAGTCGTGGTTGCCGGGCACCACGACCAGCGGCGCGACCGCCTCGATCTCGGCGAACCCGGCGGCCGCGCGCGCCCACTCGGTGGGCGTACTCCACTCGGTGACGTCGCCGACGTGGACCACCAGGCGGATCCCCTGGGCCTCGACCTGCTCGGCGATCCACTGGGTCTGGGCCTCCCAGATCGCGGGGTAGCGGTCGAGGTAGACCTGGGTGTCGGGCAAGACCACCATGGCCCACGGCGGGTACGGCGGGGTCGCCCCGTCGACGCCGGCGTCCGCGGTGGCGCCCGACGACGGATCGTCGCAGGCGACGGCGAAGAGCGCGATCAGGGCGAGGCGACGAGCGGACATCGCGTCGACAGCGTAGCGCGACCGCCCCGGGGCGCCGTAAGCTCGTGGCCGTGGATCTGATCGGCCAGACCGTCGGCAGCTACCGGGCGGTGAAGAAGCTGGGCGCCGGCGGCATGGGCACGGTCTACCTGTGTGAGCACACGCTCATCGACCGCAAGGTCGCGGTCAAGGTGCTGCACGACGAGTACGCCCTCGACGACGAGCAGGTCGGGCGGTTCTTCCAGGAGGCGCGGGCCGCCGCCGAGATCGGCCACCCCAACATCATCGTGATCATCGACGCCGGCTACATGCCGACGCCGGCCGGACCGCGACCGTTCATGATGATGGAAGCCCTGTCGGGGCAGAGCCTCGACAAGCGCCTGGCCACCGGCGGGCTCTCCCTCGAGGACATCCGCCACATTCTCGGGCAATGCGCGTCGGCGCTGAGCGCCAGCCACGGCAAAGGCATCATCCACCGCGATCTCAAGCCGGCCAACATCTACCTGTGCGACCACGGCTTCGATCCGATGTTCGTGAAGATCCTCGACTTCGGGATCGCCAAGCTGACCACGCCCGATCACAGCGCCCGCCGGACCCAGTTCGGCATCGTCCTCGGCACGCCGCACTTCATGAGCCCCGAGCAATGCGAGGGCAAGGGCGCGATCGACCACCGCTCGGACATCTACTCGCTGGGCGTCGTGCTGTATCAGATGTTGACCGGCACGGTGCCGTTCGACGGCACGGTCACCGAGATCCTCCTGGCCCACATGAACCAGCGGCCGCCGCCGCCGTCGACGCGCAACCCCAGCGTGCCGCCGGCCTGGGAGGCGCTGTGCCTGCGCATGCTCGAGCCCAACAAGGCCGATCGACCGCAGTCGATGCAGGAGGTCGGCGACGCCCTGGCCGACCTCGAGGGCCACGCCGCGATCTACGCCGCGGCCCAGGCGGCGCGCGCCACCTCCGGCCACTCTGGCCACACCCTGATCGCGACCGCGGCTCCCGACGGGGTCGTGCCCGACGTCGACGCGGGCTCACGACCGACCATGCGCGCCGATCTGCGCGACCTGCTCGCCAACGCGCCGCCGACCCCGGGGCACGGCACGCCGATCGTTCCGACGCCGGCCGGCGGCGTGCCGGTCCTCACGCCTAGCCACGTCGTGCCGATCGCGACTCCCGGCCACGGCATCCCGATCCCGATGCCGTTCCCGATGCCCACCCCGGGCCACGGCACCGCGATCCCGATGCCGACCCCGGGCCACGGCACCGCGATCCCGATGCCGACCCCGGGCAGCGGCGTGCCGGTCGCGCCGATGGTCACGCACCCGTCGGGCCCGATCGCGGTCGACGCCATCGCGGCGCACTGCGGCGCGCTGGTGATGGAGCACCGCTTCGACGTGTTCCCGGACTTCCTCTTGCGCCAGGCGTCAGGCGAGTGGCTAGACGTGGCCGCGGTGTGCCACGCGGTCGGGGTCGCGCCGCCGCCGCCCGGCGCCGACGTGCGAGTCGCGTGGCTCGAGCACCCGCGTCGCGATCCGCGCCTGGCCTCGATCGTGTTCTTCTGTCCAGCGACCTTGTGGTCGGCGGTCTTGATCCACCGACGGCCGTGAGCCGAGAGCTGTTGAGGGTCTTTCGCAAAGACCCTCCCCCACAAGACGTGGGGCCCCCACCCAAAACGATCCGACCTGGCTCGTGGAACCGGAGCGGTGCGCGACCGACGTGGTGGTGCGTTGGGCTTGGCGTTCAGCCGCCGCGGGTTTCGAGTCGCGTAGCGAGGCTCATGAGGCCGCGGACCGAGGGCGCACGGTGAGGGACGCTCGGCGTTCGAGCTGGCGATGAGTAGCGGCCCGGCCCGCTTGCGCCGCGATGCGTCGAGCGGGCACGCTTTCAGCGATGCGCCTGCGGGTCCGCCACCACAGCCGGTACGAGTACCCGACCCCGG
>Ga0075163_10003919_pt1 | contig 19993 bp, 18 predicted proteins | sample JI1023141ADNA_FD_71478 | JGI IMG/M metagenome (GOLD analysis project Ga0075163, IMG submission 71478) | Wastewater effluent complex algal communities from Wisconsin, to seasonally profile nutrient transformation and Carbon sequestration -... | ecosystem: Engineered > WWTP > Effluent > Algae... | reverse complement strand
CGCTCGACGCGGTGGCGCAGCGCGGCGATCTCTTCTTCCAGCGCCGCGATTTCACGCTCGATGAGCTCGTCGCCCGGCACCAACGAGGCCTGCAACTCGGCCAACTGCGATTCGAGCTCGCGCAGACTGCGCCGCGAGCTGGCGCCGAGCGCGATGCGGCGGCCGATGGCGCCACGCATCGAGCGCACCACGTGCAGGTTGTTCGGCGTGCCGTCGCTGGAGAACCCTGCGCGGTGGCTCTTCCACTCGGGCACCTCGGCGAGCTGCGTGCGGATGAGATGCGGCAACGCCAGGTCCTCGAAGAAGACCTGCATGAACTCCTCGCGGCTGAGCGAGAAGACGAAATCGTCCTCGCCTTCGCCCGAATCGCTGGCCTGGCCGCCACCGCCACCCCCGCCGCCGCCTTTGGGACGCTCGATGCGGTCGCCGCGCACGTAGTCCTGGTTGCCCGGGTGCACGATCTCGCGCACACCGCCCTGGCCATGGCCGAACACCGGCTCGGTCAGGTCGCGCTTGGGAATGTGGATGTCCTCGCCGCGCTCGATGTCGCGGATGCCGCGGCCATCGATCGCGCGCTTGACCGCCTCGCGGATCTGCTCCTTGTGGCGGCGCAGGAAGCGCTCGCGGTTGCCGATCGACTTGTTCTTGCCGGCGAGTCGCCTGTCAATGATCGCTTGCATCTACTTCCCCCCCCGTAGCGCCTTCGGCGCTCCCCCCCAGGGGGGCGACGTCAGCGGACCGGCAGAGCCGGTTCCGCGACGTCCGCTCGATTCCGCTGCAGCCGATGGTGTAGGAGCGACCATCAACTTGACTTCCGAACACGCAGGTACCACTCGCACAACAGGCGCACCTGCTTGGGCGTGTAGCCCTTGGCCACCATGCGGGTGACGAAGTCCTCGTGCTTCTTGGCCTCGTCGGCGCTGGCCTTGGCGTTGAAGCTGATCACCGGCAGCAGCTCTTCGGTGTTCGAGAACATCTTCTTCTCGATCACGCTGCGCAGCTTCTCGTAGCTGGTCCAGACCGGGTTCTTGCCCTGGTTGTTGGCGCGGGCCCGCAACACGAAGTTGACGATCTCGTTGCGGAAGTCCTTCGGGTTGGCGATGCCCGCCGGCTTCTCGATCTTCTCGAGCTCGCCGTTCAGCGACACACGGTCGAAGACCTCGCCGGTGTCGGTGTCCCGGTACTCGTGGTCCTGGATCCAGTAGTCGGCGTAGGTGACGTAGCGGTCGAAGATGTTCTGGCCGTACTCGCTGTAACTCTCGAGATACGCGGTCTGGATCTCCTTGCCGATGAACTCGGCATAACGCGTGGCCAGGTGCTCCTTGATGAAGGCGGTGTACTTCTGCTCGACCTCGGCCGGAAACTGCTCGCGCTCGATCTGCTGCTCGAGCACGTACATCAGGTGCACCGGATTGGCGGCGACCTCGGTGCTGTCGAAGTTGAACACCTTGGAGATGATCTTGTAGGCGAAGCGCGTGCTGATGCCGCTCATGCCTTCGTCGACACCCGCGTAGTCGCGGTACTCCTGGTAGCTCTTGGCACGCGGGTCGGTGTCCTTCAGGTTCTCGCCGTCGTAGACCAGCATCTTGCTGAACAGCGACGAGTTCTCGGGTTCCTTCAGGCGCGTGAGGATGGCGAACTGGCTCATCATCTTCAGCGTGCCAGGCGCGCAGGTGGCGTTGGCCAGCGACGATCCCTTGAGCAGCTTCTCGTAGATCTTGATCTCTTCACTGACCCGCAGGCAGTACGGCACCTTGACGATGTAGATGCGGTCGAGGAAGGCCTCGTTGTTCTTGTTGTTGCGGAAGGCCTTCCACTCGCTCTCGTTGCTGTGCGCCAGCACGACGCCGTCGAACGGGATCGCGCCGAAGCCTTCGGTGCCCTTGAAGTTGCCTTCCTGGGTGGCGGTGAGCAGCGGGTGCAGCACCTTGATCGGCGCCTTGAACATCTCGACGAACTCGAGCAGGCCCTGGTTGGCCAGGCACAGGCCGCCGCTGTAGCTGTAGGCGTCGGGGTCGTCCTGCGCGTAGGTCTCGAGCTTGCGGATGTCGACCTTGCCGACCAGCGAGCTGATGTCCTGGTTGTTCTCGTCGCCCGGCTCGGTCTTGCTGATGCCGACCTGCTTGAGGATCGACGGGTAGCGCCGCACGACCTTGAACTTGCGAATGTCGCCGCCGAACTCGTCGAGCCGCTTCACGGCCCACGGGCTGAGGATGCGGTTCAGGTAACGGCGCGGGATGCCGTATTCGTTCTCGAGGATGGGGCCATCTTCCACCGGGTCGAACAGGCCCAGCGGCGACTCGTTCACCGGCGAGCCCTTGATCGCATAGAAGGGCACTTCCTGCATCAGCTGCTTCAGCCGCTCGGCAATCGAGCTCTTGCCGCCGCCGACCGGGCCGAGCAGGTAGAGGATCTGCTTCTTCTCCTCCAGCCCTTGCGCGGCATGGCGGAAGTAGGAGACCACCTGCTCGATGGCGTCTTCCATGCCGTAGAACTCGGCAAAGGCCGGGTAGACCTTGATGACCTTGTTCGCGAACAGCCTGGACAGACGCTGGTCGTTGCGCGTGTCGACGGTCTTGGGTTCGCCGATGGCCTTGAGCATCCGCTCGGCGGCCGTGGCGAAGGCCAGCGGGTTGCGCTTGCACTCGGCGAGATAGTCCTCGAGGGATATCTCCTCCTCGCGCGTGCGCTCGTAGCGGGCGGCGAAGCTGCTGATCACGTCCATGCGGACCTCCTGTGGCGGGGAAGGCCTGGCGGAGAGGGTGTCTCCGCCCCGGCCTGGGAAGTTCTGATGAAGTCCCGGCTGTACGGGCCCAGGCTCCATCAGAGCTTTCCGGTCAGCAGTTGAGTGGCATCAACGGCCTCTGGATTCAGGATGATTCATTCTGCATCGCACTTGATGCGAAACAGACCCCCCAATTCCTGCCTGTTCATTCACAAGCAGGATCCTGGTTGAACTCTGCCACGCAAGACACGTGCCTCGGACGCCGCCGATCCTTCTTGGCGCAGACTCCTCAACGTGCCAGGGCCAGCGCGCGCTGACTCGGTGCACGCATTTCCGTCGAACGTCCACGGCGATGCGATCATCCGGTGCGTGAACCATCATCTTCTCCTGCTGGCGTTCTGCCAAGGTCTGTTCCTCACCAACAACGTGACCTTCGTGGCGATCAACGGGCTGGTGGGCCTGTCGCTGGCACCGCTCGGATGGATGGCCACCTTGCCGGTCACCGGTTACGTGGTGGGGGCAGCCCTGTCGGCCATGCCCGTGTCGAGGTTGCAGGCGCGGGTGGGTCGCAAGCGGTCGTTCCAGATCGGCCTGCTGGTGGGCGCAGGGTCGTCGGCGATGTGCGCATTCGCGGTCGCGTCTCAGAACTTCGCACTGCTGGTGGCATCGACGCTCGTGGCCGGCTTCTACAGCGCCAACGGGGCCTTGTACCGTTTTGCAGGGCCGGAGCTGGTGGCACCGAAGTCCAAGGAGATGGCGGTGTCCACGGTGCTGGCCGGTGGCGTGTTCGGTGCGTTTCTCGGGCCGAACCTCGCCAGCTGGACCCGCGACTGGCTGTCCGTACCGTTTGCGGGCGCCTACCTGGCGCTGGTCGGTGTGGCCATGGTGTCGCTGGTGGCAATCTCGCTGATCCGCTTCCCGCCGCATGTCGCGCCGCTGCCCGGAGCGTCCACGGGGCGGCCAGTGAGCGAGATCGCTCGCCAGCCGGTGTTCATCGTCGCGGTGCTGGCCGCGGCCCTGGGCTACGGGGTGATGAACCTGCTGATGGCTGCGACGCCGATCGCGATGCAACAGTGCAAGCACCCCTTCGACAGCGCCGCACTGGTGCTGGAGTGGCATGTGCTGGGCATGTTCGTGCCGAGCTTCTTCACCGGCCACCTCATCCGGCGCTTCGGCGCGCTGCCGGTGATGGCGGTGGGCGCGGCCCTCAACCTCGTGTGCATCGCCGTGGCGCTGTCGGGTGTCGACCTGATGCAGTTCCTGGTGGCCTTGTTCGCACTGGGTGTCGGCTGGAACTTCCTCTACACCGGCGGCACCACGCTGCTGACCGAGACCTACCGGCCCGAAGAGAAGAACAAGGCCCAGGGTGCGATGGACACCTGCGTCTTCTCGACGATGATGGTCACGTCGTTCGCGTCGGGGGCCTTGATCACCACCCAGGGTTGGCAGTGGCTCAATCTGGGTTCGCTGCTGCCGGTGGGTCTGGTGACGCTGGCGCTGCTGTGGTTGCCGACGACGGCGGCCTACAAGGCGCGCACCAAGGCCGCTGGCCGATAGCGCGGCAAGGTCTTCAGTTTTCGCCGGCGCCGAGCTTTTCCAGCAGCCCGTTCAGTTCGTCGAGCGAACCGAAGCCGATCGCGATTTCGCCCTGCTCACCACGTTTCGTGCGAGCCTTGATGCGGATGGCCACCGGGGCCGTCAGCAGGTCAGCCAGGCGTTGCTCGAGGCGGGCGATGTCCCGCGGCCGCGCCGGGGCGCTGCGGCGCTTGGCCACGGCGGTGCTGCCGCTGCGCGCGACGAGGCGCTCGGCCTCGCGGACGCTCAGCTTCTTCGAGACGATCTCCTGCGCCGCCATCACCTGCTGCGCAGCGTCGAGGGCCAGCAGCGCACGGGCGTGGCCCATGTCGAGGTCGCCGGCCATCAGCATCTGCTGCACCGGTGCGGCCAGGTTCAGCAGGCGCAGCAGATTGCTGGCGGCGCTGCGTGAACGCCCCACGGCCTGCGCCGCCTGCTCATGCGTGAGACCGAATTCGCCCGTCAGCCTCTGCAGGCCTTGCGCTTCTTCGAGCGGGTTGAGGTCTTCGCGCTGGATGTTCTCGATCAGCGCCATCACGGCCGCCGCTTCGTCGGCCACCGGTTTCACCAGCACCGGCACGGCATCCAGGCCGGCCAGGCGTGCAGCGCGGAAGCGGCGTTCGCCAGCGATGATCTCGTAGTGCCCCGCGCCCACCGGCCGCACGAGGATGGGCTGCATCACGCCCTGGCTCTTGATGCTCTCGGCCAGCTCGTACAGGGAACCTTCGTCCATGCGCGTGCGCGGCTGGTACTTGCCGGGCTGCAACTGGTCGAGCTTGAGTGTGGTCGGCAGGCTGTCGTTGGGCGACGCGGCTTCGCTGACCTTGGGGCCGAGCAGGGCCTCCAGGCCCATGCCCAGACCCTTGGGTTTCTTGGTGACCATCCCGGGATTGTCTCCGACGCGCTACATCAAACCGGCAGGCCCGCGCAGCGCTGCCGCCAGGAACAAGACTGCATGTTCGAAGCGAGCGCCGGATCATCGCGGACAGGAACCCAGTGCGCGCAGTCGGGCGAGCCCTTCTGGCCACGCTCCCAGCGACGAATCGGCGTTGATGTGCCCGGCGCCGTCCAGGCGCCAGAGCGCCGCACCCCAGTCGCGGGCCAGCCGTTCGGTCGCGTCGATCGACGAGAAAGGATCGTCGCCGCTGCCGACCACGAGCGCGGGAAACGGCAGCGGCGCCCGCACGGGCGGCGGCCAGGCGGCAAGCTGGGGCGGCAGATCGGCCCGCGCCAGATCCGGTGGCGCGACGAGCAGGGCCGCCTGGATGCGATCTCGGTGGGCCGAGTGCGCGGCCCAGGCGGCGGCCAGGTGGCAGCCCAGGCTGTGGGCAGCGATCCGCAAGGGGCCGGGGGTGTCCAGCACGGTTTCCTCAAGGCGGGCCATCCAGTCGCCCCGCCGCGGCCAGACCCAGTCGTGCTGCTTCACGCGAACGAAGCCGGACCCGGCTTCCCAGATCGTCTGCCAGTGGCCTGGGCCGGAGTCGAGCCAGCCCGGCAGCAGCAGGACGGTGGGGGTGGGGGTCATCACGCTGGCTTATGCTCGACAGTTCAGCGGGATTTTGCGCGAGAGGGCAGCATGGCACACACCGTATTCGTCGACGGCCAGGAAGGCACCACCGGCCTGCGGATTCACGAGTACCTGGCCGGCCGCAGCGACGTCCAGGTGCTGCGCATCGACCCCGAGCGCCGCAAGGACGCCGCCGAGCGGGCACGGCTGCTGAATGCCGCTGACGTCGCCTTCCTGTGCCTGCCCGATGCCGCGGCGCGCGAAGCAGCGGCCCTGGTGAACAATCCACGCACCTGCCTGATCGACGCCAGCACCGCGCATCGCACACACGCCGACTGGGTCTTCGGCCTGCCGGAGCTCGCGACGGGGCAGCGCGACAAGCTGCGCGCCAGCAAGCGCATCGCCAACCCCGGCTGCCATGCCACGGCCTTCATCGTGCTGTTGCGTCCCTTGGTCGACGCCGGCGTGGTGCCCCCGGCGCTGCCGGTAAGCGCCACCTCGATCACCGGCTACTCAGGCGGCGGCAAGAAAATGATCGAGCAATATCAAGCTGTTCCGCTGGAGCCTGCGCTCACTTCGCCGAGGCCCTATGGGCTCACCTTGGCCCACAAGCACCTGCCGGAGATGATGGCGCATACCGGGCTGGCCCAGGTGCCGCACTTCATGCCGGTGGTCGGCAACTTCTACAAGGGACTGGCGGTCACGGTGCCGCTGCACCTGAGCCAGCTGGCGCCGGGCGCCACCGCCGAATCGGTGCACGCCGCGCTGGCGCAGCGCTACGCAGGCGAACGCTTCGTGCGTGTGCTGCCGCTGCGCGACCCGTCGACGCTGGAGAGCGGCTTTCTCGACGTGCAGGCCTGCAACGACAGCAACCGCATCGACATCCTGGTCTTCGCCAACGACAGCCAGGTGCTGGTCGCAGCGCGCCTGGACAACCTGGGCAAGGGCGCGAGCGGTGCCGCCGTGCAGGCGATGAACATCCATCTGGGCGTCGACGAGTCGCTGGGGCTCTAGGAGCCCGCTGACAGGATCCGCCGGCCGATCAAGCGGCCTGCGGGTCCGGTGTCCGGTAGTGGTAGGCATAGGCATCGGCAAAGCCGAGCCGCTGGTACACCGTGCGGGCAGCGGTGTTCGTGCTGTCCACCTGCAGATAGGCCGTGGTGGCGCCTTCACGCACGCTCGCGTTGAGCAGGTGGAGGCACAACGCGGTGGCCAGACCGTGCCCGCGCGCCGTTGGCGCGGTGAACACATCGTAGAGTCCGACGAGGTCGGCTTCGACAGCGAACTGGCCACAGGCAACGACTTCGCCGTCGCCCGACTTCACCAGCCAGCCCTGATAGGGCACCGGCGACAGCGATAGCCGTTCGGCATGGGCCACGCGCTGCGCCATCGGTGAGCCCCGCAGACCACCGATGGCCTGGGCGTAGGTCACGGCATCGGTCCGCTCCAGCGTGTAGCCCACAGGCAGCGGGGCCACCGCCTCGGCGCGGGGCAGGTCGCTCAGCCGCGCCAGCATCACACGCGTGTCGTCGAGCACCGCCATGCCCATCGCCTCGAGGGTCTTGTCGAGCCCTTCGGGGTGGCTGAACGGGGTGATGCGCACGACCAGCGGAAGCCCTGCGTCGCGAAAGACCGGCTCGACCAGACGCAGCTTTTCTTCGAGCGACAAGCGGCCGGGCGCCACGGCGTTCACGCAGCGGGCACGCTTGGCCTTGCCCGGGGAGAAGCGCACCAGCCAACCGTCGAGCCAGCGTTGTTGGGGCGGGGCGCTGGCGTTCAGGCCGGCGTCTTCGACGCGGGAGAGCAGGGCTTGCGTGGACATGACAGTATCAAGGGATGGGTTTTCCGAGGCGTTGCACCATCTCGCGCGCGAAGTCCACGAAGGCCAGCGCGCCTTTGGACGCCGGGTCGAAGACCACGCCCGGCTGGCCATAGCTCGGGGCTTCGGCGAGACGGACATTGCGCGGAATGACGGTGTTGAACACCTTGTCGCCGAAGTGCGACTTCAGCTGTTCGCTGACCTGCTGCTGCAACGTGACCCGCGGGTCGAACATCACGCGCAGCAGGCCGATGATCTGCAGGTCGGCGTTCAGATTGGCGTGCACCTGCTTGATGGTGTTGACCAGATCCGACAGACCTTCGAGCGCGAAGTACTCGCACTGCATCGGCACGATCACGCCGTGCGCCGCGCACAGGCCGTTGAGGGTGAGCAGGCTCAAAGACGGCGGGCAATCGACGAGCACGAAGTCGTAGTCGGCTTCGACCTTTACCAGTGCGCCCTTGAGACGCCGTTCCCGGCGTTCGAGCTCCACCAGCTCGACCTCTGCGCCGGCGAGTTCGCGATTGGCGCCCAGCACGTCGTAACCGCCGCTCGGGCTGCGCTGGCGGGCACCCGCGATGTCGCAAGTCTCGAGCAGCACGTCGTAGATCGTGTGCAGCAGGGCGCGCTTGTCGACCCCCGACCCCATCGTGGCATTGCCCTGCGGGTCGAGGTCGACGACGAGCACGCGTTGGCCCACCTGCGCGAGCCCGGCGGCGAGGTTGACGGTCGTCGTGGTCTTGCCGACGCCGCCCTTCTGGTTGGCGATGCAGAAAATCCGCGGCATTGAAGTGGGTGCTACTGGGTTCCGAGACGAATGCCGAAGGCGATGAGGAAGACGCCGGCCAGTCGCTCGAGCAGCTTGGCAAGCCCGGCATGGGCACGCACGTGGCGGCCGATGGCCTGTGCGAACAGGCACAGGGTCAGGCAATAGGCCGCGGTGATCAGGGCGATCGTGGCGGCCATCGCGGCGAAGGTGATCGCGCCCTGGTGCAGAGCAGGATTGATGAAAAGCGGAAAGAAGGCCATGTAGAAGACGATGGCCTTGGGATTGAGCAGAGTGATCAGGAAAGCCTGTCGTGCGTACTGGCGCGGCTCGATGCGGATCGGTGACGCCGCGCCCTCCTTGGCGAAGAGCAGGCGGAAGCCGATCCACGCCAGGTACGCGGCACCGAGGTATTGCACCGCCTTGAACAGCATCGGGTGCGCCGCCAGCAAGGCGGCCACGCCGGCAACGGCCAACCACATCAGCACCTGATCCCCGGCGATCAGGCCGGCAGTGGCTGCCGCGCCGGCGCGGAAGCCCCCCTTCGCGGTGGAGGTCAGCAGGGCGAACGTACCAGGGCCAGGCAGCGCCAGGAACAGCAGGATGGCGGCGCAGAACGCTGGAAAGTCGGCGATGCCGAGCATAGATCCCTCCGGGGCAGGCCACGCCGACAGGTCGAAGCGGGTGGCAGTGATTGTTTGTGGCGAGAGTCCCGGGGCCAGGGCCGGGCTCGGTTTCAGCTGGGAGAGTAGCGCAGTTTCGGGCGCCGGTTTATCCGGGTGGATGCCCGGTTTCCGCACTGTCGGGGCGTGCCTCCATCCAGACCAGGCAGCGCTCGGCGTCCAGGTCGGGCACGGTCAGAGGTTCCACGTGAAACACCCGGGTCTCCGCGCCGAGTGCCGCGATCTCCGTGTCCGGAGCCTTGCCCTTCAGCGCGACCCAGGCCCCGCCAGTTGCGAGGCTGCTACGCGTCAGAAGCGTCAGGTCCTGCAACGATGAAAAGGCGCGCGAGGTGATGAGGTCGAAGCGCGGCGCGCCCAGCGTCTCGACGCGCGCGTGCCGGGCCGTGACTCGCAAGCCCAATTCGCCGGCGACCTGTCGAACGAAGGCGGCCTTCTTGCCGACCGCATCGACGCAGGTGATGTCGAGTTCCGGTATCAGGATGGCCCAGACGATGCCTGGCAATCCACCGCCGCTGCCGACATCGAGGACCTTCAGGCCGCTTCGTCGCCCCACCCACCGCAGCACCGGCGGCACCGCAGCCATGCAGTCGACCAGGTGGTGCGTGAACATGGCCTGGGGGTCGCGCAACGCGGTGAGGTTGTACGTCGCGTTCCAGCGGCCCAGTTCGGCAAGGAACTTGAGCAGGCTCGACACCTGCTGGTCGTTCGGCACCAACCCGAGCGCGCGCGCCGCGGCCAGCACCCGACCGGCGTCAGGCGACATCCGGTTCCTTGTGCGCCGCCAAGGCGCCGGTGGTCGAGCCGAATCCTCGGAATCGACCCTTCTTCAAATGCACCAGGAGCAACGAGATGGCCGCCGGCGTCACCCCCGAAATGCGCGCCGCTTGCCCCAGCGTTTCAGGCCGGTGGCGCATCAGCTTCTGGCGAACCTCGAACGACAGCGCGGTGACCGTTCCGTAGTCGAGGTCGGCAGGCAAGGGGAGCGCATCGAAGTGCTGCGCACGCTCGACCTCCAGGTTCTGCTTGTCGATGTACCCGGCGTACTTCAACGCGATCTCGGCCTGCTCGATCACTGCATCGGCTTCGTCGGCCCCCCATTCGCGGCGCAGCGTTTCACGTGAAACAGCCTCGGCACCCGGCACCTCGGCCGCCAGTGCGCACACCTGGTCATGCCCGACCCCCGGCCGACGCAGAAGCTCCGCCAGGCTGTACTCGTGCTCCAGCGCCTTGCCGACCCAGCGCTGGGCCGCTTCGTCGGACACCACCGCCGGCCGGACCCACGTGGCCCGCAGGCGCGCCAGCTCGTGCTCCAGCCGATCACGTTTTCTGCAGAACGCATCCCAGCGGCTGTCGTCGACCAGGCCCATCGCACGCCCCACCTCGGTCAAGCGCAGGTCGGCGTTGTCCTCGCGAAGCTGCAGGCGAAACTCGGCCCGGCTGGTGAACATCCGGTAGGGCTCGGTGACGCCCTTGTTCACCAGGTCGTCGACCAGCACGCCCAGGTAGGCCCGGTCGCGACGCGGCAGCCAAGGCGTCCGCCCGAGCACCTGCAACGCGGCATTGGCGCCGGCGAACAGGCCCTGCGCCGCCGCTTCTTCATAGCCTGTCGTGCCGTTGATCTGGCCGGCGAAGAACAAGCCCTTGACCGCCCGCGTCTCGAAGCTCGGCGACAGCTCGCGCGGATCGAAGTAGTCGTACTCGATCGCATAACCCGGCCGCAGGATGTGGGCCCGCTCCAGGCCAACCATCGAGCGCACCGCCGCCAACTGCACATCGAACGGCAGCGAGGTCGAAATGCCGTTCGGGTAGAACTCATGCGTGGTCAGGCCCTCCGGCTCCAGGAAGATCTGGTGCGAGGCCTTGTCGGCAAAACGATTGACCTTGTCCTCGATGCTGGGGCAGTAGCGCGGCCCGACGCCCTCGATCACCCCGGTGAACATCGGGCTGCGGTCGAAGCCGCTGCGGATGATCTCGTGCGTGCGCTCGTTGGTGTGCGTGATCCAGCAGGGCAGCTGGCGCGGGTGCATCGAGGCCGCCCCCATGAAGCTGAACACCGGTACCGGGCCACTCGGTGCCGCGCCGTCGGCGCCGGGCAAGCCGTCGCCAGGCTGCTCCTGCAGCCGCGTGAAGTCGATCGACCGGCCGTCCAGACGCGGCGGCGTGCCGGTCTTCAAGCGGGCCTGCGGCAGCTTCAACTCCTTCAGCCGGGCCGACAGGCTGACGGCCGGTGGGTCGCCCGCACGGCCAGCGCTGTAGTTCTGCAAGCCGACGTGAATGCGTCCGTCGAGGAAGGTGCCGGCCGTCAGCACGACGGCACGCGCCCGAAAGCGCAGTCCGACCTGTGTAATCGCACCGACGACTCGGTCACCTTCGAGCATCAGGTCGTCGACTGCCTGCTGAAACAGCCAGAGGTTCGGCTGGTTCTCCAGCCGGCGTCGGACCGCCGCCCTGTACAGAACACGATCGGCCTGTGCCCGCGTCGCGCGCACGGCGGGCCCCTTGGAACCATTCAGCACACGGAACTGGATGCCGGCCTCGTCAGTGGCCAAGGCCATCGCGCCGCCGAGCGCATCGATCTCCTTGACCAGGTGGCCCTTGCCGATGCCACCGATCGACGGATTGCAACTCATCTGGCCGAGGGTCTCGATGTTGTGCGTCAGCAGCAGGGTCGCACAACCCATGCGGGCCGCCGCCAGCGCCGCCTCGGTACCGGCGTGACCGCCACCGACCACGATGACGTCGAACTCCTGGGGATGCAGCATGAAGACTCGCAGAAGGGGCGACGGCCAGCGTCGCCGGACCCGCAATTTTAGGAGCGCCATCTGCTGGACGGCAGGGCAAGGGCATGCCACGGCCGAGGCGGCTGCCACTGTCAATCAGAATGCTTCCCGTTCGAAAGGCCGCCACCGATCCCGTCGGAAAGCCTGCCGCGATCCAGGCACGCCCTCGGCTTCCCGCCGACAATGTCGGCATGGAATGCCGACCCGGCTGCGCCGCCTGCTGCATCGCGCCCTCGATCACCACGCCGATTCCCGGCCGAGGTCGAGAGGCCACCCGACCCAAGGCCGCCGGCGCGGCCTGCCACCAACTCGACGACACACTGAGGTGCCGGCTCTTCGGCCACGCGAGCCGACCGGCCGTCTGCGCGTCGCTCCAGCCCAGCCCCATGATGTGTGGCAGCGACCGCGTGCACGCCCTGCAATGGTTGACGCGCCTCGAACTCGAGACCCGCCCCACCTGATCCACGCATGGACGCCTCCACCCTGGACCGGCTGGTCGCGCTGTACCCCGCGATCGCGTCGATCGACCCCACCGATGTCGCTGCGGCGATGGCCCACGACGCCACGGCGCTGACCGTGCCGGGCGGCGCGGTGCTGTTCGATGAAGGTGCGCCCTGTCGCGGCTTTCCGCTCGTGCTGGCGGGCAACGTGCGCGTCGCGCGCGGTTCGAGCGAGGGCCGGTCGCTCGAGCTCTACCGGGTCGGCCCCGGTGAACTGTGCGTGGTCTCGATGTCGTGCCTGGTCGGGGCGGCTCCGATGACGGCGCACGGCCGGGCCACTGACACCACCGAACTCGTCGTCCTGTCGCCTGCCGGCTTTGCCCGCTGGACAGCGCATGCAGCCTTTCGCCAATTCGTCTTCAGCGTGTTCTCCACCCGGCTGGCCGACCTGATGGCGCTCGCCGAGGCAGTGGCCTTCCAGCGCCTGGACCGGCGACTCGCCCACGCACTGCTCGGACACGGGCAGGAACGGCGCACCACGCACCAGGCCTTGGCCGACGAACTCGGTACGGTGCGCGAGATGGTCACCCGGCTGCTCAAGCGTTTCGAGGGCTCGGGTTGGGTGCGCCTGTCGCGGGAGCGCATCGAGATCCTCCAGCCCGCCGCGTTGCGCGCGCTGGCCGAGGGCGACGGCCGGCTTTGACCGCTCGCCACGGCGCTGTGTAACCCAGGTCACAGAAGTCGCCCGCCCTTCGGCGCAGACTCCCTCCGTCGGCAACGTCGCCGCAGCACCTGGAGGAACACCATGAAAGCCAACGTCGGCGGCATCGACCGCATCCTGCGCATCGTCATCGGCCTCGCGCTGATCGCTCTCACCGTCACCGGCACCATCGGCGCCTGGGGCTGGATCGGGGTCGTGCCGGTGCTGACCGCAGCGCTCGGCTTCTGCCCGCTCTACACGGTGCTGGGGTTCAGCAGCTGCCCGGTCAATCGCAGCTGAGCCTCGGATCTCCGGGTCACCAGAACGCCCAGTGCCCGCCAGCCACGACCCACAGGCCCAAGGCACCGTTGGTCACTGCATGGGCGATCACGGCCGCGCCGAGCCGACCGTGGCGCCTGTACAACCACGCGTAGGCCAGTCCGGCGACGATGGCCGCCAGCCACAGCGTGTGGGCCAGCATGAACACCCCCGTCGAGATCGACACCGCGCGCCAGCCGACGCTCCGGGGATCGACGTTTCCGAAGTCTGGTGACTCCAGCCAGCGCATCAGGTAGGAGCGCCAGAACAGCTCCTCCATCACCGGCACCACCAGTGCGGCGCCGACCCAGCGCACGGCCACCCATCGCAGATCCACCTGACCGGTGGCGTCAAGCCCGGTGAAGGCCGCGGTCGGCGAGCCGAGCTGCATCCATGGCGCGTCCAGGTGGATCCAGGCCACAAAGACCAGCAAGCCGACTACCACCGCTTCGGCGAACTCGGGCAGGCTCGGCCAGCTGCCTCTTGCAAGCTCAGCGTACTCGTGCCGCCAACGGTACAGCAGGCCACCTACCAGCAGCACCGTCAGCGCATAGAACCAGCGCGGATCGAAGGGCAAGCCCTCGAGCCCGGCAGCCGCACCGCGCAGACCGAGCAGCACCATGAAAAGGCCGAAGGGCAGCACCCTGAACCAGCCCGAACGGCTGATGCCCCCAACGATCTGCGTCTTCGGTGGTTCCACGACCATCGATTGTCGCCGCCTGCATCGACGAAGTGCCTTGTGATCGCAGCGAGCACTCACCGATAATGGCCGGTGCGAACGGCAACGGAAAGCGTCATGCCGGACCGCCGTTGTACAACCGCATGTGCCCGCGCCCGGGCCGACCCATGGCAGATCGACCGACCTCCCTCAAGCTGCAAAGGCTGACGCTGCTCCTCGCCAGTGCTGGATGGCTGGCCTCCTGCGCCACGCCGGAATCCACCCAGCCGCCGCCTGCGCCAGCGCCCACGGTGGCACCCGCCCCCAAGCCGGCGCCGGCGCCCGTCGAGCCGCCGCCGCCGCCGGTGCCGGAAGGCCCCACCCCCGGCAGCCCGGCTGCAGTGCAGGCCGCGCAGCGCCAGGCCATGGCCGCGGCCGAGATGCTGGAGCTCGGCAATGAAGATCAGGCCGCGGCCGAACTTCAGCGTGCGCTGGTGGCCGATCCGAACAACCGCCTGGCGCAGAGCCTTCTGAAGCAGATCCAGGCCGACCCCGTGGCCACGCTCGGCCGCGAGTCCTTTGTCTACCGCGTGCAGTCTGGCGAATCGTTGTCGCGCATCGCGCAGCGCTTCCTCGGCGACATTCACCAGTTCTACATCCTGGCCCGCTACAACGACATCAAGGTGCCGCGGCAGTTGCAGGGCGGCCAGACCATCCGCATTCCCGGCAAGGCACCGCCGCCGCCCGCTGCCCCACCACCGGCCGCAAAACCGGGCCCGACGCCCGCCCCGGCAGCGCCCGCAGCCTCGCAATCCGACGATGGCCGTGCCGCCGAAAGGGCTCGGCAGACAAAGATCAATGCCGCGACGCGTGCAGCGCGGGTGGCCTTCGCCCGCCAGGACCTGACCAATGCCATCCGCAACTGGGACATCGTGCTCGAACTTGACCCCAGCAACACCAACGCGCAGTTGGAGCGCAAGAAGGCCGTCGACCTGCGCGACAAACTTGGCAAGGTGAAGTAGCCGACACCCGGGCGACATCGCCCGGGTGTCGGCCCGAAATCAGCGCCGCGTGGCGGCGCTGGCGGCTGGCGCCGCATTTCGCGGGACGGCCCCGGACGCCCGCTGCAAGAGCGAGGTCGCACTCGCGTTGCGAGGATCGAGCTGCAACGCGGCTTCGGCAGAAGCCTTTGCCGTCCGACGATCCTTTGCAAGTGTGCGCTCACCTTTTTGCAGGTAGACCTCGATCAGCAAGGCCTTGGCCGCAGCGTCACCGGCCCTGCTGCGCAGCGCATCACGCAACAGACCGATTGCGCTGTCGAACTCCCCCTGGCGCATCAACAAGGTGGCGTGTTCGAGGTGGCCATCAACGTCACCACCCGCCACCGACCCGCCGGGCCGGGACTCCTCGGTGTAGCGCATCTCACCGTCGCTGACGGCTCGACGGGTCAGCGTGTTGCGCGAGAACTTGCCGACGAAGCTGCGCCGGTTTCGTTCACGCTCGACAGCGCGCAGCGCATCCGCGGCACCGGCATGGTCAGGCGCGAACGACAGGGCTTCGAGATAGGCCTGAGCGGCCACGTCGAGCTCACCGCGGCGCTGCGCAGCGCTTGCCACCGCCATCTTCTCGGACACCGTGCTGGCGATCCTTGCGCGAACCCGGGCCAGTGCGTCGCGGTAGGTCGTCGACTCCGGCCGCAGCAAGGTCAGCAGCTCCCAGGCGACCGCAGCATCGGCCAGGCGCGACTGCGATTCGGCAACCCCCGCCTGAGCCTGCTGCCGCCGCTCGAACTCGTTCATCCGGATCTCGGCCCGCGGCGCCGCCGCGGGCGCCACCACCACCGGCAACGGCGCAACCGGCTCGAGCGGCACCGGTCCCGGCGTGCTGCAGCCGGCCAGCCACCCCGCCGCCAGCAACCCGCCGCCGAAGGTGCGCAGCGCACGCCTCATGGCATCGACAGGCTGCGACTGGTCTGCAGCTTGGACTTGAAGCCGTCGAGGCTGAGGTCGCCGAAGATCATCGTCCGCCGCAGCATCAGCGGTTGCGCGAAGAAGCCATTGCCGCCCGGGATGACCGTGCCGGCCAGCTTGAAACCGTTGCGCGCGGCACTCTCCAGCACCAGCTCGTTGGCATCGCCGAACGGATACGCCAGATGTCGCACCTGCGCACCCACGATGCGCCGCTCGAGCACGTCGCGGGGCACACGCATCTCGGCCTCGATGTTCTGCCGGTAGCGCTCGTCGTTCTCGCCAGGACCGCGCTCGATCAGGTTGCGGTGGCTCTTGGAGTGCGACTGCAGGTCGACCAGGCCGGAACTCTGCATCTCCTGCAGCTGGGCCCAGGTGAGTGCATCGCCGGCACCGATGAAGTCGGTGTAGACGAACAGCGTGGCCGGAAATCCGTACTTCTTCAGCAGCGGGAAGGCGTGACGGTGCACGGTCTCGTAGCCGTCGTCGATGGTGATCACGACGGCGCGTCGCGGCAGCGGCTTCTCGCCGGCCAGGAAGGCGGCCAGGTCGGCCAGCCGGATGACCTTGTAGTCGCTCCGCGCCAGCCACTCTAGCTGCGCCGCGAAGTTGCTCTGCGAGATCACCATCTTCGAGTTGCCCGGACCGAAGCGGTGGTAGCAGAGGATGGGCACGGTCTGGTAACGGTCGGACAACACCCCAGTCGGGTTGACCGGTTTCAGCGGGACGACCATCGGCACATCGACGTCCGGCGCCAGGCCAGGGTTGGCTTCGGCAATCCACCAGCCCTTGTCCTCGCTGCCCAGAAAGCGCGCCGCAATGCCGGCGAAGGTGTCGGCCGGGCCAGGGCGATAGATCAGCAAGCGATCGTTGCGCACGACCTCGACACCCGACGCCTGGGGCCAGCGTGCATTCGGCACCGGGACCGGTGCCGGCTCAGCCACCACGGCGATCGGCGCCGGCGACGGCGGCGGGGGCGCCACTGGCGGGGCCACCACGCAGCCGCTCAACCAGGCCGCACACAGCCCGCCGACCGCGACCGGCGACCACGCCGAGCCCCCGCCGCGGCGCCCCGCGGCGCGCAACGAAGCCCCGCTCACGAGCCCTTCCTCGCTTCCGGCACCGGCGTTCGCGGCGGCAGCGGCGCGGTGCTGTCGGCCATCTTCGCAGCCTCGCGGTCACGGTCCTGCAGCGCCTGCGCCATCGCGTCGAAGTCGGCATACAACTGACCGAACTCGTCCTTGCGGTTCTCGCGGATGCGGTGGTCGAAGCGACCCTTGGCAATCTCCGCCATCGACTCGCCGACCAGCTTGATCGGCTTGGCGAACCAGTTGGCCACGAAGTACATCGCCACCGCCACGGCCAGCACGGTGACCACCGCCAGCACCACCATCAGCGTGATCGACAGCCTGGCGACCTCGGTCAGCGGGGTCTCTGCAATGCCCAGTGCGACCCGGCCGACCTGCTTGTTCTGGAAGGTGATCGGCGCCTCGAAGCCGAGGATGGGATCGCCCTTGACGACGTAGCGCGAAGCCACGATCGTGCCCATCTGGCCGAGCGACTCGGTGGCCGGTGCCTTGTAGTTCTTGTCCTTCAGCGCCCCCTCGCTCGAGACACGCACCACGCCGCCGAGGTCGACGACGGTGATGCGCTCGAAGTTGCGCGTCTTCATCAGCTCCTGCACCACCACCTCGACGGCGTCCCAGTCCTCGCCGAGCACCGCGGCGGCATTCTGCGCAGCGATGAAGCGCGCCAGCGAGGCGCCGTACTCGCTGACCTGGCCCATCATCGCGCCGTACTGCTTCTGCGTGATGACGGTGGCCGTCAGGCCCATCACCACCGCGACGATCAAGCCCATCATCGCCGCCCACTTGACGCGCAGCGGCACGATGCGCGGCCGCTCCTTCTCGCGGATCGCCTCGTCCAGCTCGGCCAGCACCTTGACCAGTGCATTGGCCAGCTCGCCACCGCTCTGGAAGCGCTGTGCCGGCTGCTTGGCCAGGCAGCGGTCGACCACCCGGCGCAGCGAGGCCGGCACGTCGTTGCGCTCGCGATCGATCGGCGGCGCTTCCTCGTTGGCGATCTTGGTGGCCACCGCCACCAGGCTGTCGCCGCGGAACGGCCGCACGCCGGTGATCATCTGGTACAGCACGATGCCCACCGAGAACAGGTCCGAGCGGCCGTCGAGCTTGTCGCCGCGGGTCTGCTCGGGCGACATGTACTGCGGCGTGCCGAGCACGTCGCCAACCCGCGTGCGCAGCGACGACTCACCCCCGGCGTTGTCGTCGATGTGGGCGATGCCGAAATCGGTGACCTTGATCGTGCGGCTGCCGGCCAGCCGCATGATGTTGCCCGGCTTGATGTCGCGGTGGATGATGCCGCGGCCATGCGCGTAGTCGAGCGCACGCGCCAGCTGGATGCCCATCACCACCACGTCGTGCACGGCGATGGTCTTGCTCTTCTCCAGCTCCTCGGACAAGGAAATGCCCGACAGCAGCTCCATCGCCATGTAAGGCCGGCCTTCGATCTCGCCGACGTCGTGCACGACGACGATGTTCGGGTGCGACAGTCCGCCGGCGGCGCGTGCCTCCTGCAGGAAGCGCGCCCGGTAGTCTTCGCCCTCGCACAGCGAGGCGTGCAGGAACTTCAACGCGACGTCGCGGCCGATGGTCGGGTCGTTGGCGCGGAACACGGTGGCCATGCCGCCGCGACCCAGGCGCTCGAGGATCTGGTAGCGGCCAACCTGCTGCACCAGCTGGTCCGACGACTGATCGCCACCGGGCAAGGTGCCCGAGGGCATCTGCGCCTCTCCGGGCAGCATGCCGGTCCGGCGGATCGCCGTGTCCGCCGGCATCACCCGGGTCTGCTCGAAGGCCGCGAGCACCGTCCGCGGCGCGATCACGGTGCGCCCCGGGTCATCGTCGCGTGGCTTGGCGGGGATGGTGTCGCCGTCGGCGTCGCCGTCGGGCGGCTGGTCTCGAGCTGCCATGGTCAGTGGGGGTCGCCGAGCCCACGCATCAGGCGCGGCCAAAACGGCGAATCCATTCCTCCGGGCCCGTATTCTGGGACCAGTGGGCGCCGCTGGGCACCCGAATCAACCCAGACGGGCTTGGGGGTCCTCCTCGGGCGGCCGCTCGGCGTCGGCGCGGGCCAGCGCCATCCACACCGCAAAGTGCACCCGCTGGGCCCGTCGCGGCGCCGGGCGCGCCACCTCGAGGTGACTGTCGTGCGCCAGCATCACTCCGAAGGCTTCGGGAATCTCCCCCGGTTCGGCAATGCCCGCTCGCAGCACGTACCAGCACTGGCTGGCCAGCGCCGCATAGGCTGCGCCCTTGTTCGGTTGCCGCAGGTCGGAGAGCAGGTCGGAGCGCCGCACCTTGATCTCGTGCACCACCGGCTCGGCATAGTCCTCCACCGTGGTGTGCCGGATCGAATACACGTCGGGCATCGCCATCGCCCATTGCGTGGCGCCGTCCTCGCCAGGCAAGGGCGCCCGCAGGCTCAGGCCGCGCCAGACCACGCGCCCGGCGCGCTGCATCTCCAGTGCGACGCGGGCCACGAGGTCCTCGTGCGCGTCGCGTCGCGCACGGTTGCGCTGCAGCGTCGCGGCCAGCACCTCGACGCCGGCGTCGGTGACGCGCAGCGTCTCGCGCCCCTGCTCGTCGAAATGGCGCTCCAGCAGGCCGGCGGCGATCAGCTCGATTTCCACCGTGTCGCGGCAGGGCCAGCCCGCCGAGCGCCAGACCTCGCGCAGGCGGCGTCGGTGCACCACCGCCAGGGTCGGCAGCTCTGCGCCCACCGCTGCGGCCTCGGCCAGACCTACTCGACGACCTGCACGCCGCGCCAGAAGGCCACGCGGCCCTTGATCTGGGCCGCCGCGTCCTTCGGGTCGGGGTAGGTCCAGACCGCGTCGGGGTTGGCGTCGCCATCGACGAACAGCGTGTAGTAGCTGGCCTGGCCCTTCCACGAGCACATCGTCTTGGTGTTGCTCGGCAGCACGAACTTCGGGTTCAGCGCGTCGTGCGGGAAGTAGTGGTTGCCTTCGACGACGACCG
>Ga0075163_10003917_pt1 | contig 19996 bp, 14 predicted proteins | sample JI1023141ADNA_FD_71478 | JGI IMG/M metagenome (GOLD analysis project Ga0075163, IMG submission 71478) | Wastewater effluent complex algal communities from Wisconsin, to seasonally profile nutrient transformation and Carbon sequestration -... | ecosystem: Engineered > WWTP > Effluent > Algae... | reverse complement strand
TGCCGGATCCACCGACCCCGGCGCCCTACTTCACGCCGGTGGTGCGCATCGCCTCATTGATCCCGCCACCGCCATCGCCACCGCCACCGCCACCGCCACCGCCACCGCCACCAACGGCATCGGCGTCCGTGTTGTCCCCATCCCCGGTGCCAGCATTCGCAACAGCACCCTCGCCAGAACCAGATCCGGTCCCCGTGCCCGCGCGGGCGCCAGCGAATCCGCCCCCGGCACCGTCCCCCATCGCATCACCTCTGGAGGTCGACCCCGAGGCCACGGTGCGCTGGCCGGCCTCGGCCGTGGCCGCCGTGCGGGCCGCTGCCGGACAACGGCCTGAACCCGATGGTGACGACGTCCAGGAAACCCGGCAGCTCACCGAAGACGACTACGACACGCGCATCCTCGACGACACACCGATGATTGCGGCGGCCCGTCGTGATCCGCAGCCAGGGCGGCGTCGACTGGCGTGGGCCGCGCTGGCTGTCTCGGCACTGGCCATTGCTGCGACGGCGGCCGTGGCCTACATGTCGACCCGGCCGGCCGGCGTGGCCAAGACTTCACCCTCGGAAGGCGGGGCGTCGGCGCCCGCGGTGGCGCCGCCCGTGGTGACGCAGCCGGCCGCTGCATCGGCGCCCGCGTCGACCGTCACCAAGGCGGCGGCCAAGGCGGCGCGCCGCAGTGCTTCGGCGGCAGGCCAGGCCTCAGGCGCGCGGCAGGGCAGCCGGAGCGCATCGACCGTGGGCTGGGCTCTGCCTTCGAAGGACCCGCTTCAGTCCGGCCAAGCACCGCCGCCGCCCGCGGCGCAGCGCGCGGCTGCCTCCAGGACCGAGGCCACCACGGCCGGGCCTGCGGCAATCGTTTCGGTGCAGGCCAGCTGCAGCATCGGCAATGGCTTCATCAGCGAGCAGCTGTGTCGCGTGCGCCTTTGCCAGCAGCCCGAGCACGCGCGTGACCCGGTCTGCGTCGAGCACCGGCGCATGGAGGCCCAGAGCCGCGGCAACGACGCACCCTAGGCGTGCCGTGGGTTCAGGCCGGCACCGAGGGCAGCCCGGCCAGTGCCATCGCCAGTTCCGACTCGTCGTATTGCTGGTCGACCAGCTTGCCGGCGAGGAAGTTGCTGTACGAGCTCATGTCGAAGTGACCGTGCCCGCAGAGGTTGAACAGGATCACCTCTGAGCGGCCTTCGGCCTTGCAGCGCAGCGCCTCGACGATGGCGCCCTTGACCGCATGGTTGGCCTCGGGGGCCGGCACGATGCCCTCGGCCCGCGCGAACAGCACGCCGGCCTCGAAGCAGGCGTTCTGCGTGTAGGCCGTGGCTTCGATCAGGCCGAGTTCCTTCAGGTGCGAGACCAGCGGCGCCATGCCGTGGTAGCGCAGGCCGCCGGCGTGGAAGCCCGGCGGCGTGAAGGTGCTGCCCAGCGTGTGCATCTTGGTCAGCGGCGTCAGGTGCGCGGTGTCGCCGAAGTCGTAGGCGAACTTGCCGCGCGTCAGGCTGGGGCAGGCCGCCGGCTCGACTGCGACCACGCGCCGCCGCCGGCCGCCACGCAGTTGCTGACCGAGGAAGGGGAAGCTGATGCCGGCGAAGTTGCTGCCGCCACCGGTGCAGCCGACGATGACGTCTGGGTCGTCGCCGGCCATCTCCAGCTGCAACATCGCCTCCTGGCCGACGATGGTCTGGTGCAGCAGCACGTGGTTGAGCACCGAGCCGAGGGCGTACTTGGTGTCGTCGTTCGACGCCGCGATCTCCACCGCCTCGCTGATCGCGATGCCCAGCGAACCCGGGTGGTCCGGGTTCTGCGCAAGGATCGCGCGGCCGGAGTTCGTGAGGTTGCTCGGGCTGGGGACGCAGGTGGCGCCGTAGGTCTCCATCAGCGCGCGGCGGTAGGGCTTCTGGTCGTACGAGACCCGCACCTGGAAGACCTGCACCTGGATGCCGAACAGCGAGCCGGCGAACGCCAGCGACGAGCCCCACTGGCCGGCGCCGGTCTCGGTGGTCAGCTTCTTGATGCCGGCCTGCGCGTTGTACCAGGCCTGCGGGATGGCGGTGTTGGGCTTGTGCGATCCGGCCGGCGAGACACCCTCGTACTTGTAGTAGATCTTCGCCGGCGTGCCCAGCGCCTTCTCGAGGCGGTGTGCGCGCACCAGCGGCGAGGGTCGCCAGAGCTTGAACACGTCGCGCACCGGCTCGGGGATCGGGATCTCGCGCTCGGTGGAGACCTCCTGCAGGATCAGCTCCATCGGGAACAGAGGCGCCAGGTCGTCCGGCCCCACCGGCTGCAGCGTGCCCGGGTGCAGCGGCGGCGCCGGCGGCACGGGCAGGTCGGCCATGATGTTGTACCAGTGCTTGGGCATCCGGCTTTCGTCGAGCAGGAACTTGGTGGGGGTGCTCATCGGCAGGCTCCAGGAATGGGTCGGCGAGGATCGTAGAGTGTCGTCGCGGAGGCCGAACACCCGGTTTGCCCTAGAGAGAGCGGCTGGCGCAGCGGGCCTACACTGCCCGCCCATGACCTCCGTCAAGGCCGATGCTGGCGTGCTCGTTCACCACTACCGCCAGGTGCTGCTGTGGCCGCTGCAACTGGTGCCGCAGCCGGGCGTGGCGCATGCCCGGCCCTGGGAACTGCTCGGCGCTGGCGGACCCTGGCGCGAGGTGGTCGACGAGATCAACGGCGGCGCCGCACTTCAAGAGCGCCACTACAGCGAGTTCGTGACCTTCCTGCCGTACGTGCAGCGCTTCCTGTATGGCGAAGCCCGCCGGCAAGGCGCCGAAGAAGACCAGGATTGTGTTCACCGTGGCTCGCCGATGCGGGTGTTCCGTCGCCACGACGTCGCTGCAGCGCGGATCGTCCTGCACCCGGGCTCGGCGCCGATGACGCTGCAGATCCAGCATGTCGACCTCTACTTCTTCTACGACCTCGACCTGGTGCTGCTCAACGTGGAAGTCTCGGCCCAGGCGATGCCGCTGCCGGTGGCCCAGGAGCTGATGTACCGCTTCGGTCGGGGATACCCCGGCGGCTGGCGCTCTGACGGCGAGGCGCTGCATTGCCTGCACCGCCTGGAGTGGCTCGGCAACGACGGGCAGGTGCTGGCGGAATCGGATTCGCAGCAGCGCGAGCTGTTCCTGTCCTTCGTGGCCGAACACCGCGCACCGCGCATCGCCGCCCATTGGGCCTTTCTGCTCGAGCCGCTGGTCGCGGATCTGTCTGACCGTGCCGGCACGCTGCGCTACCGGCAGATCGAGTACTACCGCATGCCGACGATGGCCTACCTCGCGGTCGACGACCCGCGAGCCTTGTCGCGCGCTGACTTCGTCAGGCTGGGGCTGGTCACCGGCACCGCGGGCAGCGATTCGGCGCTGCCGTATGCCGAGGCCTCGCTCGGCGACTTCGAATCCCTCCATTGCTACGACCGCTTCTGGGGTGAGGTGGGCGCCGCGCCTCGCACCCGCTACCTGGCGAGCGGCCATTCGCTGGTGGTCATCGGTGACGCAGGCAGCGAGTTCTACGCTTGTGGCGAGCGCGGTGTGTTGTCGCAGTTCAGGCACCAGCACTTCCTGCTGTTCCTGATCGCGCATGTGCAGAAGGCCGCGCTGCTGATGTTCTCCGACCGGCTGGTCGATGCGCTGAAGCGCCTGGACCTGAGCCGGCCCGAATCGATCAAGCGTTTCAAGCGCAGCATCCGGCGCAGCTTCGAGAGCCTGCTGCGCTTCACGCATCGCTACTGGTTCCACGAGATCAGTGAACAGGCGCATGTGCGCGCGCTGTTCCGCATGACGTCGCGCCACCTCGACCTGGACGCGCTCTACGAGGAGGTCAAGAGTCGCAGCGCCGACATGAACGCCTACCTCGACGCCGACAGCCTGCGCCGCCAGGCCAACACCGTGGTGCGCCTGACGGTGGTGACGATCCTGGGGCTGATCGGCACGATCACGACGGGCTTCCTGGGCATGAACCTGATCGCCGCCGCCGACCAGCCGCTGGCGTGGCGCCTGCTGGGCTTCGGTGCCGTGCTGGTCGGCACCCTCGTGCTGACCTTCTTCACGATCGGCCGCAGCAAGCGGCTCTCGGACTTCCTCGATGCCTTGTCCGACGAGTCGCTGGGCTGGCGCACCAAGGCCGGCGCGCTGCTGGCGGTGTTCAGGCGCTGAACTTCAAGCGAACGCCGCCAGGGCGCGGTCCATGCCGCCTTCGTCGATGCTGATCATTGCCCGCTCGCGCACCGCGGGCTTCGGGTGGTAGGCGATCGACAGGCCGGCCGCCTCCATCATCGGCAGGTCGTTGGCACCATCGCCGACCGCAATCGTCTGCGACATCTCGATGCCCATCAACTCGGCCACTTCGAGCAGCACCCGCTTCTTCTCGGCGCCGTCGACGATGTCGCCCCAGGGGCGATCGAACAGCGTGCCCGTCAGGCGGCCATGCGCTTCGCCCAACGTGTTGGCGCGGGCGAAGTCGAGCTTCAGGCGCTGGCGGATGCGCTCGCTGAAGAAGGTGAAGCCGCCGGAGATCAGCAACGTCTTCAGCCCGGCGGCCTGGCAGGCCTGCACGAAGGTCTCGACGCCGGGGTTCAGCCTCAGCCGTTCGTCGTGGACGCGCTGCAGCGCCTCGACGCGCGCGCCGGCGAGCATCGCCACGCGGCGTCGCAGGCTGTCCTTGTAGTCGGCGATCTCGCCGCGCATCGCGGCCTCGGTGATCTCGGCCACCTCGGCCTTTCGGCCGACGACGTCGGCGATCTCGTCGATGCATTCGATCGAGATCAGCGTCGAATCCATGTCGAAGGCGATCAGCCTGTAGTCGGCCAGCCGCAACGGCGGCGTCACCCCGCGCACGAACAGGCCAGGGCGGTACTCGGTGGCTGTCATGCAGCCGCCGACGTGGTGGGTTGGCCGAGCGAGCGAAGCACGTCGCGGATGAACTGCGCGCGGTCCTTCGACTCGGGGATCTCGCGCTCGATGCGCAGCTTGTCGTTGCCGGCCAGCTTGACGTGGCGGTTCTTCTGCACCAGCTCGATGATGCGGCGCGCATCGATCGGCGGGTTGGGCCGGAACACCACGTTCATCAGCTTCGGCCCGGCGTCGATCTTCAGCACGCCATAGGGCTTGGCCAGCACGCGCAGGCGGTGCGTGTCGAACAGCGTCTGGCCTTGCGTCGGCAGCTTGCCGAAGCGGTCGGTGATTTCTTCCAGCAGCAGGTCGATGGTCTCGGCCTTGGCCGCCGTGGCCAGGCGCTTGTAGAGGGACAGGCGCACGTGCACGTCGCCGCAGTAGGCGTCGGGCAGCAGCGCCGGGGAGTGCAGGTTGACTTCGGTGGTGCTGCCGAACAACGTGCCCAGCGGGTTCAGCAGGTCGGGCTCTCGGCCGGCCTTCAGCGAACGCACGGCCTCGGACAGCATCTCGTTGTAGAGCTGGAAGCCGACCTCCATCATGTTGCCGCTCTGGTTCTCGCCGAGCACCTCGCCGGCGCCGCGGATCTCCAGGTCGTGCATCGCGAGGTAGAAGCCCGAGCCGAGTTCCTCCATGTCCTGGATGGCCTGCAGGCGCTGCGCGGCCTGCTTGGTCAGGCCTTCGACGTCGGGGACCAGCAGGTAGGCGTAGGCCTGGTGGTGGCTGCGGCCGACGCGGCCCCGCAGCTGGTGCAGCTGCGCCAGGCCGAACTTGTCGGCGCGGCTGATGACGATGGTGTTGGCGGTCGGCACGTCGATGCCGGTCTCGATGATCGTCGAGCACAGCAGCAGGTTGTAGCGCTGCGCGATGAAGTCGCGCATCACGCTCTCCAGCTCGCGCTCGGGCATCTGGCCATGCGCCACCGCGATGCGCGCCTCGGGCAGCAGTTCGGCCAGCTTCTCGCGCCGGTTCTGGATGGTCTCGACCTCGTTGTGCAGGAAGTAGACCTGCCCGCCGCGCTTGAGCTCGCGCAGCACCGCCTCGCGGATGGTGCTGGTGCCCTCCGCGCGCACGAAGGTCTTGATCGCCAGCCGGCGCTGCGGCGCGGTGGCGATGACCGACAGGTCGCGCAGGCCTTCGAGCGCCATGCCCAGCGTGCGCGGGATCGGCGTGGCGGTGAGCGTCAGCACGTCGACCTCGGCACGCAGCGCCTTCATGGCCTCCTTGTGGCGCACGCCGAAGCGGTGTTCTTCGTCGATGACGAGCAGCCCCAGGCGCTTGAACTTGACCTCCTGGCTGAGCAGCTTGTGCGTGCCGACGACGATGTCGACGGTGCCGGCCTCGATGCCTTCGATCGCCGCCTTGACCTCCTTCGGGCTGCGAAAGCGCGACAGCTCGGCCACCTTCACCGGCCACTTTCCGAAGCGGTCGACCAGCGTCTGATAGTGCTGTTCGGCCAGCAGCGTGGTCGGCGCCAGCAAGGCCACCTGCTTGCCGCCGTGCACGGCGACGAAGGCCGCACGCAGCGCCACCTCGGTCTTGCCAAAGCCGACGTCGCCACAGACCAGCCGGTCCATCGGCTTGGGGCTGACCATGTCCTGGATGACGGCGTGGATCGCGGCGCGCTGGTCGGCCGTCTCCTCGAAGCCGAAGCTGGCGGCGAAGGCCTCGTAGTCCTGTGGCGAGAAGCGGTGTGCGAAGCCTTCGCGCGCGGCGCGGCGGGCATAGAGGTTGAGCAGCTCGGCCGCGGTGTCGCGCACCTGCTCGGCGGCCTTGCGGCGCGCCTTCTCCCACTGCCCCGAGCCCAGCCGGTGCAGCGGCGCCTCTTCGGCGCTGACGCCGGTGTAGCGGCTGATCAGGTGCAGCTGCGCCACCGGCACGTACAGCGTGGCCTTGTCGGCATACTCCAGGTGCAGGAACTCGCTGGCGCCGTCGCCGAGGTCGATGTTGACCAGCCCCTGGTAGCGCCCGATGCCGTGGTTGACGTGCACCACCGGGTCGCCGACCTTCAGCTCGGACAGGTCCTTGATCAGCGCGTCGACACTGCTGACCTGCTCCTGCTTGCGCCGCCGGCGCGCCTGCGGCGTGGTGGCGAAGAGTTCGGTCTCGGTGATGAACTGGATCACGCGGCCGGTCTCGACCTCGTGCCAATGGAAACCGGCGGCCAGCGGCGCGGCGGCGATCGCGACCTTCTCGTCAGAGGCCTGGAACTCGGCCAGCGTGGCCACGCTGGGCACGTCGATGCGGTGGTCACGCAGCAGTTCGAGCAGGCTCTCGCGGCGGCCGTCGCTCTCGGCCAGCAGCAGCACGCGGTGCGGCGTGGTCTGAAGGTGGCTTTCGAGCGCATGCAGCGGGTCCTGCGCGCCGCGGTCGACGCTCAGGTCGGGCAGCGGCCGCGCCCAGTCCACCGCCTCGCTGCCACGCAACGACAGGCAGGCGCGCGCATTGGCCAGCGTGAAGAAGTCTTCGCTGCGCAGGAAGAGTGCCTCGGGCGGCAGGATCGGCCGCTCGGGGTCGTGCTGCAGGAAGCGGTGGCGCTCGCGGGTGTCGACCCAGAAGCGCTGCAGCGCGTCGTCGACCAGGCCGTGCAGCACCACGGTGGCGCCGTCGCCGACGTAGTCGAACATCGTCGCCGTCTCGTCGAAGAACAGCGGCAGGTAGTACTCGATGCCGCCGCTGGCGATGCCGGTGCCGATGTCCTTGTACACGCGCGAACGTGTCGGGTCGCCTTCGATGCGCTCGCGCCAGCGGGCGCGAAAGGCCGTGCGGGCCGCCTCGTCGAGCGGGAACTCGCGGCCGGGCAGCAGGCGCACTTCGGGCACGGGGTACAAGCTTCGCTGCGAGTCGGGGTCGAAGGTGCGGATCGAATCGACCTCGTCACCGAACAGGTCCACCCGGTAGGGCACCAGCGAGCCCATCGGGAACAGGTCGATCAGGCCGCCCCGCACCGCGTATTCCCCCGGCGAGACCACCTGGCTGACATGCTGGTAGCCGGCCAGTGTGAGCTGCGCCTTCAGCCGGGCTTCGTCCAGACGCGACTTCTGCTTGAACTGGAAGGTGTAGGCCGCCATGAACGACGGCGGCGCCAGTCGCGTCAGCGCCGTGGTGGCCGGCATCAGCACCACGTCGACGTCGCCGTTGCGGATGCGCCAGAGGGTGGCCAAGCGCTCGGAGATCAGGTCCTGGTGTGGCGAAAAGGTGTCGTAAGGCAGCGTTTCCCAGTCGGGGAACAGCGCAACTCGCAGGCCGGGTTCGAAGAACGGCAACTCATCGCTCAGCCTCTGGGCATCGGCCGGGTCGGCCGCCACGACCGCCAAGGTGCGCTTGTCGTCAGCGCAGCGGCGGGCCAGGCGGGCCAGCAGCAAGGCATCGGCCGAGCCGGTCGGGCGGGGCAGGGCGAAACGCTTGCCGGGGAGCAGGGCAGGGAGTTGCATCGAAGGGTGCAGAAATGGCGATCGCCCCGCCGCGGCTGCGGAGGGGCGTGAGGGGTCGGCGTGTCGGCCTGCGAGCGCCTGGGCCGAAGTCGGAGCGATTCTAGAATCCGCGCAATGACAGACACGGTGCCCCTGACATTCGGCGTGACGCCGCGCGTCTTTGCGCTGGTGCCTTGTGCCGGGGTCGGGCAGCGGGCCGCGGCCGGCGGCCCCAAGCAATACGCGGCGCTGAACGGCCGAGCGGTCGTTGCCCACACGCTGCAGGCGCTGGCGCAAGTGCAGCGCCTCGAAGCCACGCTGGTCGTGCTGGCGCCTGACGATGCGGTGTTCGAGCAGCACGTGCCCGGCTTCGCCGGCGAGCGCGGCTGGGTCGCACGCTGCGGCGGCGCGACGCGCGCCGCCTCGGTGACCCATGGCCTGCAGGCTTTGCGAGAACGCGGCGTGGCGAACCACGACTGGGTGCTGGTGCATGACGCGGCGCGTTGCCTGCTGCGCCCCGAGTGGGTCGACCGGCTGCTCGACGCCTGCGCCGATGACGAGGTCGGCGGCCTGCTCGCGCTGCCTGTGGCCGACACGCTCAAGCGCGAAGCCGCGGCGCGAGTGCTGTCCACGGTGGACCGCCGTGGCCTGTGGGCCGCGCAGACGCCGCAGATGTTCCGCCTGGGCCTGCTCGAGCGCGCACTGGCCCATGCCGGTGACGCCGTCACCGACGAAGCCAGCGCGGTCGAGGCGCTCGGGCATCAGCCGAGGCTGGTGGCCGGCGAACTGGAGAACCTCAAGGTCACCTGGCCAGCCGACCTGGCGCTGGCTGCCCGCCTGCTGGAGACACGATGAACCCGAACCGCATGCGCATCGGCGAAGGCTGGGACATCCACGCCCTCGTCGAAGGCCGGCCGCTGGTGCTGGGCGGCGTGACGATCCCGCACACGCACGGCCTGCTCGGCCACAGCGATGCCGACGCGCTGCTGCACGCGATCACCGACGCGCTGTTCGGCGCCGCCGCGCTGGGCGACATCGGCCGACATTTCCCGGACACCGACGCGCAGTTCCGCGGCGCCGATTCGATCGTGCTGTTGGCCGAGGCCGCCCGCCGGGTGCGCGCCGCCGGGTATCAGATCGGCAACGTCGACAGCACGATCGTCGCTCAGGCGCCGAAGATGGCGCCGCACATTCCGGCGATGCGCGAGCGCATCGCGCAGGCGCTGGATATCGACGTGGGGGCCGTCAACGTGAAGGCCAAGACTGCCGAGAACATGGGACCGGTGGGCGAGCGCCAGGCCATCGAGGCGCGTGCCGCGTGCCTGCTCTGGGCCACCGAAGGCTGAGCGAGCGGCCGGTCAGCTGGCCACGCGCTTGAGCCGGATGTGGGCCATCAGCCCGCCGTCGGGTGCGTTCGACATCTCCAGGCTGCCGCCCATGCGCAGCATCGCCTTCTCGACGATCGCCAGGCCGAGGCCGGCGCCGGTGGCCGCGGTGCGCGCGGCATCGCCGCGGAAGAAGGGCGTGGTCAGCTGCGAGAGCTTCTCCGGCGCGACGCCCGGTCCGTGGTCACGCACGGTGATGATCACCCAGGGCCCGGCCTTGGCATGCGAGACGTGCACGTCGGCGCTGCCGGTGTAGGTGCCGCGGCCGTAGCGGCGTGCGTTCTCGAACAGGTTCTGGAACACTCGTGAGAGCTCGGTCTCGTCGGCCAGCACCTTCAGGTCGATCGCCACGCGCGAGGTGATCTTGATCTGCGTGGGGTCTCGGAAGGCGGTGATCTCCTTGTCGATCAGCTTGGCCACCAGCGTCGGGCGCATCTGCGTTTCGCCCGGACGAGCGTAGTCCATGAACTTGTCGATGATGGCGTCGAGCTGGTCGATGTCCGACGCCATGTTCTTCTTGGCCTCGTCGTCGGAAACGCTCATCTCGGTCTCGAGGCGCAGGCGGGCCAGCGGCGTGCGCAGGTCGTGCGAGATGCCGGCCAGCATCACGGCGCGATCTTCCTCGACACGTGCCAGCTCACGCGCCATCCGGTTGAAGCCCATGTTGACCTCGCGGATCTCGCTGGTCAGCGTGTTTTCGTCCAGGCGTGAATCGAGGTCGCCGCCACGGATGCGGCTGGCAGCAAACGACAGCTGCTTCAGCGGCCGGTTGATCAGCCCGGCGATGCCCGCCGAGCCGATCAGCGTGGCCAGCAAGGCGATGCCGATCCAGGCAAACCAGGTGGAATTGGACAGCGGGCTGGTCTCGGCCGCGGCAGCCTGCAGCCAGTAGCGGTCGCGGTCGATCGTGAAGCCGACCCACAGGCCTGGCTGGCCGTTGACGGTGCGGGCGACGATGGCGTCCGGCCCGAGGCTGGAGCGCAGCTCGCGGCTGACGCGGCGGCTGAAGCGGTCGACTTCGAAGCTCTCGAACTGGTCGGCCGGTTCACGCGGCTTGACGCGGATGACTTCCTGCGCGGCCATCGACTTGACCAGCGCCACACGGTTGATGCCGTCGGTGTGCTTCAGCGATGCGCGAGCGAGGTTGACCAGGCCGGCCGTCTGCTGCGCGGCCTGAACCGCCCGAGGCTCGAAATCCAGCGCACGCAGCGTCTGCACCCAGGCGAAGACGCCGCCGGCCAGCAGGATCGCCAAGAGGAAGAAGGTGCGCCAGAAGAGACTCAAGGTTGTGCAGGGCGATTTGCGGTGTGCGGCGGATTCTGACGGCAAGCGTCAGGGATTGGGCGATCTTCGTCGCGGAATCGGCACACTCGCGGCACGCGCGCCACGTTCAGCTGGCGCCGTCCGGCACGAAGACATAGCCGACACCCCAGACGGTCTGGATGTAGCGCGGCTGCGCCGGGTCGGGTTCGAGCATCTTGCGCAGGCGCGAGATCTGGACGTCGAGGCTGCGGTCGAAGGGTTCGAACTCGCGACCGCGCGCCAGCTGGGCCAGCTTGTCGCGCGACAGCGGCTGGCGGGGGTGGCGAACCAGTGCCTTCAACATCGAGAACTCGCCGGTGGTCAACGAGATCTGCTGGCCGTCCTTGCACAGCCGGCGCAGCGAGAGGTCGAACTCGAAAGGGCCGAAGGTGACGACCTGCGGGTCCTTCGACGGAGCGCCCGGGGCCTCGGGTGCCGGGCGGCGGCGCAGCACGGCGTGGATGCGGGCCAGCAACTCTCGCGGGTTGAACGGCTTGGGCAGATAGTCGTCGGCGCCCACCTCGAGGCCGACGATCCGGTCGACATCTTCCACCTTGGCGGTGAGCATGATGATCGGCGTCAGGTCGTTGGCCGCGCGCAGGCGGCGGCAGATCGACAGGCCGTCTTCTCCGGGCAACATCAGGTCGAGCACGATCAGATCGACGGTGTCGCGCGTGAGCACCCGGTTGAGAGCCTTGGCGTCCTCGGCCAGCAGGACCTCGAAACCTTCCTGGGACAGGTAGCGGCGCAGCAGGTCGCGGATCCGGGCGTCGTCGTCGACGACGAGGATGCGGTCCGCGCGGTGGTGTGTGGGGGTGTTCATGGCCGCTCCAAAAGTGTAACAACCGCATTGTGCGGGCCGTTTCCCGGGCAGATGGGCTGGCCCTGACCATCAGTTACAAGATTTGCGACTCGATTTTCATCAATGTACGGACGCCCGTGACGGGCGGCACGCTGCGGTAAGCTGGCTCGCGGGGCCTTGCAGCAGCGCCCACATGAGAGGAGAAAACCGTGATGCCGATTTTTCTTCGACCCGCCAGGCCACAGCGCTGGCTGCTGGCCGTGGGCCTGGTCACGACCAGCGCGCTGGCGCAGGTGGCACCGCCGGCGGCCGAGAACGTCGTCAGCCTGATGGCCAGCGCGACCGTCGAGGTCGCGAAGGACCAGATGACCGTGGTTTTCACCGCCAACCGGGAGGGCACCGACGCCGGCGTCGTGCAGTCGCAGTTGAAGCAGGCGCTGGACGCCGCTCTGGCCGAAGCTCGCAAGGTGGCTCGGCCGGCGCAACTGGAAGTGCAGACCGGCAATTTCTCGCTCAGCCCGCGTTACACGCCCAAGGGCACCATCAACGGCTGGGCGGGCAGCACCGAGTTGGTGGTCGAGGGCCGCGACATGCCGGGCATCGCCCAGCTGACCGGGAAGATCACGACGATGGCGATCGCGCGGGTGAACTTTTCGCTCTCGCGCGAGGCCCGTGAAAAGGTCGAGGCCGACGTCTCGGCGCAGGCCATCACGCGCTACCGCGCCAAGGCCGAGCAGATCGCCAGGCAGTTCGGCTTCGCCGGCTTCGCCCTGCGCGAGGTGCAGGTGTCCTCGAACGAGGCCATGCCTGTCGGTCAGCCGATGCTGATGCGCGCCCAGGCCGCCAAGATCGGCGACGAGAGCCTGCCGGTCGAAGCCGGCAAGGCCAACGTCACCGCCAGCGTCAGCGGCAGCGTGAAGCTGCTGAAGTAGCCAGTCGGGCGCGGCGACGCGAGTCGCGTCGCGGCTACTGCGCGACCCAGCCGCCGTCGACGTTCCAGGCCACGCCGCGGATGTTGTCGGCGCCGGGGGAGCACAGGTACACAGCCAGCGAAGCCAGCTGTTCCGGCGTGGTGAACTGCAGCGAAGGCTGCTTCTCGGCGAGAAGGCGGCGCTTGGCCTCTTCGTCGTCGACACCGTCTTTCGCGGCGCGGGCATCGACCTGCTTCTGCACCAGCGGTGTCAGCACCCAGCCCGGGCAGATGGCGTTGACCGTGATGCCGGTGGTGGCGCACTCCAGTGCGGCCGTCTTGGTCAAGCCGACGATGCCGTGTTTGGCAGCCACGTAGGCACTCTTCTGCGCCGAGGCCACCAGGCCATGCACCGATGCGATGTTGAGGATGCGCCCCCAGTTGCGGGCCTTCATGCCCGGCAGCGCCGCGCGCATCGTGTGGAAGGCCGAGCTGAGGTTGATCGCGATGATGGCGTCCCAGCGCTCGGGCGGAAAGTCCTCGATGTTGGCCACGTGCTGGATGCCGGCGTTGTTGACCAGGATGTCGACCCCACCGAACTCGGCCTCGCAGCGCCGGACCATGTCCTCGATCTCGGCCGGCTTGCTCATGTCGGCGCCGTGGTAGCCGACCTTCGGGTCGAGGGGGCGGACCTCGGCCAGCGCCGCCTCGACATCGCCGAAGCCGTTGAGCATCACCCGCGCGCCCTGGCGGGCGAGTTCCTTGGCCATTCCCAGGCCGATGCCGCTGGTCGAACCGGTGACCAGCGCTGTCTTTCCCTCGAGCATGGTGAACCTTCCTGCGGTTGTTACGATCTTTCGATTATCGACAGCCGCCTTGCGCCACCATGACCACGCCCCGCTTGCGCCACGTCCAATGCCTCGACCCCCGTGGCCTGCACCGCATGGCCTACTGGGAGTGGGGCGACCCGGCCAACCGCCGCGTGCTGGTCTGCGTGCATGGCCTCAGCCGGCAGGGGCGCGACTTCGACACGCTGGCCCAGGACCTGGCGGGCGAGTACCGCGTGGTCTGCCCCGATGTCGTCGGACGCGGCCGCAGCGACTGGCTGGCCGAGCCGATGGGCTATGGCATTCCGACCTACGTGGCCGACATGGTCACGCTGCTGGCACGGCTCGATGCCGAGACGATCGACTGGGTCGGCACCTCGATGGGCGGCCTGATCGGGCTGGGCGTGGCCGCCTTGCCGGGTTCGCCGTTGCGCCGCCTGGTCCTCAACGACGTCGGGCCGGCGATCCAGCCAGCCGCGCTGCAGCGCATCGGCACCTACCTCGGGCAGCCGGTCCGCTGGGCGACAGTGGATGATGCGGCCGCTGCACTGTGGAGCATCTCGCAGGGTTTCGGCCCGCACAGCCGAGAACAATGGCTGGCGCTGACGCGGCCGCAGCTGGTGGCCGATGGCGACGGCTTCAAGTCGCACTACGACCCGGCGATCGCGATACCGGTGCGGGCCATGACGCCGGAGATGGCGGCCGCCGGTGAAGCCATGTTGTGGCAAGCCTATGACCGACTGGTACTGCCGACACTCCTGCTGCGTGGAGCCGATTCCGATCTGCTGTCCGCGGCCACTGCAGCGGCCATGACCCAGCGCGGCCCACGCGCCAGGCTGGCCGAGTTCGCCGGTGTCGGCCACGCACCGACGCTGGTGCAGGCCGACCAGCGCGCGGTGGTGCGGGAGTTCCTGCTCGGGCCATGAAGACCGAGGTGCCGACCGCGGGCCGGATGCCGGCGGCCATTGTCCAGCTGGCCAGCGACGATGCGTCGCCCAGGTCGCCGGTGTCCAGTGACGAGGTGGCGCGTGCGCGCGCGTTCGCCGAACCCCTGCTGAGCCCGCATCTGCTCGACACCGGCGAGCCGGCGCTGGACCATGCCGACGGCGTGGCAGCCCTGCTGCTGGGCATCGGTGCTGCACCGTCGATGCGCGCCGCAGCCTATCTCGTCTATGCCGGCGATTACCTCCAGCGCCCGGAAGACGTGGTCGCCAAGGCCTTCGGCCCGTCTTACGCCAGCCTGGTGATGCACACGCGCAAGCTGGTGCAGATCCAGCGGGCCGCGCGCGATGCGCAGGTCGGCGCCGAGCAACGTGCCCTGCAGACCGAGCGTGTGCGCAAGATGCTGATGGCCTTCTCGCGGGACCTGCGCGTCGTGCTGCTGCGGCTGGCCTCGCGCCTGCAGACGCTGCGCTGGTTCAGCACCAGTCACCAGGCCTGCCCTGCGGTGATCGCGCAAGAAGCTCAGGGGGTGTTCGCCCCGCTGGCGAACCGCCTGGGCATCTGGCAGATCAAGTGGGAAATGGAGGACCTGGCCTTCCGCTTCCTGCAGCCCGATGATTACCACCGAGTGGCGGGCTTGCTGGCGTCCAAGCGCACCGAGCGCGAGCAGGCTGTCGAACTCGCCCGGCTGCAGGTGGCCGGCCTGTTGCAGGAGGTCGGCTTGAAGGCCGACGTGCAAGGTCGGCCGAAGCACCTGTACAGCATCTGGAAGAAGATGCAGGGCAAGGGATTGAACATCGACCGTGTGTTCGACCTGCAGGCCCTGCGGGTCGTCGTCGACGACGTGCCGGCCTGTTATGCGGCGCTGGCGGCGGTGCATGCGCGGCTGCGGCCGGTCGAGGGCGAGTTCGACGACTACATCGCCAAGCCCAAGCCCAATGGCTACCAGTCGCTGCACACGGTGGTGCTCGCCGACGACGGGCGCCCGATCGAAGTGCAGGTCCGCACCCGGGCGATGCACGACAACGCCGAGCATGGGGTCGCCGCCCACTGGATGTACAAGGAAGCCGGCGTTCGCGGCTATGTGGGGGTCAGTGCCTCGGGCGATTTCGAGGAGCGAGTCGCCGAAGCGCGCAAGGCGGTGATGCGCCAGCTGCTGGCCTGGGAGCGCGACTATGTCGGGCAGGACTCGCCCGAAGGCGGTGTGCCTGGAGCTTTCGACGACCGCATCTATGTCTTCACGCCGCAGGCGACGATCGTCGACCTGCCGACGGGCGCCACGCCGGTGGACTTTGCCTACAGCCTGCACACCGACCTCGGACACCGGTGTCGTGGCGCACGGGTCGACGGCGCAATGGTCCCGCTGAACACGTCGCTGCACCATGGCCAGACGGTCGAGGTCATCGCTGCCAAGGAAGGGGCGCCGTCGATGGACTGGCTCAACCCCGAACTGGGCTACCTGAAGAGCCCGCGGGCGCGGGCGAAGGTCAGAGCGTGGTTCAACACGCAGGCGCAGGGACAGACCATCGCTCGCGGCCGCGAACTTGTAGAAAAGCTGCTGCAACGCGAAGGCCGGACGTCGGTGAACCTGGAGCACCTTGCCGAACAGTTGGCGTTTCGCGATGCCGAGTCGCTGTTCGAGGCGGTTGGCAAGGATGAGTTCTCGCTGCGCGGCATCGAACTGGTGCTGCGACCGGCCGCGCCGGCGGATGCGCGCGATCAAGCGCCGATCCTGAGTCGCCCGCGAGGGGGCACCTCCGGCGCTCACGGTGGCGTGCTGGTGGTGGGCGTCGAGTCATTGCTGACCAGCCTCGCTCGCTGCTGTCGTCCCGCCCCACCCGATGCCATCGGTGGGTTCGTCACGCGCGGCAAGGGTGTGGCCGTGCATCGGCGGGATTGCAGCAACCTCGTTCACATCGCCGCGCGGCACCCCGAACGTGTCATCGAAGTGGCATGGGGTTTGCATGGCGACAGTGGGCCGGCTGCGGTGTACCCCATCGACATCGTCGTCGAGGCTGCCGACCGTTCCGGCTTGCTGCGTGACATTTCCGAGGTGTTCGTCCGGGAGCGGATCAATCTGGTCGGTGTGAACACCCAGTCCGTGAAGGATTCACGCGGCTCGACGGCGTGGATGACGTTCACGGTCGAACTCGACGACGCACGCCGTCTGCAGCCGGTCTTGAGCCAGATCGGAAAGGTGGCAGGAGTGCGAGCGGCGCGGCGCAAGTAGGCCCCTTCGACAACTGTCGCATACGTGCAGCGAACGTCACCCCTGAAATAGCCGGACGAATTCACGCTGCCGTCGACTGAGGCCGGCCGCGGGTCAATGGCGAAGATGCCGCAGTTAACATATTGATCATCGATGGAGCGCTGTGAACATGCAGGCTCCAGCACCCGCATATCAAGGAAACGAGCGATGAGATTGCCCCGCGCGGCTTGGTTGGTCGTACTCAGCCTGCTGGCCGTTCTGGTGGGCTGCGGCGGCGGCAGTGGCCGGGGTGGTACCGACATCGCCGTCAGCACCGTCAGCGGTCCGACGAGCACTGCGCCCAGCGGCAGCGCCGTGGTTTTCGTGCACAGGGTGGCCAACCTTGGCTCGAACCCCGCGACAGCCATCGACATCCGGAACATCGCCAGCGGCATCGCGGTCGACAGCATCGTCTGCACGTCCGAGGCCGGCGCTGTCTGCCCGACACTGACGGCCTCGGTGATGGTGTCACCCTCGATCCCCCCAGGCGGCGCTCTGACTTTCCAGGTCAACGGCACCGTCGTTCGAGGTGTCAATGGCCAGATCTCGGACACACTTTCGGCGTCGTATTCCGAAGACACCGAGCGCAGTAACAACTCAGGCACCATCACCGGGACCGGCTACACGGTGATCAGCAATGTGGTCGTGACCGGCGCCGGCCCGTCCGGCACCGCCACCAGCGGTGGAACCGCAGATTTCGTGATGACCGTTCGCAATGACGGTCCTGACGAGGCGCTCGCGCTGCGCCTCGTGAACACCATCGGCCCTAACCTGCAACTGGCGGCCATCAAGTGCAGCGCCACCGGGGGGGCGGTCTGCCCCGCCACCACTTCCGTGCTGATGGACGTCGAACGGCTGCCAGCCGCGGGGGCGCTGGCGTTCACCGTGACTGCCGTCGTGAACCAGGGCATCAACGGCACCGTCCAGAACACGTTCGAGGTCGGCCTGGACACCGATGACAACCGCACCGACAACCGAGCCACCGCATTGGCAACGGTGTTCACGCCGCGAGCAGGGGTTTCCGTGGTGGGTGTCGGCCCGGCGACCACGGCGCTCGGTGGCTCCGATGCGGTGTTCACGATGACCGTGGCCAACACCGGCCCGGACCCCGCCACCAACATCAATATCGTCAACTCGGTGGGCAGCCGGCTGACGCTGTCGAGCGTGTCGTGTGTCGCAGCAGGCGGCGCGGTCTGCCCGACCGTTCTCGGGCCGGTGATGTCCGTTCCTTCGATGGTCGTCGGCGGTTCGTTGGCTTTCGCGATCACCGCGAAGGTCTCGGACGGCTCGAACGGCATCGTCATCAATACCATGCAGGTGACCGCAGACAACGATGCCGATCGCAGCAACAACAGCGCGACGGCATCGGTGCAGACCTTCACACCGAGGGTGGGGCTGTCGGTCACCGGTGTGGGCCCGCAAGGGACGGTCGTAGGTGGATCGGACGCGGTCTTCGTGATGACCGTTGCCAACTCCGGTCCGGATCCGGCCAGCAATGTCAGCATCGTCAATAACGTCGGCAGCGGCCTGACGCTGTCCGGGATCGTCTGCGCGGCGACCAATGGCGCTGCCTGTCCGACGACGCTGGGCCCGGTGATTTCGGTGCCGACGATTCCCGTCGGAGGCTCGCTTGCTTTCACCGTGACGGCAAGGGTCGCTGGCGGAGCCAATGGAACGGTCGCCAATACGATGCAGGTGTCGGCCGACAACGATGTCGACCGCAGTGACAACAGCGCGACCGCGACTGCCAAGGCGATCACGCCACGTGTGGGGGTCTATGTCGCCGGCGTCGGGCCCACGACAACCGTGGCAGGGGGCACCGAGGCAGTCTTCGTGATGACCGTCGGCAATGTCGGACCCGATGCGGCGACCGATGTGACCATCGTCGACAACGTCGGAAGCGGCGCCTCGCTGTCGAAGATCGTCTGCACGGCCGCCAATGGTGCGACATGCCCGACCACGCTCGGCCCGTCGATGACCGTCCCGGCATTGCCCGCTGGCGGTACGCTGACCTTCGATGTCACCGTACGTCTGGCAACCGGTGCCAATGGAGCCATCACCAACACGATGCAGGCCAATGTCGACAACGATGCCGATCGCACGGACAACTCCGCGACCGCATTCCTGCAGGCCTTCACCGGCCGGTCTGAACTGTCGGTCACGGGAACCGGGCCTGTGGACGTGGCGGCCGGCACCACGGCGACGTTCACGATGCAGGTGACGAACCTGGGGCCCGACCCGGCCGAAAGGGTCCGCCTCATCAACACGGTCGGGGGCAACCTGACATTGACGGCGATTCGCTGCACGGCGTCTTCGGGCAGTACCTGCCCGTCGGTTCTCGGCCCGGCCATGGACGTGTTGAACTTCCCGGTGGGGGGGCTGCTGACGTTCCAGATCGATGCGACCGTGGGCAATGCCACGCAGGGAACCATCACCAATTCGTTGAATGCACGCGTCACGACCGGTGTGCCCTCGGAGACGGTCGGCCTTGGCGTTGGCAGCGCTTACACGAACAACGTCAGCACCACGGCCAGCGGGCCGACAGGTCCGATCACCGCAGGCAGCCAGGTCGTGTTCACGACGACGGTCACCAACAACGGTCCGGGGCCGGCGCGCAACGTGCAGCTGACTCATACGCTGAGCTCCGGGCTGGTGGCGGCGGGGTCCATCTCCTGCTCCGCTTCTGCCGGTACCGCGTGTCCGGCGTCGATGAGTTCGTCGGTGGTCGTTTCGCTGATCCCGGCGGGCGGGACGTTGACATTCTCGGTGCCGGCGACCATCAGTTCGGGCGTCGACGCCAATGTGGGCGTCACCGTCAAGGCGGTGACGGCAGGAGACTTTTTCCCTGGCGACAACGCGTCGACAGCGACCTTCCGGGCTCGCCCCTGAAGGCAAAGTGGCCTCGTTCTTGCTTCCGCCCCTGTGGAAACTCCAAGCCTTTTTCGCGTCTCAGCTGGCCATGATCTCGATTCCCATTGGCTGCTTCTCTTGCCGAACCGGAGACGAAGCGCGCAATCGCTCCGGTTCGTCAGGAGGCGCTGCGCCGTGGCGAACGCTCGTCGCTTGCCAACGCTGAAGGGGGCTTGACGTGGCCGCGCCATTGTTCCTGCTGGCACCGCCGAGGTCGTACACCTCGTTGGTGAATGCGATGCTGGGACAGCATCCGCAAGCTTTCGGACTTCCCGAGCTTTGCCTCTTCAATGTCGAGAAGTTGCTCGAACTGTGGAGTGGGGTGCAGGGCGAGAACGCCGAGCGCGGTGCCATGGCCCGCCACGGCTTGCTGCGTGCGGT
>Ga0075163_10003916_pt1 | contig 19996 bp, 17 predicted proteins | sample JI1023141ADNA_FD_71478 | JGI IMG/M metagenome (GOLD analysis project Ga0075163, IMG submission 71478) | Wastewater effluent complex algal communities from Wisconsin, to seasonally profile nutrient transformation and Carbon sequestration -... | ecosystem: Engineered > WWTP > Effluent > Algae... | reverse complement strand
CTGGCCACCGAGCGCTCGACATTGCCCTCCGGATCGAGGGCCAGCACCGCCAGGCTGATCACGCGGGCGTGCGAGGGGTGAAAACCAGAGGTCTCGACATCCGCCACCACCCAGCCGTTACCCGTCGCGGACGCCGGCCGGCCCCATGTGTGCCTCACATAGCCAGGATGGCACGCGCTGCCGACAGCTCACGGGAGATCCTCCCCGTGTCGGCATACACTCACTACGATGCCCAGGCCTACGTTGACATTCCGGGGACGCGCTGCCCTGGCCGCAGGTCAGGCAGCGCGCTGGGCCTCCCGAGTGACAGGCCGCGGGGCGGGTGCCATGATCGGCGGGCTGGTCGCGATGACGCTGGACAAATCGATCCTGCGTCAGCTCGGAAGCGGCCGTCGCACTGTCGTCGTCACGGGAACGAACGGAAAGTCGACGACGACCCGGATGGCGGCGGCGGCACTCAACACCATCGGACCGGTCGCCACCAATGCCGAGGGCGCGAATATGGACGCCGGGTTGGTCGCTGCTCTGGCCGGCTCAAGGGACGCCGCTCTGGCCGCCCTCGAAGTCGACGAGATGCATGTGCCCCACGTATCCGACGCGGTCTCCCCTGCCGCGATTGTGCTGCTCAACCTCTCGCGCGACCAACTGGATCGGGTCGGCGAGATCAACCACATCGAACGCACATTGCGCTCCGGGCTGGCTCGTCATCCCGACGCCGTCGTGGTGGCTAATTGCGACGACGTTCTGATGACCTCCGCCGCCTACGACTGCCCGAAGGTGGTGTGGGTTGCCGCCGGCGGCGGGTGGGCCAATGATTCGGTGAGCTGCCCGCGCAGCGGCGAGATCATCGTCCGGGACGCCTCGGGCTGGCACTCCACCGGAACAGACTTCAAGCGGCCGACGCCGCAGTGGTGGTACGACGACTCGAATATCCATGGACCCGAAGGACTTTCACTTCCGATGCGGCTGTCGCTGCCGGGTTCGGTCAATCGCGGCAACGCAACACAGGCGGTTGCGGCGGCCGTGACACTCGGCGCTCCGCCTGCCGCCGCCGTTGCAGCCGTCTGCGCCGTGGATGAAGTTGCGGGTCGCTACCGAACTGTCCGGATGGGTAGGCATACCGCGCGAATCCTGTTGGCCAAGAACCCCGCCGGGTGGCAGGAGGCGCTGTCCATGGTCGACACGTCCGCCGACGGCGTGGTCATCACCGTCAACGGGCAGGTACCGGACGGTGAGGACCTGTCCTGGTTGTGGGATGTCAACTTCGAGCACTTCGCGGATGTTCCGGTCGTTGCCGCAGGCGAACGTGGCACAGACCTCGCCGTCCGACTGGGTTACGCCGGGGTGCCACACACACTGGTGCACAACACGATTGAAGCAATCAGCTCCTGCCCCGAAGGACACGTCGAAGTGGTGGCGAACTACACCGCGTTCCTGGCTCTGACCCGAACGCTGGGGCGAATGCGATGAGCGAATCCACGGTCCGGATCGGGCTGGTCCTGCCCGACGTGATGGGTACCTACGGCGACGGCGGTAACGCCGTGGTGCTGCGTCAGCGGTTGCTTCTGCGCGGCATCCCCGCAGAGATCGTCGGAATCACCCTGTCAGATTCCGTACCGGATTCGCTGGACCTGTACACCCTGGGCGGCGCTGAGGACTACGCACAACGCCTTGCCACCAAACACCTTCTCGCACATCAGGGTTTGCAGCGCGCCGCGGTCCGCGGCACGCCCGTGCTGGCCATCTGCGCCGCAATTCAGGTACTGGGCCACTGGTACGAGACCTCCGCCGGTGAGCGGGTCGACGGGGTCGGACTCCTCGATGTGACCACCTCACCCCAACCGGAACGCACCATCGGCGAGGTGGTGTCGACACCGTTGATCGATGGCCTGACCCAACCGCTCACCGGATTCGAAAATCACCGGGGCGGAACAGTTTTGGGCCCAGCCGCTAAACCGTTGGCAGCCATCGTCAAGGGCGCGGGAAACCGTGACGGAGATGGATTCGACGGCGTGGTGCAGGGCAACGTCTTCGCCACGTATCTGCACGGTCCCTGCCTGGCCCGCAATCCCGAACTGGCCGACCTGCTGCTGTCGCGGGTCGTGGGCACGCTCACCCCGCTTGAGCTACCGGAGGTCGACCAGTTGCGCCGTGAGCGTCTCGCCGCGCCGCGCCGCGCCTGATCCCTTTGCGAGTCAGGTCAGCACGCGGCGGCCCGACAGCGCACGGCCGAGTGTGAGCTCGTCGGCGAATTCCAGGTCCCCGCCCATCGGAAGCCCCGACGCGATCCGCGTGACGGTCAATCCGGGGATGTCACGCAAGATCCGCACAAGGTAGGTCGCGGTGGCTTCGCCCTCGGTGTTCGGGTCCGTCGCGATGATGACCTCGGTGATGTCGACACCGTCAACCCGTTCGCCAATTCGGTTGAGTAACTGACGAATTCGCAACTGGTCCGGGCCAACCCCGGACAGCGGGTCCAATGCGCCGCCCAGAACGTGGTAGCGCCCGCGGAACTCACGGGTGCGCTCGACGGCCTGAACATCCTTGGGTTCTTCCACAACGCACACCTGTGTGCCGTCGCGCCGGGCGTCGCTGCAGATCCGGCACCGCTGCGCGTCCGACACATTGCCACACATGTCGCAGAACTGAACGCCGTCGCGAACCCGTCCCAATGCGGATGTCAGCCGGTCGATGTCCGGCGGGGCGACGGACAACAGGTGGAACGCGATCCGCTGGGCGCTCTTCGGCCCGATACCCGGCAGCTTGCCGAGTTCGTCGATGAGATCCTGGACCGGCCCTTCGAACATGGTGAAGGGTCAGAAACCGGGCAGACCCGACGGTCCACCAAGTCCGCCGGCAAGCGGGCCGAGGTGGCTCTGCGCCATGATCGTCATCTGCTGCGATGCGTCCGCCAATGCGCCGACGATGAGGTCTTGCAGGGTTTCCACATCATCGGGGTCGACGACCTTGGGGTCGATTTGCACGGCGACTACCTGACCGGTGCCCTTGATGGTCACCTGGACCAGCCCGCCACCGGCCTGACCGTGCACTTCGGAGCTGGCGAGCTTCTCCTGCGCCTCCATCAACCTCTGCTGCATCTCCTGCGCCTGCGCCAACAGCGCCGACATATCCGGCTGACTTCCGGGTTGCATGACAGTCCCCTTGCGTCTTGGTCTCGACTTGGTTGCTCCTGGCCTCCAGGGCCCGCTGGTGACTTCAAGCCTAGACGGCAACCGGTTAGCGTGACGTGCGTGCTGATATCCACTTGCACGCGTGTCGTGGCCGCAGCAACCACCGGTGTGGTGTTGGTCGCCGCCACCGCAGCAACACCGGCCACCGCTCCGGTCGCCCAGGGGGCCCCGAGCAACATCGCGGGGATGATCGTCTTCCTCGATCCCGGTCACAACGGCGCCAACGATGCCTCGCTGTCCCGCCAGGTCCCGACCGGCCGGGGCGGGACGAAGGACTGCCAGACCAGCGGAACAGCCGCAGACGACGGCTTCCCCGAGCACACCTTCGCCTGGGACACCGTGCTCCTGATCCGACAGCGGCTGACCCAGCTCGGAGTTCGGACGGCGATGTCGCGGGGCAACGACGATGCCGTAGGTCCATGTGTCGACGAGCGCGCCGCGATGGCCAACGCATTGGCGCCGAATGCGATCGTGTCGATTCACGCCGACGGCGGTCCCGCCACCGGACGCGGATTTCACGTGAACTACTCGGCCCCGCCGCTCAACCAGGCTCAGGCCGGCCCCGCCGTGCAGTTCGCCCGGGTGATGCGTGACCAGTTGGCCGCCTCGGGTATCCCCGAAGCCAACTACATCGGCAAGGACGGCCTCTACGGGCGCTCGGATCTGGCCGGACTCAACCTGGCGCAGTACCCGTCGATCCTGGTCGAACTGGGCAACATGAAGAACCCCGTCGACTCATCGCTGATGGAGAGCCCGGATGGACGGCAGAAGTACGCCGACGCCGTCGTGAAGGGCATCGTGGCCTACCTGGTCACCCAGCCGCCCCGCACGGCGTAGGGCAGGTCAGGCTGAGCGCTCCATCTCAGTCTTCAGATTCGCCAGCACCTCATCCTGGATGCGACGCAGGCCGAGTGGCGCGAAGGTCTTCTCGAAGAAACCCTTGACGCCGCCTGCCCCGTTCCAGGTGGTTTTGACGGTCACCGATGACCCCGGCCCGGCCGGTGAAACGGTCCAGTTGATCACCATGGACGAATTGGCGTCCTTCTCGATGACGGTGTGACCGGCGAGATCGACATTGGCGCGAACATCCCGGATCCGGGATTTCGTGGCATGCAATTTCCAGGTCGCGACGGTGCCGGGGCCCTGACCGCCCTCGACAACCCGGTAGTCGGTGTACTGGGAGGAAAGGATCTTCGGCCGGACGTCGCGGTAGTCCGCGATGGCGTTCAGCACAGTCGCGGGTTCGGCGTTGATCTCGACCGTGCTGGCCGCGCTAACGACTCCCATCAGGTAAAACTCCTCGTCATAACTCGTGCGGTCGCATCGACCGCGGGCGCGGACTAGCGTAGTCCTGTGGAGGATGTTGCAGCACTGGCCGCTCATGCAGCCGGTGTGCAGAGGTTGCTGACCAGCTACCGCGCGATACCTGCGGGAGCATCCGTTCGCCTGGCCAAGCCCACCTCGAACTTGTTCCGGGCCCGCGCGAAGCGTGCTGCGCCGGGCTTGGACGTCTCGGGCCTCGCCGACGTGATCTCCGTCGATCCGGACAGTCGGACCGCTGACGTCGCGGGCATGTGTACCTACGCGGATCTGGTCGCGGCGACGCTCCCGTTCGGGCTCTCGCCGCTGGTGGTTCCGCAGCTGAAGACGATCACGCTCGGCGGAGCGGTCACCGGGCTGGGTATCGAGTCGGCCTCGTTCCGCAACGGGCTGCCGCACGAGTCGGTGCTCGAAATGGATGTTCTGACCGGTGGTGGCGAACTGCTCACTACCAGTCGGACGCAGGAACCCGAGCTTTTCCGTGCCTTCCCGAATTCGTACGGGACCCTCGGGTATGCCGTCCGTCTGCGGATCGAACTCGAGCCCGTCGAGCCCTTCGTGGCACTGCGACACGTCAGGTTCCACAACCTGTCCGACCTGGTTGCCGCGATGGACACCATCATCGCCACGGCGAGTCACGACGGCGTGCGCGTCGACTATCTGGACGGTGTCGTGTTCAGCGCCTCCGAGTGCTACCTGACGTTGGGTACCCAGACCGGGGGCACCCAGACCGGGAACACCGGCCCGGTGAGCGACTACACCGGTCGCGACATCTACTACCGATCGATCCAACATCCGGCAGCCGTGAAGCACGACCTCCTGACAATCCATGACTACCTCTGGCGTTGGGACACCGACTGGTTCTGGTGTTCACGGGCGTTCGGTGCCCAGAATCCGGTCATCCGCCGGTGGTGGCCACGCCGATACCGGCGCAGCAGCTTCTACTGGAAACTGATCGGTTACGACCAGAAGTTCGGCATCGCCGATCGACTTGAGGCCCGCCGGGGCCGCCCTCCCCTCGAGCGCGTGGTCCAGGACGTTGAGGTGCCACTGGAGAGCACCGGGGAATTCCTGGACTGGTTTCTCACCAGCATCCCCATCGAGCCGGTCTGGTTGTGTCCGCTGCGCCTGCGTGATCCCGATGGTTGGCCGCTCTATCCACTGCGCACCGGCCACACGTACGTCAACATCGGTTTCTGGTCTTCGGTGCCGTCGGTGTCCGGCTCGCCGGGGCATACGAACAGACTCATCGAGCGCAAGGTCTCCGAACTCCACGGACACAAATCGCTGTACTCGGATGCCTTCTACACCCGCGACGAGTTCGACGAACTGTACGGCGGGGAGTCCTACACCACGGTGAAGAAGACCTACGATCCCGATTCGAGACTGCTCGACCTCTACGCAAAGGCGGTTCAACGGCAATGACGACATTCAAGGAAGACGGGTTGCAGGCGGGAGACCACCTGACTGGCGGAAAATTCAGCCTCGCCGAAATTCTTGAGATCTTCGCCGCCGGCGACGGTTTACCCCTGAGGTTCACCGCCTATGACGGAAGCAGCGCGGGGCCTGATGATGCCGACCTGGGGCTGGACCTCCTGACTCCGCGTGGGACCACCTATCTGGCCACCGCCCCCGGCGACCTGGGATTGGCCCGCGCCTACGTGGCGGGCGACCTCGACCTCTTGGGCGTTCATCCGGGCGATCCGTACGCGCTGCTGGCGGCGATGGCGGCGCAGAACGACATCAAGCGGCCGTCGCCCCGGCTTCTCGTCGACATCATCCGATCGATCGGATTCGAGCGCCTCAAACCGATCGCTCCGCCACCGCAGGAGGCGCTGCCCCGCTGGCGGCGCATCGTTGAGGGGTTGCGACACAGCAAGACCCGCGACGCCGAGGCCATCCATCACCACTACGACGTATCGAACGCCTTCTATGAACTGGTGCTCGGGCAGTCGATGACGTACACCTGCGCCTGCTATCCGGATACCGACGCGACGCTCGAGGAAGCTCAGGACAACAAGTACCGGCTGGTGTTCGAAAAGCTTCGGCTTCGGCCCGGCGACCGCCTCCTGGACGTCGGATGCGGTTGGGGGGGCATGGTCCGATATGCGGCCAGGCACGGCGTGCACGCAATCGGTGTGACGCTGTCTCGCGAGCAGGCGTTGTGGGCACAGCAGGCGATCGTCGATGAGGGCCTGACCGAACTCGCCGAAGTCCGGCACAGCGACTATCGCGACGTCCGGGAGACGGGCTTCGACGCGGTGTCGTCGATCGGGCTCACCGAACACATCGGGGTGGCGAACTATCCCGCGTATTTCGGCTTCCTCCAGTCGAAACTCAAGACCGGTGGCCTGCTGCTCAACCACAGCATCACTCGACCGGACAACAAAGCACCCTCGGCAACGAGCAACTTCATCGACCGCTACGTGTTCCCCGATGGCGAGCTCACCGGCTCGGGCCGGATCATCACCGAGGCGCAGAACGTCGGCCTGGAGGTGGTGCACGAAGAGAACCTTCGCCATCATTACGCGTTGACGCTGCGCGATTGGTGCCGAAATCTCGTCGAGCACTGGGATGAAGCGGTCGTTGAAGTCGGCCTCGCGACTGCCAAGGTCTGGGGTCTGTACATGGCCGGGTCGCGGCTGGGGTTCGAAACCAACGTCGTTCAGTTGCACCAAGTGTTGGCCGTGAAGCTCGACCGTCACGGCGGCGACGGCGGTCTACCGCTGCGTCCCTGGTGGACCGCCTAACCCAAAGTCAGCCGTCTATTCGGCGCGCGCCGAGTTCACTCTGCAGAAGTTCAAGTGCGACCACTTCGGGGTCGCGCCGCGGTGCTGCTCCCTCGTCGCGGTTGACCTCGGCGATCATGCTGTCTTCTTCGGCTCGCGCGACTGCCGCCGGATCTGGTCCAGCAACAATCGGTGCCGCCGCCGGGGCGGGATCGACCGGTCCCCCGCCCACTTCGCACCGCACCCGCCAGTTGACTCCCAGGACATCCTTGAGTGCATCTCGAATCACGTCGGCGTTGCGCTGCTCGGAGAGCCGCTTGGCCAGCGGCGCCGATTCATGTCCGAGAACGAGGGTGTCCGTCTCGACGGCACGCACGATCGCGCCCGCCAGCATCACCTCGGTGGTTCGGCTACGTTCACGGACCTTCTCGCGAACCGTCGACCAAACCTTCCGGACATCGGCGGCGCCGGGCTCTCCGGGGGCGACGCCTTCGGCGCCCATCGGCGCGGGTGGTGCTGCGGCGGGTGCCGGCTCGGGTGCCGGCGGGGGCGCCGGCGGGGGCGCGGCAGGCGGGTGGGGTTGACGTGTGGCGGACGGTGCAATCGGTGCCGCAGGAGGTGCCTGCGCGGGCACGGGCACAGCAGGAGCCGCCACAGCCGGCGCTGAGACGGCATCGTCGGCGGGGGGCCGCTGCTGCGTCTTACGGACGTACGTTTTCTGCGGTGCCGCGGCCGCGGAACTCATCGCCGCCTCGGCGGCCGGAATCGAGATATCCATCCGGGTTTCGATGCGTTCAATGCGCTGCAGCAGCGCGGATTCGGTATCGCTTGCCGACGGCAGGAGCAGCCTGGCGCACACCACCTCGAGCAACAGTCGGGGCGCCGTGGCGCCCCGCATCTCGCCGAGCCCGGCGTGCACCACTTCGGCGTACCGGGCCAACGTCGCCGGCCCGATGCGTGCGGCCTGGTCGCGCATCCGATCCAGAACGTCCTCGGGCGCATCGACCACGCCGCGGGCGGCGGCATCCGGCACTGCCTGCAACACGATCAGATCGCGGAAACGCTCAAGCAGGTCAACGCCGAACCGACGCGGGTCGTGACCGGCGTCGATGACCGATTCGACGGCGCCGAACAGCGCGGCGGCGTCCGCGGCGATCAGTGCATCGACGGCGTCGTCGATCAGCGCGACGTCGGTGGCGCCGAGCAGTGCGAGCGCCCGCTGGTACTGGACCCGGCTGTCGTGGGCCCCGGCGAGCAACTGGTCGAGCACGCTCAGGGTGTCGCGGGGCGAGCCTCCTCCGGCACGAATGACGAGCGGAAACACCGCGTCGTCGACGTGGACGTTCTCGGCCTCACAGATCCGCTCGATCAGCGAACGCATGGTGCGCGGGGCGAGCAGCCGGAACGGGTAGTGGTGCGTACGCGACCTGATGGTCGGCAACACCTTCTCCGGTTCGGTGGTGGCGAAGATGAAGATCAGATGGTCCGGCGGCTCTTCGACGATCTTGAGCAGCGCGTTGAAGCCGGCGGTCGTGACCATGTGGGCTTCATCGACGATGAAGATGCGGTAACGCGACTGCGCGGGAGCGTAGAAGGCCCTGTCTCGTAGTTCCCGGGTGTCGTCGACGCCGCCGTGACTTGCGGCGTCAAGCTCGACCACATCGACCGAGCCGGGACCGTTGGGAGCGAGCGCAACACAGGAGTCACAGACTCCGCACGGCATCGGGGTAGGCCCCTGTTCGCAATTGAGCGACCGCGCCAGGATTCGCGCGGACGACGTCTTTCCACAACCACGCGGGCCGGAGAACAGGTAGGCATGGTTGATCCGCGCCGCCGACAGCGCTGTGGACAACGGCTCGGTGACGTGTTCCTGACCCACCACCTCGCCAAAAGTCGCCGGCCGATACTTGCGGTAGAGCGCCACGTCAGCAGGCTACCCACATGGTCGGACTACGCGTCAATCCAGCAGGGCGTCAATCCAGCAGGGCGTCAATCCAGCAGGGCGTCAACGCAGCAGAAACTCGGTGGCCGCCAGCAACGAACAGGTCGCCAATCCGTCGATCGCGTCGGCCAGTTCGGTGATCGGCGGGAAGCTCGGCGCGATCCGGATGTGGGTGTCCTCTGGATCGTTGCGGTACGGGAACGCGGCCCCCGCCTCGGTAACGGCGATTCCGGCGTCCTTGGCCAGGGCGACTGTCCGCTTCGCGGTGCCCGGCTCAACGTACAGACTGATGAAGTAACCGCCCTTCGGCTCCGTCCAGGACGCGATCTTGGACTCACTCAGCCGATCGTCGAGAATTTCCAGGGCCATCGCGAACTTGGGCGCCAGCACCTCCCGGTGACGCATCATGTGCAGTCGGACGGTGTCCGCGTCGCGCAGGAACATCTGGTGCCGGAGCTGGTTCACCTTGTCGGGGCCGATCAGTTTCTTGCCCGCGTGCTGCAGGTACCACGCGATGTTTTCCAGCGAGCCGCCGAAGAAGCCGACGCCTCCGCCCGCGAAGGTGATTTTCGAGGTCGATGCGAACACGTAGGGGCGATTGGGGTTGCCCGCCGCGGCGGCAAGGCCGAGCACGTCGACCTGCGGAGCGAAGTCGAGCACCAAGGTGTGGACCGCGTAGGCGTTGTCCCAGAACAGCCTGAAGTCCGGGGCGGCGGTGCGCATCTGAACGAGTCGACGCACTTTTTCCCATGAGTACGTGGCACCCGTCGGGTTGGAGAAAACCGGAACGCACCACATGCCTTTTATCGCCGCATCCGCGACCACCAGCTCCTCGATCAGGTCGACATCAGGGCCGTCTTCGTCGATAGGCACCGGGATCATCTCGATGCCGAGGCTCTCGGTGATGCTGAAGTGGCGGTCGTAGCCAGGCGCCGGGCACAGGAACTTCACCCCAGAACCGGTCAGCCTGTCCTCAAGCCACGGACGCGGGGAGTCCACGCCACCGTGCAGCATCGAGAACACGATGGAGTCGTACATCATTTCCAGACTGGCGTTGTTGCGGGCGATCAGATTCGGCACCGGTATACCCAGCAGATCGCCGAAGATTCCCCGCAGCCCCGGTAGGCCGTGCGGCCCGCCGTAGTTCCTGGTATCGGTGCCGTCAGCATCCAGATATTCGGTCCCGGGCAAGCTCAACAGCGCGTTGGACAGGTCCAGCTGCGCACTGGACGGATTGCCGCGAGTCAGGTTCAGCGACAGCTTCTTGGCGTGCAAGTCGGCGTAGTTGCGCTGCTGCAGCTCATGCTGGGCAACCAACTCATCACGACCAAGGGAATGGAACGACACCACGAGGGCCTCCAGGCGCTCTTCGCTGCGCTACTCAAGAATGGGGACCCCGCGCACCCGACAGAGCCCATTGACCCTTGCTGCCTTCCGGCCCTGGGGGAGTTCACAGGATAGACGCCGCGCGGGGTCCATGGCGAGTGTAATACCCAGCGGGGATCGCCTCGACAGGCAGTCGACACGGAGCGCTTCGGATGTCGGCGGGGATGTCGGCTAACATTGCCGACGGAGGATTCGCCTAGTGGCCTATGGCGCTCGCCTGGAACGCGGGTTGGGTTAACAGCCCTCAGGGGTTCAAATCCCCTATCCTCCGCGCCAATCCGAGGTGCGATCAGGCCATCAACTCGCCTGATCGCACCTCGGACCACGTTCAGGGAAACTAAAACGGAGCCAGTCAATGGGGCGGATTACCGCGACGGCACTACACCTGAGCTTGTGTGTCGCTGCCGGGGTCGGGTATTTCCTGTTCGTCATTCCCCGTTGGTGGGAATTGATGGGCGAAACGTCGCACACGCTCGGCACCATCATCCGCATTGCAACCGGCGCACTGGTGGCACTGGCCGCCCTGCCGGTGGCGCTCACGTTGGTCCGCACCCGCGCCCCCGAAGCTCAGACCCCTGCCCCGGCGCTGACACTTCGGATGTGGTCGGCAGGCGGACACGTGGTGGCGGGTGTCTTGATCGTCGCGACTGCGATCGCCGAGATCTGGCTGAGCCTCAGCACCGCGGGCCCCTGGCTGTACGGGGTTTACGGTGGCGCGCTCACCGTGGCGGTGCTCGCGGCGGCCGCGTTCTACCTGTCGTTCGTTGCCGAGAAGCCACCGGCTTTGCCCAAGGCGGCCCGGCCGAAGAAAGCCAGGAAAAAGCGCGGCAGAGCCGACGAACCCGTGGACGAATCCACGGCGCCGGACGCAGAGCCTGACGCCGACGAATCCGACGCCGAACCCGACGCCGACACCGACACCGACACCGACACCGACACCGACACCGACACCGACACATCGGCGAACGACACCCCCGACGCAGAGCCTGACGCCGAAACCGACGCCGACACCGACACATCGGCGAACGAAACCCCCGAACCCGACGCCGAAACCGACGCATCGGCGCAGGAGCCGGCCGACGAGACCTCCGAGGCCGAGGCATCGGGCGCATTGCGCAATAAGCGGCCGTCCGGCAAGTCCAGCCACCGGCTGCGCCGCAGCGCACGGACCGGCGCAGCCACAGACGACGCGTAATCCATCGGCCTCACGCACAAGGGTGCGCGATGGCGGTTCTTAGTAAACGACCCAAGCCGTGATCCCGACGGGCGACGCTGCCCATCGGGATCACGGCCGGTATGTTCCCTCGCACCTGCCGATCAGGCAGGCGGCAACGGCTGAGGGTCGGCGACCGTCGCGACGCTCAGGTTGATGTTCGACACGTTGACGATCCCGAACGATGTCCAGTTCTCATACGCTGCTGCGGAGCTGGTGATCTGCAGTGTCATGCTGTCACCGGCGTCAGCGGCCGTATAGGCGATGTACTCCATCGGGATGTCCACGGTGTGCTGCTTACCGTCGAAGATCACCGGCACAGGGGTAACCAGGTTGCCGACAACCCGTCCTGTCTTGTTATCGACCAGCTGCGCGTAGATCGATCGGGTGGTTCCGATGCCTGTGTAGGTGAAGCTCAACTGTGGTGCACCGGCGATCACCGTACCCACCGGCAGATCCACATCGACGTTGAAGGCGTTGCGGGCTTCGGTCGGGATGGTGAAGTTCACCAGAGCCTGGGTGTCCTTGGCCGATGCCGGGTTGGAGCCACCGATGACCGGCACGACGATCATGTTGCCGCCCTCCCCCTGGAAGTTCAGCGGGTCGGCGTTGTTGAATCCGTCCTCGAAAGGTTTGAGGTCAGAAGCAAAACCAATCCCCATCTGGTCGTACCAGGTGAAGTTCGGGATGTCATCGGCTGCGGTTGAGGTGCCGGCAACGTACTGATCCAGCCACTTCAGGTTGTTGATCACCTGATCCTGCGATTGGGGCTGTGCATCCCGGCAGAAGCCGTGGCCGCCGCAGAACCAGACCATCTTGTTCGGGGCCATCGGGTTGGCGGTGGCGATCTGCTGAGAGTTTGCGACCGCCTGGTTCAAGGTGAACAGGCCGTCGACGGTGCCCTGGACGAAGAGCGACGGAATGTCGATGTTGTTCACCAGCATTGTCGAACCACTGGCGGCGAGCATTGCCTGCGATGTCTCGCTGAGCCAGCCGAGCAGATTGCCGGTCAGGATGCCCTTGTATATCTGTGTGTTGATCCGCGCACCGGTGGAGACGAGAGCGATCAGCAGGATGTCGCCCCACCCCGTCTTGAACGTGTCGCTCGGATAGAGCGATGAGTTCAGCGAGTTCCAGGTGATCGTCGGAACGATCGCGTCGATGCGCTTGTCGGGCGTTCCCGCGGTGGACATCTGGATTCCGCCACCGTACGAACCGCCGACCATGCCGATCAGGGGGTCACCGTCATCGGTCAGAATCTGGTTCGCGGCCGGATTGGTGTTGCTGGTCAGCCAGGAGATGATCGCGGAAGCATCCCGGGCCTCCCAGAACGGGCTGTCCAACTGGAGGATGCCGCCGGAAGCGAACTCGCCGCGCGGGTCCCAGGTCACGACGTTGTATCCGCCACCGCCTACGTACTCGTTTCCGGACGGGTCGATGAACGCGTCGGCTCGCAGGGGCGCGATCCCCGGCACCATCCCGGTGAGATTCCATTGTCCGTCGGGATCGGTGCCTCCTGCTGATCCCAGCCCCGGTCCGTTGAGGACAGTCGGCGCGTTGTCCACGTCACCAAGCGACACGTTGGTGGCCGGGAAGTAGTTGACGCTGATCAGAGTCCCGTCGAACGACGGCATCATGTAGGTGAACGCAACCGGTCGATCAGCGGCCAGCGTGCTCGGGTTCTCGTTGAAGTTGACGATCTGGGAGTCGCCGATGAGCGGTGCGAGCAACTGGTTCAGGATGGGCACCTGATACAGGAGGTTCACGATCGGTTCGACGAAGAGCCCGATGAGCGGGATGCTCTTCATGAACTGATCGAATCCGGTCCACTCCGACACCATGAGGCTGAACTGCTCGTTCAGTCCGACGTTGACCAACGTCGACTGGTCCGGCAGGTAGGAGAAATCTCCGACGTCGAGCAGCGCACCGTCAGACGTCGCGATGTGAATCTTTCCGCCGAGGCTCGGATCGTTGACCACCTTGTACTTCAGCACGTCCCCGGTGGTGGATGTCGCATCGAGAGTGCCCCGCAAAATGCCCTCGACCCATTCCATCTCAGGGCTGACGATGATCGAATTGCCGAAGATCGCCGATGCGGTCGCCGACGCAGTCGGCGAGGCTCCCGCGCCTACCTCGCGCCGGCTGAAAGCCGTGACCAGCCAGGACAGCGCCGCGTCTGCCGGAGCGTTCGGATCATTGCCGGAGGCCGGGTTCAACAGGTCGTCAATCACGGCCGACAGGAGGCCCGCTACCGAGCCGGCAGGCGCAGCCTCGGCGGGCGCGGTCACCGGCGACACGCGCGCCAGGTTCGGGACCACCGAGACCCGCGCGGAGTCTCTCACGCTCGGCGCCGCGGGGACCTCATCCTGATCAGCATCAGCAGTCGGGAGCTCGGGCGCTGCCGCGGCGGCGGGTAACGGGCGGCGAGGGGATGGGCCACGGTGACCCGACGCGCGCGCCGCGCCTGCAGACCTGGCCGACGAAGCCTTTGATGATCCCTTTGCCGAATCCGATGCGGACGAACTGGCTCGTGCGGAACCGTTGTCCTGACCTGCGGACGACCCTGTATCCGCCGATGCGATGCCTTGACCTGCAAAAAGGGCAGTTCCGACCCCCAGGGCCACCGCCAATCCGCCGACCCTACCGATGAATTTTGCAGCACCCATTGTGATCCCCTCCCGGGCAACGTTGGCCGGCCCTCCTCAGCGGAGGTTAGTCTCACCAACTTGCTTACGTGAGGAAAATCTCAAACTCTTCTAATCAAACCGTCAAAGTCCGATTCGCTGCTGCCGGGGTCAGATGTAGTCGAAGACGGTCGACCCGATGCCGTTGTCGGGGCCGTAATCGATGTAGACCGGGCCCTGAGCGAACGGTTCGTTACCGGTGTTGTGCAGGGTGTCGGTGATGACGGTCGGTCCGGAGTTGCCCTTGGTGGTGTAGGTGTAGAGCAGTGTTTGCCCGTCGTTCGTGTACACCGAGACCTTGGTTCCGGCCGGAAGATTCCCGGACGTCTGGCTGCCGCCGATGATGTAGGACGGCAACGTGCCGTAGACACCACCGGAATCGATGATGGCGTTCACCGGAACCTTGCTGCCATTACCCACCTGAATCTGCAGATTGGCGTTAGGGGTGCCCGGGACTGTGACCCTCGCCGGCAGCGGATTGGGTCCGAAGACGAGGACACCGAGGTCCTGGAAGATCAGCATGCCGTCGCTGAGTTCACCGGGAAGCGAGGTGGCCGGATGGCTGGGACCCGGCCCGACGGAGTTGGCACCGATACCGAGGACCCCGACGACACCGGCCGAGTCGAAATAGTTCCTGAATGCGGCGTCGTCCTCGGGGCTGACCACGTTGACCGCGGTCGGCACGGTCGTCACGCCATTGCCGAAGTCGACGGTGGCGTTGTAGGTGTTGTAGTCATAGTTCAAGCCGCCGCTGTAGGCACCGGTACCGCTGCCGGTAGCTGTCCCCAGGCCAGACCCCACCGCCGACGAGCTGATCACCAGACCGGACGATCCGGTGTCGACCAGCACGGGTACCTTCGGCCCGCCGTCGACCGAGATGTAGACGATCGGCTCGGTGCCCGCGTACATCGTCAGCGGGACCACCCCGTACACCCGCGCGTTCTGCTTCGCGGAATCGAGCAACGCTGTCGCCTGGGCCGCGGCGTCCGACTCCCCAAAGACACCGATCAGCGGGATGAACAGTGCGGCGACATTCAATTGGGCCTGAGCGATGGAGGGCAGCGACAGTGCGTTGAGCAACTGGAGCTGCGCGAGCTGATGCAACACCGGCACGCCGACCGTGTCCGCGACCGCCTGCTGGGCGTCGGGGGTTGACGTCTGCCAGTTGGCCAGCGATGACGATGCCCCACTGAGCAGCATCTGCGGAACGACTGAGGCCAGGCCGGCGAGGACGTTCCCACTCTCCCAGGTCTCCCCTTGAAGGAGGTCCTGGGTGGTCGAGATTTGCATTAAGGCCGTCTGGACCGACGCTCCCGGTGTGATGGTGTCGCCCGGAACCCAGGACACCATACTGAACGACGGGTCCGCCGCCGGGTTCGGCACGGACGCAGCGGAGGCGATATCGCCGTCGCGCTCATCGATGACCGCTTTGGTCCGGGCGGAGCGACCCACCGCGGCAGCCCGCGAGAGCGCTGCCGGGGCGGTGGCCGCTGAATCGCCCGACGCCGGTGCCGTCGAGGATGCTCCGCTGTCGACTGCGGCGGCGGAGAGAGGCACCGCTCCGGATGCTGCAGCGGACTTCGGGGCTGCCAGTGCGCGACGGGCAGCGCCCCCCGGCGCTATCCCGCCCGCACGACCCGAATGCGTGCGAGCCACTCCTGCCGAATCCTCCGTGGACGAGGAGTCCGCGTTGCCGGATGCCGACTGACCCGCACCGGATCCACCGTCGCTATCGGCACTCGCCACACCGGCGCCACTCGCCATCGCCACGCCCAGGCCGAGAGTCACCGCGCCGGCGCCCAACCACGCATACGGCTGGATGCGACGCTTGGAATGCGTCCGAGGCTTGGGCAAATCGGTGGCTGCGGTATCGAATCGAGCGCTATCGATTTTGCTGAGCCTCTGTGACATAGCTCCCCCTGCGACTTCGAAGGTCTGAGCGGTACCTGAATTGCACCTTAACGTTTGCTGAGTTTCTACCATATTCGCGCCCGAAAAAGTAGCCGAGATCTGGATAAACCGGTAGTTGGCAAGTTTTCTAATCATGGCCAGAAGTGTTTGCCAGGTGCCGCAAACCGGCGTTCGCAGCCGGCGCCGAAGGCGGGTAACGCAATCGATACTTCCGCCCACGAGATTCACTGGCCGAAAGCCCCGATCAGCCCGGGTTGGTTCAGTATTGTCGCTCTTCATGGAACGCGAGGCCGACGTCATCATCGTGGGGGCCGGCTTGTCCGGTCTGTATGCAGCCAGAGAACTCAAGAAGGCGGGCCTGGAACCGCTCATCTTGGAAGCGAACGACCGCACGGGCGGCCGGATCCTTACAGAGGAGGCCTACCCCGGCATCCCCTTCGAACTCGGCGCGCAGTGGATCGGCGACACCCACCACCGGATGTTCCGGCTGGCCGCCGAACTCGGCGTCGAGACCTATCCCCAGTACGACAACGGCGACACCAAGTACGAGCTCTGCGGCACGGGGGTTCTCGGGCAGACCGAATTCCACTCGCGCTTCAGCGAGGACGTCGAGTCCGTGAACAAGGTGCTGGCCAAGCTCGACGAACTGGCCGCGACAGTTTCGGCGGAAGCGCCCTGGAAGGCTGCCAGGGCCGCCGAATGGGACGCCATCACAGCGGGTGCCTGGTACGACGCCCAGGGCCTGAGCCCGGTCGCGCGCACACTCCTCGAGATCTGCACGGTTGGCATCCTGGCTGTGCCCACGGTCGAGGTTTCGTTCCTGCATCTGCTGTTCACGATCCAGACGTGCGGGGTGGGTGCGGCGTTGTTCGCCGAAGAAGAGGGCGGCGCCCAGACCACCCGATTCACCGGCGGCACGGCGGAAATCCCGAATCGCCTTGCAGCCCAGCTGACCGATCACATCATCCTTGAGGCTCCGGTACAGACCATCGAGCAGAACAAGGATTCCGTCACGGTGCATTGCCGCGGCGGACGGAGCTTCCGCGGCAAGCGCGTCATCGTGGCGATATCTCCGACGCTGGCAAGCCGGATTCTCTATGACCCCCCGCTCTCGGGAGTCCGCGATCAGCTCACCCAGCGGATGCCGAACGGGTCGTCGATGAAGGCTTTCTTCGTCTTCGAAGAGCCGTTCTGGCAGGAAGAGGGCTACAACGGTCAGTTCATCTCGGACGTCGGGCCGGCCCGTATGTCCAACGACACCAGCATCCCCGGCAGCGACCTCGGCGTGATCCTGGCCTTCCTGGAGGGCGAACAGGCCCGCACTTTCGGCAGATGGTCACCGGAGAAGCGCCGCGAGGCACTCTCCGAACAGATGGTTCGCATCTTCGGGCCCAAGGGCGCCAAGCCCGTTTTCTACGTCGACGGCGAGTGGGGCGATCGCCAGTGGACGCGAGGTTGCTACAACGCCAACATGGGGCCGCTGGTCTGGACGAACTACGGCCACGAGCTGACGCCACCTGTCGGCCGCATTCATTGGGCGTCCACCGACACCGCGAGCCAATGGAGCGCCTACATGGAGGGCGCAGTCGACTCAGCCGAACGCGTGGTCGCCGAGGTCCTGGCAGCCGACAAGCAGTAGCGGCTTACTCGTCGCCGCCACCGTCGCCACCACCCTTGTTGTGGTGACGGTGGTGGTGCTTGACGGCTCCATTCGGAACGTGGTGCACCCCCGGGGCATGTGACGTGCCGTGACTGACGCTGGTGGGGCCGACCTTGTTCCCGTCTCCGGTGGCGGCGAAGCTGTCGGGAGCGACCCCGAACGCCACCAGTGCCGGCCCGAGGGATAACAGGCCGCCCGCGATCGCCCTCTTGATCCAGATCGCGGTGGGGGTCTTACCTGTCCTGGTTGCGGTTGCTGTCGTCATCGCACTCCTCCTTAGGCGTCGGCTCCGGGAGCCCCATTTAGTTAGCTTGTTTTCGTAATTACCAAGATCCTCTAATCAATCGGGTTTGACCAGGGGAGTCCACGGATGAATTCCGTTGTCCACCAATCGGTGGAACAGAATTTCAATAGCAATAGGGCCCGATCGCTCGACAGGCCACCACCGTCCGGAACGACATAATAAGAACCATCAATTCGGGATCGGGACCCAAATCAGGAGGATCATTAATGGCGCGGCGTTTTCCCAGTAGTGCAGCACTTATCGCCAGCGGCGCGTTTGCACTCACCGCCGTTGGACTGGGATTCGGTGGGTCACCGATTGCGAACGCCGACCAGAGCTGCGGCCAGGGCTATCACCTGGCCAGCGGCTCGTGCGTCGCTGACGGCCTCGGCCCCGGCGCCCGCTTCGCCTCCGGAACCAGCTGCTGGTACAGCACCAACGGCAATTACAGCTGCCTCGTGGGAAGCTGATTTCTGGCGCCGGTTTTCCGCTACCCCTTGGGTTTCAGGTCGGTATCCCGGCTCGGCTGCACCCGTTTGGGTTCGCCCGGCATTTTGGGGTAGTTCGGTGGATAGGGCAGGTCTTTCAAGCCGCGCTCCTCGTCGGCTGCCACCATGTCGAGAAGTGGCGCGATGCACTGGGCCACCGAATCCAGCTCGGCCATCGGATCACCACGCTTGGCAAGCAGTGCCGGCACCGTCGCGATGGTGAAGTCATCGGGATCCGCAGTCACAAGTTCATCCCACGTCAGGGGAGCTGACACGGTGGCGATCGGCGTGGCGCGCACCGAGTAGGCGCTGGCGAACGTCCGATCCCTGGCATTCTGGTTGTAGTCGATGAAGACCCGTTGGCCGCGCTCTTCCTTCCACCACGATGTGGTCACCAAATCTTTTGCGCGCCTTTCGATTTCGCGAGCCAGCGCGATACCCGCCCGCCGCACGGTAACGAAATCCCAGTCAGTCGCGATCCTGAGATAGACGTGAATGCCGCGTCCCCCAGAAGTTTTCGGATAGCCCACCAGGCCGAGCTCGTCGAGCAGCGGCTTGAGCACATCGCCCGCCACGACGCGCGCCTCGGCAAAGCCGGTGCCGGGCTGTGGATCCAGGTCGATCCGGAGTTCATCGGGATGGTCGGTGTCAGGACACCGCACCTGCCAAGGGTGAAACGTGACGGTGCCCATCTGGACAGCCCAGATGATCGCCGACGGATGCGTGACCTTCAATGCGTCCGCCGTTCGGCCGGACGGAAAACTCACCCGGCAGGTCTGCAGATACTCCGGATGTTTCTCCGGAACCCGCTTCTGGTAGACCTCCTCGGCTTCGAGACCGTCGGGAAACCGTTGCAGATGAGTCGGCCGATTCTGCAGCGCGGTCAATAGTGGGCCGGAAGCCACGGCCGTGTAGTACTCCAGCAGCTTTCGCTTCGTCCCGTGCGATCCGAGGCGCGGAAAAAACACCTTGTCCGGGCTGGTGAATCGGACAGCGACGCCCGCGACGTCGATCTGCTCGGCAGCGGAGGCCATCACCGAGACGCCAGCACGTCGTACAGGTCGTAACTCGGTGGCACGTCGAGTTGGTGGAAAGTACAACTTTCGGGATCGCGGTCCGGCCGCCAGCGGACGAACCGCACGGCGTGACGGAACCGCCGCCCCTCCATCTGGTCGTAGGCAACCTCGGC
>Ga0075163_10003914_pt1 | contig 19997 bp, 16 predicted proteins | sample JI1023141ADNA_FD_71478 | JGI IMG/M metagenome (GOLD analysis project Ga0075163, IMG submission 71478) | Wastewater effluent complex algal communities from Wisconsin, to seasonally profile nutrient transformation and Carbon sequestration -... | ecosystem: Engineered > WWTP > Effluent > Algae... | reverse complement strand
AGCTTGGCGGTGAGCTCCTTGCGCAGGCCGTCACCGACGCGGGTGCGCTCGAGGCGCTCCACCTGGCCGGTGAGCTCGTCGGCGCGGGTCTTCAGCTCGTCCATGCGGCCGCGCAGGCCCTCGATGTGGGCGTTGTGGTCGCTCAACTCCCCGTAGACACTGAGGATCTGCTTCACGGCCGTGACGAAGCCGTCCTCTTTGGGGCTGGTGGCGAGCCAGTCGCGCACCAGGTCCACGCCCACCGTGGAGCGCAGATCCACCGTGCGGGTGAGGGGGGTGAAGGCCTCGACCTTGATCTTCTTTTCCGCCCCGGCGGGCAGGTCCACCGCGAAGAGGCGCGCCTCGCCCTGCTCCTCGAAGACCTTGGGCGCGTCCCCCAGCGTCCAGCCCGCGGGCAGGTCGTAGCGCAGGAAGACGGTGGCGGCCTTCTGGCTGCGGTTGTGGACCACCAGCTCGGTGGTGCGCACGTGCTGGACCTCGGCGGTGATGACCCCGCGCTTGACCTGGATGAGGCGGGCCAGGCGCTCGGCGGTCTTCACGTCCCGATCCACCTTCACCTGGCGGTCCAACGCAAAGGGAATCAGCGCGGTGGCCCGCGGCGGAATGGCCTCGGTCAACCCCTCGCCGATGAAGCGCGCCTCGCCGTACACCGTGACGGGCCCGGTCTCCAGGGTGGAGTCGGTGGGGTTGCGGAAGCGCACGGCCTTGAAGGCGAAGTGGTCGTCGCCACGCTCGGCGTCGGGGTTGTAGACGTACACCACCTCGCCGTCGGTGTCCTGGTCGAGCACCGCCACCATGGCGCTGGTGCCGCGGGCGACGGTCATCGGCACGCCGGAGTCGAAGTGGCTCTCGCCCACCGGCTGGCCGTCGTTGGTGGGATCTTCCGCCTTGCTCACCAGCTTCAGCTCCACGCCGGTCTTGCCATCCACCACGCCGGCGCTGCCCACCTGCACCCGATCGGGCGCCACCCCCAGCTCCACCAGCCGGTTGCGCACGCGGTTGGCCTGCTCCAGGCCCTGGTCGGGCGCGCCACCGGGCGGCGCGTAGCCTTCCACCCGCACCACTTCGCGGCTGGTGCGCAGGCGGTTGGCCAGGCCCTGGATCCGCTGGTCCTCCACGGGCGCCGGGGCGGGCTGCTTGTCGAGCTCGCGCCGCGGCATCGACGCCGCCGTCCGCGTACGGGGCGCGCCGGCCATCGCCACGGTCTCCTCGAGTGCCATATCTTCGTCGGCCTGCGCCGCAGGCGAGCCCGCTGGCACGGGCAGTTGCTGGGCCTCGAGCGCCAGCAACACCCCCTCCTCCGCCTTCTTGTAGGTCGCCCCACCGGTGGGCGGCGCCACCGCAAACGCCTGCTGGCCGCCCAGCGTCTCGCGGTGCACCTGCACCACCGAGCGCAGATCGTAGCGGAAGGACAACGCGGAGCTGGCACCCACGCCCACCTTCACCTGGTTCCAGTCCTCGCCGGAGGTGTTGTCCACGATGGCCCAGCCCTGCACCTGCACCTTGTCGGCCTCGCCCACCACCACGCGGTAGCTGGGCTTCCAGGCCGGCGAGTCGGTGATGTAGCTGATCTGGAGGTCGTCGCCAGTGCCCGGGGGCACCTGGATGGTCATCTCCACCACGTCGCCCACCGACGCGCCCACGGTCGGGTAGGAGATGGGCACCGTCTTGCCGGTGGCGGCCTCGGTCACCGTCAGCGACTTCAGGAAATCGTCGATCTTGTCCTGGGGGACCGCCAGCGACACCCGGCCACCCTCGGCGCGGGCCAGCCGCTCGTAGTAGGCGATGCCATTGCGATAGACCACCACGCGACCCAGGGAGGAGTCATCAGAGCGCACGTAGCTGTCGTGGGCGCCGCAGGCCGTGAGGGCCAGGGAAGAGAGCGCGAGCGGGGCACCCACGCGGAGCACGGGCAGGAGAGCGAGGCGGGCAGCGAGCCGAAGAGCGGTGCGGCGGGACGCACGAATGCCACGAAGCAGATGACGCATTTGCCAATCCTTCCAAGGAGTTTCGAGAGTGTCTCGATTCGGTGTGCGGGGGCCTTGAACGCACCGCGCACCGGAAGGATCAGCCCAGGCCGGACTTTTTTTTGAGGGCCCGCCTTTTTTTGGGGGCCGACGTCGTTTCTGGGGAACTTTTGGGCGGGGCCTACTCGGCCGGCGGCACACCCGTGGGGCGGCGGCGGAACAACAGCCCGCCCTCCGCGAGGAGCAGCAGGAAGAGGCCCAGCAGCGCCGCATGCCACAGCTCGGTGCGGCGCGCGCCCGCCAGGGCCGCGCGCACCTCGTCCACCTCGCCCTCGGGCGCCTGGATGCGCGGCCCGCGCAGGTCGCTGCCGGCGGGATCCACGGCCACCGCAAAGCCGGGCAGCGCCACCAGCCCCGGCAGGGGCGGATCGGGCGTCACCTGGTAGTAGCCGGGCAGGTCGGTGGCGGCAAACACCCAGGGCGCCGCCTCGTCGGTGGGGCGCTCCACCAGGTGGCGGGTGCCGTCGGGACCGCGGATGCTCACGCGGCGAACCCGCTGATCTTCCACCGGAATCGGCGCTGAGCGCCCCACCAGCACCGGCGTCGTCTCCATGTCGGACACCCGCGTGAGGAAGCGCACCAACTGCTGGAGCAGCGGCAGGAAGCCCGGCCGAATGGGCAGATCGCCCCAGTCGCGATCGAGGGTGCCGGTGAGCAGCGCCACCCGGCCGCGGTCCACGCTGCGGGTCACGAGGTAGGGCGCGCCGTCGTCGGTGGCGATCACCACGGTGCCCCCGGCGTCGGCGGCGGGATCCAACAACATGGACTTGCTCACCCGCGCCCGCCCCAGCGTGCCCGCCGGATCGGCAAACGGCCGCAGCACCGGGTGGCTGCGATCAAACGTGGACAGCCGCGCCGACCGGCGATCGCCCCCTTCGTCCAGGGAGGCCGCGTCGCCGGCGGCCCGCACATCGCGCAGTGTGCGGGGCAGCAGGGTGCCCAACACCGCGTTGAGCTCCGCCGGCTGCACCCGGTCGCCCATGCTGATGAGCAGCCCACCGCCGTTGCGCACAAACGCGTCCAGCGCGCGGCCCTGGCTCGGGGAGATGCTGGGCACGTTGGCCAGCACCACCACGTCGAAGTCCTCCAGCGCCGATTGCTCAAAGACATCGGGGGCTTGCACGGTGATCTCCACCCGCGCCCCCGCGGCGGTGTCGGGGGCCAGCGCCCGCTCGAAGTAGTACAGCTCGTCGAGCTGCGGCGTGGGGTTGGCATCCCCGTTCACCGCCAATATGCGGATGCGGGGCGCGGGTTGCAGCCAGAAGCGACGCACGTCATCGGTGGCCAGGGCGTCGCCCTCCAGCACAATCGCCGCCGGGGTGGCGGCCTTGGTGTCGATGCGCGTGAAGAAGGTCTTGGTGCCCTCCTCGCCCGGCGCCAGGTCGAGGAAGCCGCGCACCTGGATCTTGTCGTCCACTTCGAGGTGCAGCGGCAGGCGCTTGATGGGCTCATCGCTGAAGTTGGCCACCCGCGCATCCACCCGCCACTGGCCCGCGCCGAGCTGGGGGGCGGGGCTGAGCGCCACATCCAGGATCGCGCGGTTGGGCACCGGCGCCCCGTCCGCCACGTCCACCAGGATAAGCTCCACCGCCGGCTGACCCGCGGTCGCCGGGGCCGGTTGGGGCAGCGCGCCCGCCGCCCCCGCCGCGGTGGTCAACACGATCACCCGCCGCGGGCCCGGCGGCGCTTCGTCCACCAGGTCGTAGGCCCGCGCCACCGCCTCGGCCAGCGTGCCGATGCGGTTGCCGGCCTGGATGTCCTTGATTTCTTTACGGATCGCAGCGAAGTCGCTGGTGGGCTCCCCCACCGGGGCCACCACGCGATCGCCGGCCACCACGAGTGCCGCCTGCCCCACAAACTGGTCGAGCAGGTTCTCCACCTTAAACCGCGCGCGGTCGAGCAGGCTCTCGCCGCCAAGCTGGTAAGCCAGCGGCCACGAGGCATCCACCACAAACACCACCGTGCCGCCCTGGGCGCCCTCCAGCGCCGCGGTGGGCTCCGCCGACCCGCGCAGGAAGGGCCGCGCCACGGCAAAGGCCAGCAGCGCGAGCAGCAGGCTGCGCACCAGCATCAGCAGCAGCTGCTTGAGCCGGAAGCGCCGCACCGTCTTCTTGTGGGAGCGCCGAATGAACTCCAGCGCGGGGAAGCGCACCACCTTCGGCTGCCGCCGAAACAGCAGGTGGATGATGGGCGGAATGGCCGCCGCCAGCAGGCCGATCAGCAGCGCGGGCCCGAGAAAGCTCATGGCTGCACCCCGATCACGCCGCCCCCTGGATGACACGCAGCACGGCGCGCTCGACGGGTTCGCTGGTGATCATGCGGTGGTAGGCCACGTCGCCTTCCAGCAAATCCGTGCGCAGCGTGTCGCAAAACCCCTGGATTTCCTTGAGGTATTGGTCCCGCATGCCGCGCGGATCCGCCAGCAGGCGCTCATCGGTCTCCATGTCCTCAAACAGCGTCAGATCCCCAAACGGGAACTCCATCTCGTCGGGATCGAGCACCTGGAAGACCGCCACACGGTGCCGCCGCCGTCGAAGCTGGCGGGCCAGCGCGGCCAGCCGCGGATCGAAGTCGAAGCAATCGGAGATCAACAATATGATGCTACGGCGCCCGGCCAGCTCGGCCACATGCTGGAGCGCCCCCACCGCATTGGTCGGCCCACCCACCGGCTCGGCTTCGAGCTGCTCGGCGATGCGCCAGAAGTGGTCCGCGCGGGCCCGCGGCGGCAGGAAGTGGCCGGGCTTGTGGCCAAAGGTCAGCAACCCGGCGGCGTCCCCCTGGCGCAGCAGCAGCCAGGCCAGCGCCGCCGCCACCTGGCAGCCGTACTCCAGCTTGGTGGGCAGCCCTTTGCGGCCGTAATCCATGGAGCCCGAGGTGTCCACCAGCAGGTAGGCCCGCAGGTTGGTCTCGTCCTCGTACTGCTTGATGGAGTAGCGGTCGCTGCGGCCGAAGGCCTTCCAGTCGATGTGGCGGATCTCGTCACCCGGCACGTACTCGCGGTGCTGGGCGAACTCGACGCTGGCGCCGTGGTGGGGGCTCTTGTGCATGCCGGTGAGCACGCCCTCCACCACCTGGCCGGCCCGCAGGTTGAGCCCCGCGAGGCGGGCGAGCAGCGCGCGGTCGATGATCTGGCGTGCCATGGCGTGCCGTTTCTGCTGGAGTTGCCTGCGGTTACCCGTCAGTCCCGGGGCACGGCGGCCAGCAGGCGCCGCACGATTTCACCGCTGTCCACCCGCTCGGCCTCGGCATGGAAGTTGGTGAGCACGCGGTGGGTGAGCACCGGGCCCGCCAGCGCGGCCACGTCTTCGCGGCTGGCGTTGAGGCGGCCGTTGAGCAGCGCGCGGGCCTTGGCGGCCATCACGAGGTACTGGCTGGCGCGGGGCCCGGCGCCCCAGGCCACAAACTCCTTCACCACCGCGGGGGCCGACGCGTCCTTGGGGCGCGTGGCGCGGGCGAGCCGCACCGCGTACTGCACCACGTCCTCGCCGGCATAAATGCGGCGCACCAGCCCCTGCAGCTCCAGGATGCGCGCCGCGTCCAGCACCGGCTCGATGACCGGCTCCGACGAGCCCGTGGTGCGGCGGACGATCTCCGCCTCTTCCGCGGCGTCGGGATAGTTCACGTCGATGAGGAACATGAAGCGGTCGAGCTGGGCCTCGGGCAGCGGGTAGGTGCCCTCCTGCTCCACCGGGTTCTGGGTCGCAAACACCAGGAAAGGCGGCTCGAGCGGGAACGTGCGCCCCGCGGCCGTCACCTTGCCCTCCTGCATGGCCTGCAGCAGGGCCGCCTGCGTCTTGGGCGGCGTGCGGTTGATCTCGTCGGCCAGCAGCAAGTTGGCAAACACCGGCCCCTTCAAGAAGGTGTAGTGCCGGCGGCCAGTGGCCGGATCTTCCTCAAGAATATCGGTGCCGGTGATGTCGCTGGGCATCAGGTCGGGGGTGAACTGGATGCGGCCGAAGGACAGGTGCAGCGTCTCCGCCACGGTCTTGACCAGCAGCGTCTTGGCCAGCCCCGGCACGCCCACAAACAAGCAGTGGCCCCGAGCGAACAGGGCCACCAGCATCTGGTCGATGACGTCCTTCTGACCCACGATGCGGCGGGCCACCTGGCCCAGGATGGCGTCACGTGCCTGCGCGGCCTGCTCCACCGCCGAGGCGTCGAGAGGGGGGCCTACGAACGAATCATTCACTCGGCAACTCCCACGAACTACGAAGCACCATGGATGCTCAACCTTCGCGGTCCGCTTCGCGCCGGCTGACTCGGGCGGCACGGCCACGCGCCGTCGCTTGCCTGGTTTCTTCGGCCCATCCCAGGGTCAAGCCAGGCCCCAACGGGCTCGCCGGCTCCTACATACCCCCGGATGGCGGGCGAATCAAACGCGCCGAACCCGTGCCGGCTGGTGGCTCGACGGGGCAACCGGCGAGCTCGGCAGGCCCCAACCGCAGCGAACGTCGCCTCCATGCCCGTCGCCGTCACGATTCTGGCAGGTTGGGCCGGCTCGGGCGAGGTGCGCGCGCCGTTCACCGGCGCCGCGAAGTCCGATTGAGCGCCCAGACCACCACCGTGACAAACACGGCGCCGAAGATCCACCAGATGCCCATCCAGCCCATGTGTCCTGGTGTGTTCCATCCACGCATGGCCTATCTCCCTGCGTTGGTCGGCGGGGTGACGCCGTAGGGCATCAAGCTCATCCCCGGGCCCGCGAGGCCGAGGCCCATCAGGCCCGTGCCCATACCCGTCTCGGTGGTGTGCAGCGTGCCCGGGCCCACCTGCGCGCGCTCGTACACCGGCGGCTCGGGCGGCACCTCGTTGAAGAAGGGTCACCGGATCAGTTTTCGATGTCGTTTGACATTGCGCCTCCGTCCTCGTCCTGGTCTCGGGTTGAAATGGGTACCAGCGTCAGCAGGAGCTGGTAGACCTCCTCCGTCGGCGCCTCATCGGCCACCACCTCGTCCTCGACCCGCTGAATGAGGTCTTCGAGTTCCTGCCGAATTCGGCCGAAGGCTGATCGGGAGAGGTTGACCACCTTCATGCGCAGCAGGCGCTGGGACGACTCCACCCCGTCGATTGAGTCGCCTGCGATGGTGAGCGCGCGCAGGTAGGTGTGCGCGACTGCGCCTCGCAGGAGCTCTCGGTAGCCAGGGACCTGGTCGACTTCCTGTGGGGCAATCACTGCGCTTCGCTCCAAGCACCAGCGCTCTCCTCGCTGGACGATGTGGCCGCGATCCTGCAGCCATTGAAAGGCCTCCTCCGCCTCGGCGGCGGTCGCCCGCCGGCCCAGGCGCTGACTCATCCACTCGCCATCGGGTCGAAAGTCGTCGAGGAGCACCAACTGCCGCAGCGGCTGCAGGACCCACCCGCCAAAGTACCGCAGGGCATCGTCCGCCTCAGGCCGCAGCACCCGGCGGCCGTGGGTTCGGCGGAGTGCCAGGATGTCGCGCTGGAGAACCTCGGCCTCCTCCCGTGGCAGGTCGAAGTAGCGAGCCAACAAGGTGAAATAGCGGATCGCAGGCGCCTGGTCGGGCCCGTGATCCAGGCGGGTGGGGCAGAAGAGGTGCTCAGCCAGCCGGGCGGCATGGTCGACCTTCAGCTTCTTGTGCCGCACCGCGCCGCGCGAGGGCGGGTCGTCACCTTCCGGGCATTCCAGCGGCCCACCGGGTTCATCCTCAGGCTCGTCGACCGTCGAGGCGACCGACCGCTCCCGAACGCCATACAGGATCTCGTGCATTTGGCTGCGCGCCTTCAGACCAGCCCAGCGCGCCATGGACGTGAGGGAGTAGGCACTGCCCCGTGAATGGTCTTGTGCGGCCGCCCGCACGGCGCGCAAATATTCGATATGATTCAGGTAATCGAAGACATGGGGATACCACTGTGAGGACATGCCGGCTCCACGGGAGGGTACTCGCCGAGTGTGCCTGCACCACGGGGCGGACGGCAAGGCACCCCGGGGATTGCTCGAACCGCTCAGAAGGCATGGTGGACACCCACCGCTAGACCCAGCCACAGCGTCACCGGTTCCGAGAGACCCGCGCGCGCACCCACCTGGCTCACGAGCTCGGGTTGCCACCCCCGAGTGACCCGCGCCTGCCAGGCCATCCGGACGGCACCTGCTCCCATGGGCCGAGGTGCGCCAGGCTGGAGGCGAGCCCCGCCAATCAGCTCGAACCCCACCAGGGTGTCGAGCTCGCCGTGTGACCAAAGGTACGGATCCCATGAACCCACGAGCGCCAGCTCCCGGATCGGCGAGTCACCTCCACCCAGCCGCGTCACCGAGCGCAGTCCAGCCTGCAACGCAACCCCCAGTCGGCCTCGGGTCTCGGCGTACTGGCTCAGCCCGACGCGTGCCACGCCCTCACCAAAGGCGCCGCCCACCGACCAGGCCAGGGAGCGCCCGGCCGGCTCGGCGGACCGTCGTTCCGCCCGCTCCACCGCCGGGCAGTACCCGTTGTCCGGCCCCCAATCCGCCTCGCGGACCGTGGCCGTCCTGCCGGACGCGATCTCCACCTGAGCGACATCGCACGATCCCTGTCCGCCGTGGACCCGCTGGACCTGCCAGGCGCCCGGCGGCAGGCCCAGCTGCTCCCCGCGAAACGTCGTTCGGGCGGGAAAGCCCCCCACCGGCCGCCCTTGGCGAAGGGGCGCCAACAGGTATTGCCACGGTCCACTCCCGGGGACCACCTCGACCGCGAGTCGGCCGGGCGGGCGACGGTCCGGCACGAGCACGATGCCCTCGCCCCCTTGAAAGCGCTGGGTACACCCACCCCCGAGGCTCCCGAGGCGGTTGCGGTGCAGGTAGCGACACAGATCGGTCGAATGGACGGGGCCAGGCGAGCTCGCGCCCGCCAGGTGGTAGATGGCGCTGAGGAAGTTCTGGGTGGCCTCCCCCCCTCGCAACTGTGGATTCTCAAAGGTGATTCCGGCGCTCGCTGCCAGATGGAAATACCCCTCATCCCAGCCGGGCGCCAGACCAAGCGTGCCCTTGGCCAGCCCGTTCATGGTTGCAGACTCACAAGTGTCGAGAAAGGAGAATGTCTGCTGGGCGCCCACGGCGGCGATGGCCTCGAAGAGCGCTGGCGCGGGCAGATCCTGGTCCAGCAGAACGCCCCGCACCTGGCTCCCATGGGCGGAGATGTAGACGAAGAGACGACCGAGCCGACCTGCATCGCCGCGGACCTTGGGGGTCAGGGCAGCCAGCGTCGCCAGCACCCGCTCAGCGGTGGCGTTCGCACCGGTCAGCACCGTGATCTGATCGGGCTGAAAGCAGAAGAGCCGCTCGCCGACCTCCCGCATGTTCTGCACATCCATCTCGGTATACTTGAGGGTCGGCAGACCGCTCTTCGCGGGGGGCACGCCGCGACCCACGAGCAGAAAGTGGCCCCCGCCCGCCGGCAGGCCCGAACAGACGAGTGCGAAGGCGAGCGGGGCCAACATCAAGGCACCACGTCCACGGCACCCCACTGGAGGATGCCGACCTCGACATCGTCGTCGTCGATCAGCACCCCCTCGGCCGGGCCGCTCTGGCCGGGCAGCGTGGTATGGTCGATGGGCACCCCGGTGAACGGCGTCTTGAGCCAGGCCACGAGGATCTGATCCTCATCCCCCTGGAGGGTGACCTGCTCCAGGAACCCGGAGCTCGGCGTCCCGTTGACAACGATGGTGCGCTTCACCTGGTTGCCGGCAGTGGCCCAGATCGTCACCCAGCCGTGCTGAGTGCCGCACGAACCCGTGAGGCAGGTGGCCTTGACCACATCACCTTGCTGAGTGCTGGTGTTGCTGGCAAGCGCCTGGGTACCCCGCCAGAACGCCCAGTCCACCGGCTGGGCATTGGTCACCCGCGTGCCTTTGCCATCGGGCGGCAGCGTCGACTGGAGCCGAAGCTGCGCGGGCGCACCGCAGGCCGCCAATGCCAAAAAAGAAAACAAGATCAGGTACTTCATCACCCATCTCCTTACCGGGATCGTTGTCGTCGACCACCGGACAAACCACGAGCTGCAGACGCAGCCCCACCGTCCCGCACCATGCGGGGACACTTGCTCTGCCCACACCGAAGTGCGTGGGCGAGAGAGACAATCAGGTATGAATCAGCCCACCCATGCCGCGGAGCACTGGATGGAAAGGATCAATCCAATCAGGTAGATGGCGAACCCGTAGTCTCACCGCGGCCGTTCACATCGGCCACCGGGAAGGCCGCCAACTGCACATGCAGCACCAGCTCCCCCTCCCCCTCGGGCGCCTCCTCGATGGTGTCGAGCAGCTCGCCGAACCGGACCGCCAGCTCTGCCAGCCGGTCGCGCGGCACACACACCGTGCGCGACTCGAACTGGCGCCGGTGCGTCTCGAGGGCCAGCGCTGCCCTGCCGGCATCCTGACCCTGCGCAAACAGCGCCCGCAGCGTTCGCCTGCCCTCCGCACCGGCCGGTGAAAGCGTCAGATCGCGCGGTCCCAGCCGCCAGGACCCTGCCTGCAGCGACACCACCTTCAGAGCGACCAGCTTGTCCCAGGTGCGCTTGATCTCGGCGGCCGGCACATCCCGATCCAGCGGATAGACGAGGTGCGCGCGAATCCACTCGGCCTCGGGCCGAAACCCCGCCAGCGCCACCATCTCACGCACCACCATGTTCAAGAACTCGCGGGCATAGGCCACCGTGGCCTCGCGGGGCAGGTAGCTGGTCTCCTGGGCCCACGCACTCTCGATAAGCCGCTTGAAGAAGTCGGCATCGCCACCGCTGCGCCGGGCCGCCTCCAGGTTCACCAGCAACCGAAACAGCCGCACCTCCTCCTCGAGCAGCTCGAGGCCTTCCAGCAGCTTCTCCAGCACCGGACCCCGCGGGCACGTCACCCGCAGGCGCGGGTTCTCTGACGACGGCTTGCTCCATGAGGGCTTGAGCAAGTGGGTCACCGAGGTCCCCGACACCCCGAGCCAGGCCGCGAGCTGGCCGGGGCGCACCTCATATATATTCAGGTAATCATTGAGAAAAATGCGGTAGTCCTGTCGCAGCCAGCCGTGCTTGCCGGCCTCGGCCCGCGCTTCATCCTCGGCATAGAGCCTACGAAACTTTTCATTCAGCAAGCTGGGCAGCTCATCGAGACCGACCCTAATCTCGGCCTGCAGCAGCCGCGGGCTCAGCTCATCCATGACCCCTCCTGACCATCCACCGCCTATCACCCCTCGACACGGCGGCCTCGCCCCCTCCAAGCACAGGGCGGGACCAGTGTAAAGTGCCCACCGCACGGCTCTTTGGCAGCGCCAAAAGTTACACAAATACTGTCTTGACCCCACAACCCGGCCCCCCTACGCTGGCTCTGCTTGGCAACAGCCGGCGCCTCTTCGAAGGGGCTTCGCAACCAGCCCGGCGAGCGGTGCTGACGACCGAGTTGTCCCATAACGGGCCCTCGGCTTCAAGGGTCGCCGTGCCTGACGTGTTCGCACGTTGGGCGAACGGAATGGTTGTGGTGGGGATGAGGAAGTGTTCGCCGGCGAGGCGAACGGAGTGATGGACGATCCGACCAGGTTCGCTGTCGATGGAGGATGTACAATGGCTGCCTTCCGATCTCTCCTGTTGGCATGGATCCTCGCCTCGGTGCCGGCTGCTGCCATGGCCCAGCCGACATCCCGGAGAGAGTTGATTGATGCGGTGGAGGCGACGGCCGAGGCCGTACTCTTCTGCGCTCATCCGTCAGCAAAGTATCGGTCCGTCGATATCGATGACATCACCCTGGATGATGCGCTTGCCTCGGTGGATTTCACCATCCGCTACGTCTGCACCGTGACGGACCGACCCTGCCAAATGACCCTCCGCGCCGACTTCTACAAACGGAAGTTCCGTGGGCTGGTGGTGCTCAAGGATACCGCTTTCACCAATGCACGCATCGGCCTCGATGTGTGCAAGGCGATGATCGATGCGTTGACCAAGTAGAGTTCGCGAACGCTTGCGTGAGGCGCATGGTCTCTGTCCCCACTCTTTGCACCGCAATGATAGGGGGTCGTACCAGCGCGGGACATGAACCCGGCCCAACTGGGCCGCTATGGAGGTGTGTGATGAAGGTCCTGCTTGCTCTGGGGGTTCTGTGCGGCCTTGCCGCTCCTGCCGTTGCCTGTGGCATCGAAGGCTACGGACGCCGAACTGACGATTCCAAGGTGGATGGCACGGCCACGGTGTCCACGAGTTGGAATGGCGAGAAGGCCTTTCCGCGTGACGGTCGGTTCCGATTGGAACTCGGTTCGGCTGTTTGTGGACAGAGCATCGAAGTGTACGTCAACGGCTACTCGATTGGCCGCTACTCCATTCCCTCCTCGGGCTTTGCATGGGTGAACTTCACCCTCAAGGGCAGCTCGGACGTGCCCGTCAGGTAGTCATGTCATGGTCGGCCGACTGCCGGCGGGGCAGGCGACGCGGGCCACACCATCAGGAACGACGTGGACCAGCGATTTGATCTAGGTCCTCCAGGTGTTTCGGGCACAAGAAGGCTGATCAAGCAGCAGGTGGACGTACGCCACCCTGCCAGTGAGCGCAACAACCCGGTGCAGTACTTCTTGTTGATCGATGCAGCGGCGATGTGCCCCGTGGGCTCGAGCCCGGCGGAGCCTTGAGAATGTCCCAGGAAACCAAAGTGGTGCGAGGAACAAGCACGATGCGAGTCCTTCTCGGTTGCTGGGTGCTGGTTGCGTGGGGTTGTGCTGACCTCGCTCAGGATGCCGATGAGGCAGGCCCTGCTGATGGGTCTGCGCTTCGGGACGGGGCGTTGCCGACATCGGTGGACGCGATGCTACCACAGCCTGATGTCTTGCCACCGACCGATATGGCTCGTCGGCCACCTTCGCCGCGGGACTGCTCAGACTGCCCCGAGATCCGTTGTATCACCGGGCTTGAGGGCGAGCCGTATTGCACCGATCTGTGCGACCGCGCAGCGGATGAGTGTCCGCTCGGATTGGGCTGTCGGCGGCTGGTGAACAGCGGCGCCGATGCGGTCGACTTGTGTGCCCCCTGGCCCATGGACCAGGTATGCCGACCCTGCGAGCAGGACCAGGCGTGCCGGGCGGAGGGGGCACGCTGCGTGGCGACCGAGGAGGGTTCGGTTTGCGGTGGAGCCTGCCCGGATGGCTGGTGTCCGGCGGGCCTCGAATGCGAAGACGGCCAGTGTCTGCCTTCGAGCTGTGATGGCTGCATCGATGAGGATGGCGATGGCTACGGGCGCGGCCTCGGCTGTACGGGCATCGACTGCAATGATCGCGATGTGGCGGTACATCCGGGGGTGGAGGATCGTTGCGATGGGGTCGATGGCGACTGCGATGGCCGCTTTGATGAGGATGCCGATCCCAACGACTCGCCGGTGCCCTGCTCAAGCTTGGGGGTGTGCATGGGCGTCGAGCCGCGCTGTCTTGGTGGCAGTTGGACCTGTGTTTATCCGCCGCTCCACGAGGAGACCGAGAGTCGCTGTGACGGGCTGGACAACGACTGCGATGGGCGGGCCGACAATGTGCCTGGTCGGGGTGAGGCCTGTACCGCTGGGGAAGGGGCCTGTGCCGCGCGGGGCATACAGGTCTGTGATGAGAACGCGGGCGCCCTGCGCTGCAATGCTGAGCCGCGCATGCCGGTGGCCGAGCTCTGCAACGGGCAGGACGATGACTGCAACGGGGTGATCGACGATGTGCCCGGGACAGGCGATGCGTGCATGCTGGAGGATCGCGGGTGCGTGTCGGCCGGGGAGTGGATGTGCGAGGTGGCCACGGGGCGGCTGCGCTGCAATGCGCCGCCGCCCCAGATGATCCCTGAGGTCTGCAACAACAACCGAGATGAAGACTGCGATGGACGCATCGATGAGGAGTGCCCACCTGTCGACGAGGAGGTGTGCAACCGCCTGGATGATGACGACGATGGCCGCGTTGATGAGGGCGGGGTCTGTCCGATGGGCGACGAGGTGTGCAACGGGCAGGATGATGATCGCGACAACCGGGTCGACGAGGGCGTCACGCAAGCCTGCGAGGGCAACGCCTGTGGACCCGGCGTGCAGCGATGTATCAACGCGCACTTCGGGGCCTGTGAGCAGCCAGGAGGGGGCGCGGAACAGTGCAACAACCTGGATGACGACTGTGATGGTCGGGTGGACGAGGGTGTGCGCAATGCCTGCGGGCAATGTGGAGCCGTGCCGGCCGAGCAGTGCGACCTGTTGGACAATGACTGCGATGGCCAGGTGGACGAAGGCGTTCAGAACGCCTGTCGTCGTTGCGGCGCGGTACCGCCAGAAGCCTGCAACGGCCAGGACGATGACTGCGATGGCCGGGTGGACGAGGGCGTACAGAACGCCTGCGGCGGCTGTGGGGCGGTGGGGGTCGAGGTCTGCAACAACATCGATGACGACTGCGATGGGCGGACCGATGAGGGCATACAGAACGCCTGCCGGCAATGCGGAGCGGTGCCTCAGGAGGTCTGCGACAATCAGGACAACGACTGCGATGGGCGGACCGATGAGGGCGTACAGAACGCCTGCCGGCAATGCGGCGCAGTGCCTCAGGAGGTCTGCGACAACCAGGACAACGACTGCGACAGCCAGGTGGATGAGCGGGTGCGCAACGCCTGCGGCCAGTGCGGGGCGGTGCCCAACGAGGTCTGCGACAACCAGGACAACGACTGCGACGGCTCCGTCGACGAGGGCGTGCGCAACGCCTGCGGACAGTGCGGCGCCCCCCCTCGGGAGGTCTGCAACGGGCGGGACGACGATTGCGATGGCGCAGTCGATGACGGTGGCAACGCACTCTGCGCTCAAGAAGAGGAATGCGCGCACGAAAGGTGTCGCGGCTGCTGCAACCTCCGAGTCACTCCGCGCGCGGGGCAGTGGACACCAGACTACAATCCTCCTGGTACCTGTGATCAGCAGTATCGTATGCGCTTGGATCGCATCAGCTACCAGAGAAACCAAGAGAACAACTTCGTCATGCAGGCCTTCGCAGATATCAGCATCAAAAAGGCGGGCAACAACCCGGGCGGACCCCAAACGGACCTCACCGTCTGGGTAGTACTGTCCGGCGAGCCCGAGATGACCTGCAACAACCGGCACGCCTACGTGGTACGCAACTTTGCCGATGGGCGCCCCGGCCAGGTCCGGTGGCCGGCTGGGCAGGCGGAGTTGAGCATTCGGAACATTCCCATCTGGCCCAATGGGCAGTGCGAGTCCATCGCGGACAATGATCCCTGGAAGGCATTGGGCGTCATCTCCGATGAAGGCGCTCGGCCTGGCCAGCGGGTCTGGATGGCCAAGCAAGCCCTGCGATTCGACAACGACCTGGGAGGGTGCCCGTAATGAAGGCAGTCCAATTCACGATGCTGCTGGGCCTCCAGGCTTGCCTGGACTCCTCACCCAGCGCCGTGCAAACCACCCACCTGGCTCTGGAAGGGCTGCCCTCTCCACCTGTGCCGGCGGGGGTCGTGGCGCGCTTGCACCAGGGCCCGGCAGGGGCTTGTGGGGGCAACACTCATGAGCAGGAGCTCAGCAACTCGTGGGACTGGACCTATGACCCCGACGGGGATGGCCAGCTCCGGGGTAGCCCGGTGCTGGCGGTCGCGGAGGGCACGGTCACGCACGTCCACACCGCCTGTGCTGACAATGGAGCCACCAACTGCCTCAGCAACCCGAACATGAACTGCAACTGCAACCATGGCTTGGGCAACGAGGTGGTCATCGATCACGGAGGCGATCTCTACAGCGCCTATCTCCACCTGCACCCAGGCTCGCTTCGGGTGCGGGTGGGTGACCGAGTCTGTCGGGGCATGGTCATTGCCGGCCTCGGCCATACCGGCGTGGGCAGCGGGCCGCACCTGCACTTCCACATGCAAGACGTGCCCGGCAACCTCTTTGACGACGGCGGCCGCTCGGTGCCCTTCGACGGCTTCACCACCCAGGCCTGGCCCGCTTGCGGCAATATGCGGGGCGATCAGGCACCGGTTGACGGCTGCGCACCGCCGGACTGGTGGTGTGCAGCCATCGGCGCGCTGAACGCGGCCGGCATTCTGGAGCGGCGCTGTGCGGATGTCGTGGTGGGGGATGCCTTCAACCGGGCCGCCTGGGGCACGGCCATCAGCCGCACGCTGCGTCTCGAGCAAGCGGCGGCATACGGTCACTGCCAGAACCCCTTTGCCGATGTGCCCGCTGGAGAGTGGTTCGAGGATCCGCTGGTCACTCTGGCCTGGCTAGAGTTTGACGATGGCGTGGCGGTCTATGATCGCGACCGAGGCGTGGTCGAGCCCGGACGGCTGGTCAACCGCTGCGAGGCGGCCAAGACCCTGGTAGAGGCCTGGGATCTCAGCCGCGGCAACGGCGGGTTGCTCTTCACCGATGCCATCCCCGACTGGTGCCTGCCCTATGTGGAGAAGGCGGTGACCGCGGGGCTCTTTGTCAATCGTATGGAGCCCTTCCGTCCGGGCGATGCGCTCTCCATCGGCGAGGGCGCGGTCCTGCTCCAGCGGGCGATGGAGGGTCTGGGGCGCAACCCGCCGCCGGCCAACGCCTTCGGAGTTGGCTGCGGAGGTCGGCCCGTGGAGCTGTGCAACGGGCGCGACGAGGATGGTGATGGCCGGATCGATGAGGGCCCGGTGTGTGCTGCGCCCGACGAGTGTCGCGAAGGTCGTTGCACCTCGCCAGGCCAACCGGAAGCATGCAATGGGGCCGACGATGATCGCGATGGCCGAGTGGACGAAGGCAACCTCTGCCCCGATGGGCCCTGCCAGGGCGGTCGGTGTGGTGGGCCACCGCCCGCCACGGAGCTCTGCAATGGCCAGGACGATGACCAGGATGGCCGCATCGACGAGGGCAACCTCTGCCCCGCCGAGGCGCACTGCCGAGCGGGCGTGTGCTCTGAGTCGCCCGCCGAGGCCTGCAATGGCGCGGATGACGACCAGGATGGGGTGGTCGATGAGCAGGCACCCTGCGCTCTGGGTCAGCTTTGTGAGGCGGGGGCGTGCCGAAATTCCCCTCCGTCCGATGATCCAAATGCGGAGCGCTGCAACGGCCAGGACGATGACCAGGATGGTCGCGTTGACGAGGCGACCTGCGGTACGGGTGCTGAGTGTCGGGCGGGGCGGTGCGAGGCGAGTGGGGTCGAGGCATGCAACGGCGGTGACGACGATGCTGATGGCCTGGTGGACGAAGGCGCTGCCTGTGGCTTGGACGCGCGCTGCCAAGGGGGGCGTTGCGTCGCCGACCCACCATCCCCAGCACGCGATGCGGGTGTGGTGGACGAGGAGTCCAACGCCTCGGATGGCGGGTGCTCGGCGACTGGCCGACCTGGTGGCTGGTCGGCGCTGGGCGTCCTCGCTGCGGCCCTGTTCATGCGCCGCCGACGCCGAACCACCTGAGGGGAGCCTCGGCCCTGTGTGCGGGTTGGCAGCGCTCAACGGGTGGCAGCGCTCAACGCCTGGCCCCCGCTTCGCGGGCCTGGTTCAAGGCGATCTGGGCTGGATGGCCCCCCTCCACCCACGGGATCGCCCTCCATCCACCCCGGATGGTCCTCTGCCCCGAACGGTGGCGCCTCCCATCCACCTCGCTGGTGCTGCCACCCCAGCGGGATCGGGCACCCTCTGGGGTGGATGGCCCTCTTCCCCGACCGCCGTCGAGCTCCATCCGAGGCGCTGGTGCTGAAAGGTGAGCGGGATCGAGGGCCATCCGTACCGACCGGTCGGTCCGCGTAGGGCTGGACAACGCGGTCGGATTTTGATTGGGTCTTGGGACGACTCACGGACGGAGCTTCGAGATGAGCAGGCTGAATGAGCAAGATCATGTACCCGCGGTCCTGACTCGGCTGGATGTGGTGATCCTCCGGTTGGGGGCCCATCCGAAGGCGCGGGGGTTGGTGCCCGCGCTCAAAGCGGTGCGGGATGCCCTGGCGGCGGCGGATGGGCGCTGGAGTGCGGCGGTGGTGGAGCGTCTGGCCGCTTCGCTGGAGCTGGCCTTCCTCGATGGGGAGGTGGATCTGGCCTGGATGGATCTGTCGCGGAATGTGCATGCCCGGGTGGGCGGCAACCGCAAGGCGGCGCTGTGGATGGGCCTCTACAGCGAGGCGCCCTCCGAGACGGTGGATGGCACGATGACCGACCACCAGACCCGCCATGTCGAGCGGGTGATCCAGATCGTCGCCGATCAGGAGGCCTATGCGGACTTCCGGCCCCAGGCGCAGCGTCTGGCGGCGGCGCAGGCCGAGGCGGTGGAGGGGCAGAAGCGCTACCGCGAGGCGCTGGCCAAGGAGGGCGCGGCAGCGCATGAGCGCAATCTGGCCGCTCACGAGGCGCGGCGGGTCCACAACCGGGTCAAGCCGGAGCTGGAGCTGATGTTCGAGGAGACGCCGCGTCTGGTGCGGCGGTTCTGGGGTTAGGGGGTCGGGCCACGCACGCCGATCGACCCCGCTCGGTGTGCCCTGGCCGCTTCTTCAACCCGAGTGGAAGTGGCGTGCTTGAGAAGAGCCGCCTGATCTGGGCTCATGCGCCTGCGGCAGGCCCGGTCGGTTCGCGTCTGAAGAGTGGGGTGGGAACGGAGGCGAAAGGCTTCGAAGTGCCCGTTCCTACTTCGCTTTTCGGACATCCGACGCGTGGTTGGCGAAGCCAGCGCGAGGAGAAAGAGACGCGTTTGTTGTGCGCCGCCTTCGGAGTCCGGAGGGATGGCCAATCAATGAGGAGGAGAGTGCCATGCAAGAGAAGAGCTGCCTGACGTGCGCCCATGAGGTCGAAGGTTCGAACATTTGGGCGGGTGGCTACGCGACGCGCGAGCAGGTCGATCAGGCGGTCCGGGGCGAACCGGTCCGCTACTGCCGAGCGCTGAGGCGCCTGGTGGCGGTCTCCGAGGGGGACAACAATCGCTGTGGTCGTTGGTCGAAGTTCGAGCGGTAGGCCGCCCTCTGCAGGCGGGTGGAGTGGCCGATGCTGAGGTGGCTGGTGCCGATTGTCTGCTTGGGGGTGATGGCGTGTGAGGATGACCTCACAACGGCCAGGGCACTGTCGCTGTCCGACGCGGCGGTCGCCTTGCCGGATGCCGAGGCGCCGCGGGGGTGCGATCTGGGCTGTGCGCCGATTTTCCAGACCGAAGATGGGTGTGATCCCGATCCGTCGCGGTGCGGGCCCGATGAGGTGCCGGTGGTGGATGAGGGCTGCCTGAAGGTGGGTCTGCCCGTGTGCGCGCCCGAATTCTTGAAGGATGGCCGGTGTCGGCCGGAGCCGGCGGACTGCGGGCCCGATGAGGTGCCGGTGCCGGCGGAGGGCTGTGTGCGGGTGGGTCCAGCGTGTGCGGCAGTCTTCGTGGGCCCGGATGGGCAGTGTCGGCCGGGCGGGTGTGGGGCGCTGGAGGTGCCGGTGCCGTCGGTGGGCTGTGTGCCCGTGGGGCCGGCGTGTCGTACGTTGGCCGAGGTGCAAGGTCCAGGTATCTTTGTGCAGGTGGGCGCGGAAGATGGTGATGGCTCGGTCGCGCGGCCCTTCGGCCACATCGCCGAGGCCTTTGCGGCCGCAGTGCCAGGTGACCGGGTGGTGCTGGGTCCCGGGCGGTATGAGGAGCCGACGGCTGTGCCCCGGGGGGTGACGCTGGAGGGGGTGTGCGCGGCGGAGGTGGTGTTGGCGGGGCGGAGTCCGGTGGGTCGGCCGCCCGACACGAGCGAGGCGGCGGTCGTGTTGGCCGCGGATTCGACGCTGAGAGGGGTGACCGCTGAGGGTCCATTCGGGGTGGTATTCCTCCGGACGGGCGCGGCCGCAGTGGAGGGCGTCCGAATCCGCGCACAGGGCGGCGGGATCAACGTGGCGGCAGGCACCTTGAACGTTCGAGAGAGTGTCATCGACTCCCTGGCACCCACGGCCGAGATCGGAGCGCTCGCGGTTCGGGGGTCCCGCCTGAATCTGGAGCGCGTCCTCATCCACGGGCCCTTTGGCCATGGCGTCGATGCGGACAACGCGACGGTGGTGGTGGCCGACTCGGTGGTGTTGGATGGCGAAGGCGAGT
>Ga0075163_10003913_pt1 | contig 19999 bp, 25 predicted proteins | sample JI1023141ADNA_FD_71478 | JGI IMG/M metagenome (GOLD analysis project Ga0075163, IMG submission 71478) | Wastewater effluent complex algal communities from Wisconsin, to seasonally profile nutrient transformation and Carbon sequestration -... | ecosystem: Engineered > WWTP > Effluent > Algae... | reverse complement strand
ACACACCGAGGGTTCGCGAGATACCAGGCTTTAGCGAAGCCATCTTTACTCGTATTGTACCTATTATTCGCGAACGTATCGCAAAGTATGCAGAGCTCGAGCAAATGATCGAGAATACGGAAATACAATTTTTCTTTTCTGCGACCGCATACAACAAGGAACTACTCGTTCCAAAGAAAAGTAGTGCCGATATCACAAAAGAGCATCTTGGTACGTTATTACCTATGATAGAGGCAATTCCAGAATGGACCGCAGAAGGCATAAAAACTGCTCTTTGGGATTACGCTACAGAAAAGGGAAGAGGGGAGGTTCTCTGGCCTATGCGAGTTGCACTATCAGGACTCGAGAAATCTCCAGATCCATTTTCTATTGCTGCGATTATAGGACAACAAGAAACGATCAAACGTATTACTCATGCACTTTCACTACTCGAAAACTAGAACACTTTTTTCACGTACACTTGCACTGACGCTTTTTCTCTGTGCACTTTTTTTAGCACTTACGTTCCAAGTCCACGCTGAAACCACAGAAGAGTTGCAAAGCAAGATAGAAAGTAGTGCAGACGAGATAGAACGACTCAACAAAGAGATAGCCAGCTACCAGAGCCAGCTCACTACGATCAGCAAGCAGTCAAACACACTTGCCAACGAAGTAAAGGAACTCGACCTCACCAAGAAAAAGTTGGAAGCGAACCTGCGTCTCACCGAAACCAAAATCAAAAGTGCTGAAAAAGACATAGTGACTTTGGGAGGAGAAATAGTTAACAAAGAAGTCACTATCGACGAGCGATCAAAACTTGTTGCTCAAAGTATCCGCGAGATTCACGAGTCGAGCGAACAAACACTACTCGAGATGCTACTTTCTCATACCTCTTTTAGCGACGCATGGGCACGTATCGACAACATCCAAAGTTTCAAGGACGCACTCAGAACAGACGCGCAAGAGCTTGTTGTAGCAAAAGGCGTACTTGTCGATACCAGAAACGACGTCACGAAAAAGAGGGAAGAACTCCTCGGTTTGCGCACAGCACTAGCTGATCAAAAGAAAATACTTGATGCGAGTGTGAAAGAAAAAAACACTCTTTTATCTGAAACAAAAAATCAAGAATCTCTGTACGCTAAAATGGTTGCTGACAAAAAAGCTCTCGTTGCAGCATTTGAGGCAGAAATGCGTCGCTACGAAGAGCAGCTCACCTATGTTGCGCACCCTGACACACTTCCAGCCGCAGGTTCCGCACCGCTCTCTTGGCCGCTAGCTTCAGTTGTGATTACACAACAGTTCGGCAAAACTGTCGACTCCGCGCGATTGTATGCCTCTGGAACTCACTCTGGGGTTGATTTTCGTGCATCTGTAGGTACACCTGTGTACGCCATGTCCAGTGGTACCATCGGAGGTGCAGGAGACACGGACGCTTCCTGTCGGGGTGCCTCGTTTGGCAAATGGGTTCTTATCCGTTATGACAACGGCCTCGCGTCGACATATGGACACATGTCACTCATCAAAGTAAAGAACGGCGACAAAGTATCTCGCGGAGATATCGTCGGATACAGTGGTAACACAGGACACTCCACAGCACCACATCTTCACGTCAGCATGTATCCGAGTGACGCTGTTTCCGTCGAAGGAAAGGAGTCACTTGCGTGTCGTGGCAAAATCCTCACACAGCCTCGCGCCGCAACGACAGCATACCTTGATCCACTTCAGTACATGCCTAAAACAACAATCGGCATGTTCAAGTAAATTACATTATGTTTCGCTATATCATACGACCACTACTATTTAGTTTTGACCCAGAGACGATCCACCATGTTGTCTTTCGAGTGTTTCGACTGGTTTGCGCTATTCCGCCGCTCCTGTACATAACGAGAAAACTTTTTGTTATCAATGATCCTAGGTTGGAAACGACAGTAGCAGGGCTTCATTTTCCTAACCCCGTTGGACTAGCGGCTGGTTTCGACAAGGACGCAACACTTTTTACTGAAATTGAAAACTTTGGATTTGGATTCATAGAGATAGGCACCGTAACTCCGCTCGCACAGCCTGGCAACCCAAAGCCACGCATGTTTCGTTTATTAAAAGATTCTGCAATTATCAACCGCATGGGATTCAACAATCATGGCGTCGAGGCTGCGGCTCTACGACTCAAGGAGAAAAGAGGGAAGTCGTCAGTCATCATAGGAGGCAATATCGGAAAAAACAAAATTACTCCGGTTGAGAACGCAGTCAACGACTACGCAATTTGTTTTACCACTTTGTTTCCTTATGTAGACTATTTTGTCGTCAATGTCAGCTCACCAAACACACCAGGACTTCGCGGTCTACAAGATCGAGAGCCTCTTGAGAAACTTTTACGACATTTATGTGATCTCAACAATAAAGAACAAAAACCAAAACCGATTTTTCTAAAAATTGCACCAGACCTCACAGAGAGTGAGCTTAACGATATCATCGCGATAGTACAGGAAACACGTATTGCCGGAGTGGTTGCAACAAACACGACTATCTCGAGAGACAACCTCCGAACAGACAACAAAGTAGTTACAGAGATCGGAGCAGGTGGACTGTCTGGCAAACCACTCAAGAACCGCTCTACAGAGGTCATACGATACCTCCACACACACTCCGGTGGCTCATTTGACCTCATAGCGGTCGGAGGCGTTTTCACTCCTGAGGATGCACTTGAGAAGTTGGACGCTGGTGCCAAGCTTGTACAACTCTATACCGGATTCATCTACAACGGCCCGCAGTTGGTCAAAGATATCAATCGAGCAATTCTAAAGAAGCGAAGCAACCTTTCTTTGTAAAAACTTAATTAAGCACTATACATAGTGCAACATTGTAAACAATATCGCACAATGTACACACATGACAGGTACTCAAAATACAAACACGTTAGTGGGTGGATAGAATACCAAATAGATATCCACTGCTGTAATAGATAACTTAATGTCGCAAAAGATATATTGTGCGACATTGTCTACTATAATCCCTTATAAACAAAAAGGATAATTACAGTGCCCCCTTCTTTCTCCGTGGCGAGACCTAGTGCGCTACGGCAGAGCTAGATGCGATACATGTATTGAATGCGCGAACTGATTCGTTGTATGTATCAATAGAATTTCTGATTTTTTCTGAAAGTGTATTGTATTCAGTCACGAGCTTGTTGTACTCAGATATGTGAGCCTCATACTCCCCGGCCCCAGGTCCTTCAGCGTCGATTTGAGTTTTGAGCACTTGTAGCTCTTTCTCTAGAGCCTCGAGTGTCGCTTCATCTGTCTGTATGATCCTATTGAGCGCCTCGTCAGTACTAGGACATGTACTTTTCGGGCGACCAAAGTGCTGTACGGCAACATACTGCATGCGTCCTTGAAACTCTGTATAAGCGACCGCAATACCTATTTCAGTTACGTCATGATTTAAAATATTTGCGCGATGACCAGGGCTATTCATCCATGCATCAACGAGAGCCTCTGCATCAGCAAAATCGCCGCTAGCGAGGTTCTCGGCAACAGTAATATACTCATACCCTTCGTTGTCGATAAAATACTCAACATTGTATCCTTCAGGTGTTTCGTGTTCAAAGTATCCTTTGGCAACCATATCATCTACTTTCGACTGAGCCGAGCGTGTCAGTATCGCATTGGACACAAGGGGCAAAAGGTTAGGTTCTGCAGCCAAACGTGCCTGATTGGTGAACGCTACGACGTCCGCGGAAAGAATACTTGTCGCTTGTCCATCGTGTACTGTATCCGAAAGCAATTGAGTTGTTGTTGAGGCACGAGAAAGCACGGACGCAACTATCTGCGCCACTTTCTCATTGTTCTTGAGATTGGTGTACGAGAAGTATATCGATACACAAGCAAAGACAACGACAAATATTTTAACCAGAATTCTTTTTTGTGACGAGTTCATAAGGCAAGGAGATGACTAAAAACTGCATGAAGCAGACTGTTTGAACCCTGCTGTTTCTGCTTCGCTCATGCTCTTAAAGTATATTTTATTTTCGGGAAGTATCCTATCGCCAGCGGTGCAATTCAGTGGATAATACGAAGTGCCATTTCGAGACGCAAAATAGCTTCCTGAGACAGACACGGTACCAGCACTCGACCCACCACCCCCTTGGTCAAAAAGCGTCACATCGCTGGTTACCAAAACCCTCGTGTCTTCCTCTATAGCAGTGCCTGTGGCCACTCGAGACCTCTCAGCGAGCATTCCCACCCCAAAGCTCCCTATGCCCACCAGAGCCACAATAAGCGCAAAAACAAGGGTTTCCTTTGCCCTTTCTGACTCCCCTGTCCTCTTATTCTTGATTTTTGTTCGAAATTGCTGTATACTCATAAACGTCGTTATTGATAATTATAGTAAATAAATGCTTTATTTTCTAGGTATGTACACCCAGGAAGTAACTGCGAATTTAGTCTACAAGACACACCATGGCACATAAGAAAGCCGGCGGAACCGCCAAAAACCTGACCGATTCAAATCCAAAGTATCTAGGAACCAAGCTCTATGACGGAGAAAAAGCAGTAGCTGGAAACGTCATCGTTCGTCAACGCGGTACAAAGATCCTTCCAGGAAAGAACGTCGGTCTCGGAAAAGATCACACATTGTTTGCATTGGCTGCAGGAAAGATAAAGTTCGGCACCAAGCGCAAAACATCGTTCAACGGAAAATCTGTCACTAAAAAAGTTGTTCACGTTGTTGCATAAGCAACACATAAAAAAAACCACAACATTCGTTGTGGTTTTTTTTATGTGAGACGTATCTCCGCGTATCGCCAGCGGTCAGACTGATCTTTATAGCAGTCACAGGCAAGATGCTGTTCAATGCAAAGCTGTTCAATAGATTCCTTTTGATCACAATCAAACTCAAGATAGAGAGTACCGGTCGGAGACAAATAGCTAGCAAGATCACTCAAAAGTCTTCGTATACAATCGAGCCCATCGATACCACTAAACAGTGCTTCATGAGGCTCGTGAGCGACGACACTGGTATCCAAGGATTCTCTTCTTGTTGACGGTATATAGGGAGGATTTGCAAAGATGTAGTCATAGCGACCCTCCGGTATGTCGGCAAAGATGTCGGATTGAAATACTCGACAACGAGATTCATCTATGTGGTTGAGAGAGATATTTTTTTTGATTTGCGCTATCGCACGTGGATCATAATCCGCGAAATCAACAACATATTCTGCTCGGTGAGTAAGGACTGCTATGCCGATGCACCCACTACCTGAGAATATGTCGAGACAACGAACTGTTTCTCCTGTTGTAACATGAGGCATCTTCTCGAGCACTCTCTGTACCCAAAACTCCGTTTCAGTTCGAGGGATAAGCGTGCGGAACTCCAAATCTATATGTGCACCCAAAAACGGAACATTACCGATAAGATAAGCCAAGGGTTCTCCTTGCTCCAACCGTCCGAGATCCTCTTCGTATGCACTCGACACTATGCCTGCATACTTCTCCTCGAGTAGCCATCGCACTTCTTTCTCGTCAGGCACATTATTCTTCATCTGAAGCATCACCAACAGTCCCCTCTTCCAGAGCTGCAATTATTTTATCCATCTTTCCAGCCATGATAGTAGTGATATTTGACCACGATTGCTTGATACGGTGGTCAGTGATACGGTCTTGCGGGAAATTGTAGGTACGGATTTTTTCACTGCGATCTGCGGTACCAACCTGACCTTTTCGTTCCGCTGAGTAGGTTCGCGCTTCCTCTTCTTCGGCCAAGAGTTGTAGTTTTGCCTTGAGAATCTCCATAGCTCGTTCACGGTTTGCTAGCTGACTGCGTTCACTTGTAGCGCGAACATCGATACCGGTCGGCTTGTGTATGAGTCGTACTGCAGTCTCCACCTTGTTGACGTTCTGCCCACCCTTGCCCCCTCCACGCGAGTACTCCATGTCGAGGTCAGCGGGATTAATTTCAATTTTTACTTTCTTTCGTATCGGAAGTACGGCAACAGTGATAGTCGAGGTATGTATGCGTCCGTTTTTCTCAGTATCAGGAATACGCTGAACACGATGCGTTCCTGTTTCATAGCGAAGTTTTCTGTAGACATCCTTTCCGCGTATTTCAAAAGACGCTTCTTTGTAGCCACCCACATCTGATTGTGATTCTTCAAGCTTCTTGAAACTCCAACCCATATTTTCAGAGTATGCGTTGTATGCACCAGCAAGCTCTGCCGCAAACAGTGATGCTTCGTCTCCTCCGGCCCCTGCACGGACTTCGAGGATAACTTCGTTAGGAAACTCTTCCTCCACTTTCTCGCTTTCCATGATTTCCTCGATTTGTTTTTCGAGTCCAGCGAGTTGTGCGTGGAGCACCTGAAGATCTGCCTCTGCCATCTCTTTCATATCAGGATCACTCGTCGCGAGCACCTGTAGGTCCTCTATTTCCTTATTGAGCTTCACCAAAGACTCTGCGAGGTAAGCAGTTTTGTAGTTCTCTTTGAGTTCTTCGATTGAGTAATTCATAGTGTGTGCTTGTATTCTTGCCAACAAAAAAACTCTTTTCCTATTCTCCTACCAGGCGTAGAGTGAATACGAAAAGAGTTTTTCAAAGTTAGCGTTTTGTTGTAGCTGCTTGACGCTTCTTGAAACGGTCAACACGTCCAGCGGTATCGAGAAGTGTGTCGTTCTTGCCAGTGTAAAACGGGTGCGACGCACTCGAGATTTCAACACGGAAAAGCGGATACTCTTTCCCCTCAAAGGTTCCAGTTTCAGTAGTTTCGACAGCTGAAAGAAGGAGGAACTGCTCCTTGGTTCCACTATCCTCGAATATAACTTTTCGCAAATTTTTTGGGTGAATATCTTTCTTCATATGGGTACTATACTAGCATATAGTTAGGCTTTCGTAAAGTGTCTGAGAAGCACCTAGAGCCCTTGCAAAATATCGATATTTGCCTGTATTTCAGCAGCTTTCGCCATAACTTGGTCACCGTAGAAAACGTTTGCTGGGACACGGCCAGGCGTACAGCTCGATCCTGAGTAGTATTTACAAGCCGCATTGCGCTCTGCAGTATAGCCACCAACGCCTGCTCCGAGGTCGTCGAGGTACATAGAAGAGGCCATAATAGCGTGTTTTGGTATCCATGGAGATGCAACGGTCACCCCTACGGCATTTGCCACTCGAGTCTTCATGATTGCCCATGTACTAGGAATAAACTGTGAAGCACCAACGGCACCTCCCCATCCCCCGCCCGCCCAAGGACACGACACGGGTGTCGTAAACGCATCCATACCGAGCGCGGCTGTGAGTGCCAAAAACGGTGCAACGTCACGATCCGGCTTCATAACTTTTGCAAACGGTGTGCCTGTGTTTTTACCAACACCTGCGCCAGTCACGGTATCTTTGAGGTAACAAGAACCAATATTTGCACCGAGGTTCGTTTCTTGTTTCAAGATGGCGAGTACAAATGCTGGTCTCACCCCAGTAATTTTTGAAGCCTCTTCAGCGTACGTAAGTGCGTCACCGAACGGTATCGCTCCGGAGTCGCGGAATGAGAAAAGTGCGCTTCGTATTGCGGCGGCCTCTTTCTGGCGTTCGGCAAGGAGCTTCTGATACTCAGATTCTTTACTTTTTGATATAGAGAGAAGTCGTTGCTTTTCCTTTTCGTTTGCTTCTACTTTTTTCTTGTTCTCCGCCAACAACACACTGGCATCCACTTCTGCGTTTTGTTTTTCTTCTAGAGAAGACTTTTCCTCAAGTGTCTTTCCTTGTATGTGACGTATTTCCTCGAGAGACACTTTGATTTCGTTACGGATTGATTCGTACACATCGAGGTCTCCATAGAACTCTGACAATCGATCTTTTGATGCGATCATGTGGATCAGTGTGACGTCGCTAAACTCATTCGTCTTTTGGATAAGACGTCGTAGTGAATCTTTTTCACGGCGAGACTTTTCCTCGAGTGTTTCTATCACTTCTTCTTTTTCATCGATATCGCTCGATAGCTTGTTGATGAGAAGTGTCTTTGCTTTGATATCGAGACGCGTTTTCTCGATCTGACTCGTGAGCACGCTGATATCTTTCTTAATAGATCCCGTCTGACTTTTCTGCTGGTTGAGTAGCGCCTCCTTCTCTTTGATTTCTACTTCGAGCTGAGCGAGTTCTGCCTCGAGTTTTGCACGCTCTTCAGGAGTCAGTGCCATGGCAAGTGAAGGCAACAGTATGCCACACAGAAAAAAACTAGAAACAAGAAATGCTCCTAGTCTTTTTCGTTGCTGGTTCGAGATTTTGAATGAAAAGTATATCATAGTAAAGCTCGCGCACCTGATTGTAGAAGTATTATGCAGCCGCCTCGTCTTCTTTCTTGCCTTTCTTTTCTACTTCGATACTACTGAGGTCAGCAGTTGATGCCTCGGCTGGTTCTTCATCACGTTCTTTCTCTATTGTCGCCACCACGTCAGTAGGCTCACCCGTTGCAGAAACTCCTACTGGAAATACGAGATCAGCTACAGTGATTTGACTCTCTTGAGATACGAGTGAAGAGATATCGACATGTATTGCATGTGGGAGATCTTTTGGAAGAGCTTCGATTTCGATTTCATGCATCACTTTGACGAGAGTTCCTACGCCGCTTTTTACTGCAGGAGAAACACCATCAAATTCGAGTGGTACACTCACCGAGATCACCTTTGAGGTGTCGATAGCTAAAAAGTCTACGTGAAGTGGTTCGTTTGATGTCGCGTCTCGTTGTACATCGTGAATAAGTGTCTCGACATTCTTTCCTCCTACTGAGATAACCACTGTTCCTGATTCACCACTTTCCTTCCAAGCTTTCTTGAAAGCAATAAGCGGCACAGCTATTGACATAGCTTTAATGTTGTTGCCGTAGCAAATAGCAGGGATAGTTCCTTGCGCTTTTAATTCTTTGCGGGATACCCCGACTTCTCTTGTTTGTGCTTCTAATGTTACTGTCATATGTCTCCTACTATACCCAAAATAACGTTCAAAGTCAAAGAAATGTGACAGGAACTAGCTAGGTACTACGCATTTGCGCCGTCTTTGATGAAGTACTTCTTTATGTCTTCTTTTGTGGCTCCAACCTTCTTTTTTGGGTTGAAAATACAGGCTGGATCAAAGAACTCTTTTACTTCTTTGAAGAGACCTAGTATGTGAGGCGAATACATTTTGTCGAGGTACGGCGTACGGATAATGCCATCGTTGTGTTCTGCTGTAATCGAACCTTTATACTTTGCCACAAGATCATAGACACGATCTGAGAGGTCATAAATAATTTCACGCGTTTGAGGATCTTTGAAGTCCATGAGAGGGATAATATGGAAATTTCCATCTCCCGGATGTCCGGCGATTGTATATTTTATTTTATAGATACTGAGAATTTTATTGAGTTCTGGTAGAAACTGCGGCAGGTGAATAGGTCGCACGATAAAGTCGTCGATAAAAGGAGCCGTGCGGACACCGTGTGAGTGTTTTCGCAAGAGCGCGAAAGAATCATGGCGCACCTCCCAATACTTTTGCTCTTCCTTGTCGTTGTGTGTCACGTGTACATGGAGTCGTCGTCCGTGATACTTCGCGCGCATTTTTGTTTTAATCCTCTTTGCTCTCGCGTCTATTTCAGCCTCCGTGTCTCCTGCACACTCAACAAGAAGGATAATTTTTGGGATACCTCCTGAAAGCATCATAAAGAACTCAGGGAGAAATGAAAACATGAATTGTATCATACCCCACGGGCCACGTTTCTTGAGAAAATCCTTGAAGAACTTCACGGCCACTTTGAGCGTGTTGTCGTCATAACTTTCTATACTCTCTGGATTAAATGCGAGCAAGTCGTTGATGAGTTCTCCCATGTAGGTGAGATCATTGAGAAATATAACAACGAGCTTTGACGCCTTTTTAACAGGTACGAGCGAGAAAGTAATCTCAGTAATGATACCCAGCGTACCTTGAGAGCCTGCAAACAAATGGCAAAGGTTAAACGTCTTCGTGTCTTTGTTGTAGATATTCCACAAATAAAATCCCGCAGAATTTTTTGAAACATTTGGTTTTGCAGAAACAATGTCGGACTCGTTGTCTTTGATCATATTCCACATACGTCGATACATGTCACCTTCGCGACCCTCGAGCTTCATCTTTTCGTCGAGCTCTACAAGTGCGAGGTTGCGTATTTCATAGACATTGCCATCATCGAGCACGACACGTAACTGATGAACGAAATCCTCTGTTTTTCCGTAGTGAATAGACTTTTCACCTCCGGCATTGTTTGCGACCATACCGCCCACCGTACATATCTCACGCGAGGCACTATAGGTTGGCATAATCAAATCGAGTTTCTTTGTCTCTACATCGAAATCACGGTAGTAAGTACCAGGCAACACTTTGGCTAGTCCTCCCCCATCCGTTTTCTCTACCGACAGCGTGCCACACATATACTTGGTAACATCGAGGATGATAGATTCTCCGAGCGCTCCTCCTGACATACAGGTGCCGGCACTACGAACAACGAGAGACAATTCCGGATGCTCGCTCTTTTTCTCCGCAACAAAACGCACAATAGTTTGGATATCTTTCTCATGTTTTGGGTAGATGACGCACGTTGGCATCATCTCAAAAATACTCGCATCACGACTCTTCTCTTTCAATACGACTGGATCGAGCGTAAGATCGCCTTCTATTTTTTCTTGTAGTTCTTTAAAAAGTGTTTCCATAATTATTTTTCGTGACTAAGTGCTATATCCAGTACGATGCGCGCCATTTTTGCTGCGGCATCTGGGTGCGCCATCCGACGAGCAGACTCGCTCATCGAGCGTTGTAACGCTGGATCTGATAATACGCGGTCTATCTCCTCGGCGAGTATTGTCGTCGATAGATTTTTCTCTTCCATGACTATTGCCGCCCCTGCGTGGGCATAATGATACGCATTTTTACGTTGATGATCACCATGAGAATTCGTTTCAGGTATCGGGATAAGTATTGCTGGCACTCCCCAGTTGGATATCTCGGCGATTGATGTCGCGCCAGCTCTCGATATATAGATATTTGCAGCTCCAGCACACATCTTTGTTGCGAGAGGATTGAGATAGCCGAACACTTTGTACCTCTCGAGGAGCGAGTGATCCTGCACAACGATGCGGACCCGGGACGATACTTCAGTCTCACGCGCTTTGCCCACTTGATGTATGATCTGATACTTTGGCAAAAGTAGTGGCAGAGCATCGATAACAACATCGTTGATATTTTCCGCACCCTGCGACCCGCCGACAACTACGATAGTAGGAACCGTAGAGTCGAGTTTCAAAAATTCATGTGCACCGTCATGTGCACTACTGAGCAAATCTTTTCGTATCGGCATACCAACAACTGCGGTTCGTTCAGGCTTGAAAAAAGTGAGTGCCTCTTCGTATGTAATACCGATGCGAGTGGCGAACTTGCCGGCCCACAGATTTACTCGCCCCGGATATGAATCAGATTCATGTATAACAACAGGTATACGTAGTATACGTGCAGCAACGAGCGCTGGAAAACTAGCATAACCTCCTTTTGCAACAACAACATCGGGGTAGATGTAGTACATCTTGAGTGTTGCTTGGAGCACTCCTGCAGCAATCTTGAACAGATCGGTAAAATTCTTGAACGAAGTATAGAGGCGACGCTTGCCCGACGTTGCCGAAACGAAAGTAATCTGGTTTTCAAAAAGAGCTGTTTTCTCATACGGAACATCGCTCATATAGTACAGCTTCATATCGAGGATTTTTTCCTCTTCCGCCATAGAACGAAGTTGTTCTGCAATAGCTATGAGTGGATAAAAGTGTCCACCCGAGCCCCCTCCTGCAAGTACGATTTTCATACCTCTATTGTAGCAAAAAAAATGCTCGCGCGCCTCTTTCTACAGGTGTTTTACTTTCTCCATAGTCTTGGAAATCTTGAGAACCATCGCAGCCATACCTATCGAGAGCATAAGCGAAGTACCTCCGTGGCTCACAAATACAAGAGGAACCCCAGTCAGCGGAAAAACGCCAATAATCGACGCAATATTCATAAACGACTGTGCTCCGATCAGTACGATGATACCTACGACCAGATACTTTGAAAAGATATCCTTTGTTCTACTCGCGATATGCAACCCACGAAGCACAAATCCAACATAGAGTGCGATCAAAAGCGTGCTTCCCACAAAACCAAACTCTTCACCCACAACTGCAAAGATTGAATCCCCTTGTGGCTCCGGTAGATAGCTGAACTTTTGGACACTTTGGCCGAGCCCTCGTCCGATAATCTTTCCAGAGCCAATAGCAATCTGTGACTGTATAACTTGGTACGACGCGCCTTGTGTGTCAGAAGCAGGGTGAATAAATGTCTCTATGCGGTCCATGACATATGATCTCGTCATGGCGAGCACAACAACGGTCGCAATACCCATAGAAAAAATAATAAAAATATGTTTCCACCGCATACCAGCAACATAGGCGATAGACAAAACGGACACAGTGATCAGTACGACACTCTTTGTATCAGGTTGAGGCAAAAGCAATGCACCTGCGAGACCGATCATCCCGAGTACGGGCATCAACGACGTAGCGACATTGGTCACCTTGCCGCGCACCCACGAAAACCACCCCGCCGCATACAGAACAATAGCTATCTTTAAAAATTCAGCAGGCTGAAACGAGACAGGGCCAATCGAAACCCATCGACGAGCGCCCGCGTGTTCAAAACCCAGACCAGGGACGAAAACAAGAAGCGACAATATCGCGGCACCAATAAGTAGAAAGAATGAGTTCTTTTTCCAAAACAGAATCGGCACTCGAAATACAACATAGGCCAACAAGCTACCTGCGCCGAGCCCGAGTACGAGCTGATTGATGAGGATACCGATGAACTTACTTTCGTTTTTTGCCAGCACTCCGAGGGATGCAGAAATAAATATAAAAAGACCGAGTACTATCAAGAGTATCGTGATCGTAAGAAATGTTTTATCAACGCCTCGCAACATACGACTAACTAATGATAGCGAGGACTGTGCCGAGACCCGCTGTTACAACTGCGATAATCCAATAGCGCATCGTGATCCGCTCACGTGACCAGCCGATAGCCTCAAAGTGATGATGTAGTGGGGCAACAATGAAAACACGTTTACCATTTCGGAGCTTCTTTGAAAGCATCTGCACAATATCGGACAGAGTAGTAATAAATAGAGGAAAGGCAATCAGTGGCAGGAGGAGCACGGTGTCTGTCAAAAACGCAACTGTGGAGAGCGTCAACGTCAGTCCCATCATGCCAGTCTCCCCCATATAAAAACGCGCTGGAGGAATATTGAACCAGAGAAATGCGAGCGTTGAACCCGAGATAACGGCACACAGTGCTGCGAGGTCAATCTTGTTTTGCCAGAGTGCAATAATAGCGTAGGAAGCAAAAATACTTGCAAGTACTCCACCCGAGAGTCCGTCTACCCCATCGATAACACTCGTAGAAAATACAGCGAGAGTAATAAGAACAAAAAAAGGTATAAAGAGTGCGCCGATCATAAATGTTCCATCAAAAGGAACGTGAATCGAAATCATCCCAAGTTTGCTGTACAACCACCAACCAACAATCGTACCGAGAACGACGACAGTGATCACTTTGATGTATCGAAAACCGACAGGGTCGCCACGTAACGAGTTCGGAGGAAATATCTGTAAGAGGTCATCGACAAGACCGAGCAAAGAGCCAACCAAAAGTGTCGCCAGAGGAATAAATGTTTGATTACGTGAAAGGAATTCCAGTTTTGACGTAACGTCGTTTGGAAAAAGCACGAATACTAAAAATATCAGTCCCACAGTACCAAAAACTGAAAGCCATACGATGACTCCCCCGACACGTGGCGTGTGTGTTTCGTGATTTTCTTTTACTACCGCCTGAAAAGTAGCGTCAGTTCCCTCGTGACGACTATAACAACGCCAGAGTTTATGTTTATACATAAAGCGTGTCAGTGTTGGCGTCATAAAAATACCCACCAAAAAGGCTATTGTTGCAGGTAAAATTACTTTAACAGCGTCGAGTGATAGCGAGTCCATATCCTCTAGTATACAGCTAAATCAAGCTTTTTTCTACTATCATGCCTTAGACACTAGGATCGTTCTTCAAAACTCATTGAGGAGAACATCTGATCAACGACTTGTGTAGGATCAAATGCTTCTTGTTCCTCCTGACATACCGCTTGTTCTGGTGTATCGTAGTTCATACACTGTACAAATCGTATCGTGAAAGACAGTTCAATCGTAGTTACACCATTTTAGAGTTCGTAGGTATAGGTAGTATACGTACTCCCCGCCGCACCCTCACTGGTCGTAGTAAGACAGTAGTCTCTTGTACCAACCGACACAATACTAACCACGCCACCCGGAAACGACTCGCTATTGGTTACTTCACAGGCGATACCATCGCGTTTTGAAAGTATAGATGGTGGCCACTCGACTGGATGCGAATACGTGCCTCCAAAAACTTCAGGGTACATGTACGTCATACCCTGTATCTCGTCAGTGGCAGTGAGCCAGCCCGGCACATCTGTCGCAAGAGGTTCTACATGAAATGCTCGCGAATTAAGTGTGTTGGTGTCTCGATGCGTAAGATACAGAGCAAACAGTACCAATACCCCACAGAGGACGGCGACAGTGACGAACTTTTCTATTCTATTTTTATGCATATATCTACTATAGCACCTGTACAGGAGATCAACTAAAGCAGAAGAACAGACTATGCCAAAGTAAATACCGCTTCGGCGAGCGCCTCTATCCCTCGTTTTGTTTTTGATGAGAACGGAATGATGGTTGCACCATAGGCGATGCGTTCGATTTCTTTCATACTCTTGTGCATGTCTGACTGATTGAGCTTGTCTATCTTGCTCGGCGCAACAACGACATCTTTGCCAGCAGCACGGAGTTCCTCAAACATTGAAATATCTTTATCTGTCATCCCAACATTTGCATCGACAAGCAACACCACCTTGTGATGATGATACTTTGGGTCAAAAATATAAGTATCGATGAGATCCCCTATCTTTGCACGTCCGAGTCCTGACGCGCGAGCAAAGCCGTAGCCAGGCAGGTCCATGAGATAAAAACTGTCATTGACCAAAAAGACGTTGATCTCCTGAGTGCTTCCAGCGTATGAGCTCGTGCGTGACACACTCGTTGTGGTGAGCGCGTTGATCAGGCTCGACTTTCCGACATTGGATCGCCCAACAAAAGCAACCTGAGGCGTGCCGTCGTGTAGTAGCGCATCATCGCCAACCAGGCCTTTTATAAATTTTGCAGAAGTAACTTTCATACAGTGAGAGAGTAGCACAAACGAGACACTTGTGCACTAGGAGAGAAGTGTGAGGGTGTAGGTGATGGTATCTTTGTCATAGATCCCCTCTTTGACGCGAATACTTTTCTTTAATGGGAGCAAGTACGAACTCGTACGCTTGTCAGGAAATATTGATGTGCGCCAGGTGGAGGTACCTATAGTTACTGACACAGGAAGCGATCCAAAACCCTTTGCCATCGAACCAAAGTGAGTCTTTATCTCCTGAGCAATAGTTTTAGGCACCGATACAAAATGCCACGCCGTGGTCTCGCTCGGGTACAGCCATACTTTTTCGCGTATTGTATACGTCGCTTGTTTCATAGATAGCTAGATACCAGCAACCCCAAACAATTTTCCTACGCCAAAAGTGATAGCCATAGCGAGCGCTCCACCGAGCACCACACGAACGACGGCCACACGCTTGCTTGCACCACCAGCATAGGCACTGAGTGCGCCGATGATAACGAGAGCGACGAGCACAGACACAAAGGTTATCGGGACGAACAATCGTGGAGGTACAACAAGTATCGCAATAATAGGGATAATCGCTCCAGATAAAAATGCAACACCAGAGGCTACCGCCGCATGCCATGGGTTAGTGAGGTTGTTTGGATCAATACCGAGCTCGGCCTCTACGTGTGCAGCAAACGCATCATGCGCTGTTAGCTCTTTGCCAACAATCTCTGCAGTAGCACGCGAGAGACCTTTTTTCTCGTATATCACTATGAGCTCTTCGAGCTCTTGCTCCGGCACATTGTCGAGTTCCCATCGTTCTTTCTTCAAAAGAGCAGCTTCAGTGTCACGTTGTGTACTTACCGAAACATACTCACCTACGGCCATAGACAGCGCACCCGCAAAGAGTGCAGCAACACCAGCCGTGAGTACCACTCCTCTATCGAGCGTTGCACCCGCAACACCGACAATAACTGCGGCAACAGAAACGATGCCGTCATTTGCACCGAGCACAGCAGCACGAAGCCAGTTGAGTTTGCCTGATGACAAAGATCCATGGTTTTCAGTATGAGCTATTGGGTCACGATGTGTTTGCATATACATACAGTATAGCACGAGTAGCCTACACGCTAGAAAGCTTACCGAGCAGTACCTTTCACAATTGCCTGAAAATAAGAATAGTCATTTGTTACGATAAAGCCTGGCAGGGCGAGAAGATGCTCTTGTGACACTTCATACGCATGCGACAATCCTCGCGCACTCGTATATCCAGCGCGAGCAACTTCCGCTAGCACTATATCGTCGTACAGTCCAAACGGATATGCAAGCGAAGTCACTTCATGACCAACGATACGTTCGAGTTTTGATTTACTTTCAACCAACTCCTTTACAAGACGTTCATGATCGATGCGCGTGAGGTACGGATGAAGAATGGTGTGACTGGCAATCTCAAATCCTTCCGCATCGAGTTCGCGTATCTGATCGCTATTCAAATACCCATCGTTGGCATCTATCGCGTTGGTGAAGATATAAAAAGTGGCACGAATAGTGTGAGCACGGAGTACTGGCAAGGCATTCTCGTACTGAGATATTTTTCCATCATCAAACACTACTGCCACAGGTCGCTCCGGCAACTCCATGGTGCCGTTGAGAATACTCTCAAGCTCGCGGACGAGCAGTGTCGTGTAACCTTCATCTTGCAAATACTTCATTTGCTTTGCAAACTCGGCAGGCGTCACCACGTAGTCCCTGTTCGCTACACTTTCGTTTGGAGTATACTCACGGATATTGTGATAAACGAGAATTGGAATAGAAAAGGTGTCGAGCGGTACCGCATCAGTCGCTGTTTCTTTTTCAGGAACTGACACCCCTGCGCTGGTACCAGGTTCTGCGCGAAATGAAAATACAAATACAAAAATCACAAAGACCGTGCAGACAAAAGGCCACAACCAAAAAGAAATAGTGCGCTTTGCTCGAGTATCCATACAAGTAGTATACTGCATCGTTATCAAAACATCGAGACTGCATACGGATACTCTATGTCTGGTAGAAATACGCTCGGTACGTAAAAAAATATCCATCACCATCATACAAAAAAACAACATCCTTACATACTCCAGTATGTAAGGATGTTGTTTTTGAGCTTGAACACCTCGTAGTAACAATTGATTAGCTTTGCTCCTCTTGAAACGTCTTCAGAAATTTATAGAAGGTCTTTCCATATGGCGAGAGCCTGTGGAGAACAAATCTGCCCTTATATCGTTTATTTACCAAACCGGCCACATGCAACTTGCGCACATGTTCCCCTATCGTCTTTTCATTTGCGTCCAGTCGCTCGACGATAGTATCGAGTGTCATATCAGGATCCTTGCCAATCAAGAGTAGGATCGCAATACGATAATGGTTGGCCATGCCTTTGAGGTGCCGCTCCATCTGTTTAGGTGTTTTGAGTTTCGACATATAACTACTTCTGTAAACAACATCCTTACATACTCCAGTTTGTCAGGATGTTGTTTGTGTGTTATTTGGTATCGATCAGGTAAGTATAGACCTTGTATGCCATGACCGCTCCTACTATCGGCGCCAACATGTACATGAGAGATACATGGTTAAGTGCAAACGCGACCGCTGGGTTAAGTATTCCCGCTGCCCCTGCGAGCGAAGAGAAGAGTAGGCCGAGAAGTAGTGATCCTCCGATAACGACACCAGACATATCGTCGTCGACTTTCTTGAACACAACAGCAGCGATACCTATGTTAAAGAAAAATGCTCCGATAAGTTCTGCAAGAAAAACGGACGGAAGAAAGCTTGCTGACACCACACTCGCTGATACGAGAAATACTTTTGCAAAAACAACAGCGACGACTGCTCCAGCAAACTGTGACACAATATAACGAAATGCATCCACGCCAGAAATCTTTTTAACCGACAAAAGACCGAGCGTGACAGCTGGGTTCATATGACAGCCAGATACAGGTCCAATAGTGTACACAAACAACAGCACAGTGAGTCCGGCAATGACTGGAACAGCGATTGGCGCCTTGCCCACTATACAAGCGGTTGCAAGTAACACAATAAATGAAAGTGCGAACGTACCGATAGTTTCTGCAATATACTTTTTATACATAGTTGATATTCTAAACATTTAGATTGTTAATAACACTTCTGCCTGGACTTTGATCTCTTTTAAAAAAACTAAACTCAATACTCTCGCACAACATCCTTACATACTCCAGTTTGTCAGGATGTTGTTTGTGTGGTGTGGTAAAACTATTCTAGCGTGATACCTGTAATTGCGACAGGCACTAGCGGGCGGTCGTTTCCATCGGTTTGTACTTGGTTGATAGCCGTTGCGACATCCATACCTGCAACTACTGTACCAAAGACGGTGTGCTTGCCATCGAGAAAGTTATTTGATGCAGCGTTGATAAAGAACTGACTACCGTTGGTGTTTGGTCCAGAGTTTGCCATCGATATCGTTCCAACATTGTTCTTGTTTGACGCTGTTATCTCGTCGGCGAAACTATATCCAGGGCCACCTGTACCCCATAGCGCGCTCTTGCTATCATCTTTTGACAGTGGGTCTCCTCCTTGGCTCATGAATCCTTCTATCACACGATGAAACTTGGTTCCATCATAGAAACCGCTGCTCGCGAGTTTTGTAAAATTCTCTACAGTCTTTGGTGTTGATTCATTGAACTCGATTGTGATGTCGCCCATCGTTGTGTGAAGTGTTGCTTTCATATAGTTAGTTGTTTTGTCTGCTTGTAATGGTTCTTTTGTGGTATCTGTTTGTATCGATGCCACTGTATTTGTGTCCGCATGGGTGTCGACAGGTGCCTGCACTGTTTCCAATGTTCCCGATGGCCCCGTACGAGCGACAAGCCAAATGCCTATACCTATCACCACAAGCGTACCCAAACTCAAAAGAAGTCTTTTCATATTTACCATGTACATTAATTAATAAGTGTATCTAGTATAACAAAACACAATCAATTATTCATCTCTTGCCTTTCCAGAGACTCTATATACAGGTTCTCCACTTTCTTTCTCGCCCATGGTGTTTTCCGCAGAAATTTTAGACTCGACTGTATGCTCGGATCAAAATTGAAACAATTGATGCTGATCCGCGCACCGAGCTCATCCCATCCGTATGTTGCAACCAGAGACTCAAGTATCATCTCGAGGGTTTTGCCGTGCAGTGGGTTTGCAGGATTGTTATTCATAGCACTATTGTATCATCTATTTGACCTGCTCAATACTCAGAACAACATCCTTACATACTCCAGTTTGTCAGGATGTTGTTTTGGTGGTGTGGTGAGACCGAGGAGGTTGTTATCTATTCAGATACGTCACGGTCAGTTGTAGCACCGTCGCAAACGATACCCAAAGCAAGTACGGGATTTGGATATATGTTATCCAGCGAGCGTATGGAAATATTGCAACCATCGCCCAGACCAGAGTTCCCAGAACTAGAAGAATATCTACAGCAGCGAGAGCGTTGTTCTTGAGTCCAAATTGAAAATAGGTAAAAGAGAGATTGAAAACGAGATTGAGTAAAAAAGGTAGTGCAACAACAAACGGCAGTTGCTTGGTAGCTAGTTTGTAGAACACCGTACCAAACGAGTATGCGATCAGTATATACAAAACACTCCACACGGGTCCAAAGATCCATGAAGGCGGAGCCCACGATGGTTTCAAAAGTTCCGAGTATGTCGTAAATGAATTCATGGTATGTAGTGATTAGAGT
>Ga0075163_10003911_pt1 | contig 20003 bp, 13 predicted proteins | sample JI1023141ADNA_FD_71478 | JGI IMG/M metagenome (GOLD analysis project Ga0075163, IMG submission 71478) | Wastewater effluent complex algal communities from Wisconsin, to seasonally profile nutrient transformation and Carbon sequestration -... | ecosystem: Engineered > WWTP > Effluent > Algae... | reverse complement strand
TGAGTTATGCCGAAGTGTTACAACAACAACCGGTTAGAAATTTTCTTTCAGCAGAATTAAATCCCATTCTAAAATGATCAGGGTATTCCTTATCCTTTTCATTATTTCAGGATCACTTACAGTTGGTGCTCAGATTCATCATTGGGAAACTGTTGTTTACGATAGCATGAAGTGGCGCTATTGGGTGGGCACATCCGACCCCGGAACAAACTGGAACACGGTTGCCTTTAACGATGCGGCATGGCCACAAGGGCAGGGGGGATTTGGCTATGGCGATAATGACGATCGTACTGTTATTGCACCTACGCTTTCAGTTTTCATTCGTAAAAAGTTTAACATCACCAATCGCGATAAAATACAAGATGCCTTACTTCATGTAGATTACGATGATGGTTTTATTGCGTACTTGAATGGAGTAGAAATTGCACGATCAACCATGCCAGCCGGAAACGTTGCCTTTAACCAGGGTAGCAATGGCTTGCATGAAGCGTTGTTATTTCAAGGGCAAGCACCCGAAGGTTTTTTAGTCCGGGCTGATAGATTAGCAAGTTTACTGGTGCAAGGTGAAAACACTTTAGCAGTACAGGTGCATAATGATAATGTCGGTTCGTCTGATCTTTCATCGCGGGTGTTTTTTTCGGTAGGAATAACCGAAGATGTTCCATTAACGTATCTGCCTACACCAAGTTGGTTTACTGGTCCGTTTACATTTACATCTAACCTGCCCATAATTGTAATCAACACCAATGGCCAGGCCATACCAGACGACCCGAAGATTGTGGCCCACATGGGAATTATTGACAATGGGGCAGGGCAGATGAATGCATTAACCGATCCGTTTACAAATTACGATGGACGTATTGCCATTGAGTTAAGAGGCGAGTCCTCGCAATCCTTTCCAAAGAAATCGTACAGCATCGAAACACAAACCAGCACGGGTGCAAATTTTAATGCGGCCTTGCTTGGCATGCCTGCCGAAAACGATTGGGTGTTGTATGCACCATACACCGATAAAACGATGATGCGCGATGTACTCGCTTATCAACTCGGTAAAGATTTTGGAAAGTACGCACCGCGTACAAGGTTTGCCGAAGTAGTGATTAACGATGATTACAAAGGTGTGTATGTATTGATTGAACGCATTAAGCGCGACAACAATCGCGTGGATATTGCCACTTTACAACCCGATGATGTAAGTGGCGATGAACTTACTGGTGGTTATATTTTGCGTGTAGATAAATTAGATGGCAACGATTATCCCGGCTGGACGGCTACACCAACACCCATGTTAGGTGGTGAAAACGATATTACCTTTCAATATTTCGATCCGGCCGGAGAGGAGCTTGTCGATGCACAGCGTACTTACATCCGCAATTATATGCGCACGTTTCAGAGCGCTTTAACAGCAGGAACTTTTACCAACAACGTAACCGGATTTAAAGCTTATCTCGATTTGCCATCAACAATAGATTTTATGTTGGTGAATGAAATAGGGAAGAACATTGATGGCTTTGTGTTTAGCACATACTTGTATAAAGAGAAAGATAGCGATGGCGGCAAGCTACACATGGGACCGCTGTGGGATTTTAATCTAGCATTTGGCAATGTAGATTATCTGGCCAACGCTCAGTTTGCACCCGGCTGGATGTGGAACGATCAATACCGCATGTTCTGGTTCAGGCGCATGATGCAAGACCCAGCGTTTGCCGGACAAATGAAATGCCGCTGGACAGAACTGCGCAATAGTTTTTTAACCAACGAATACTTTACGCATAAAATCGATTCGATTGCGGGTGTGCTACAAGCTGCCCAGCAACGCAACTACACACGTTGGCCGATCTTAGGCACGTATGTGTGGCCCAACCAATATGTGGGCGCTACGTATGCCGATGAACTGAATTTTTTGAAGACCTGGATTCAACAACGTCTCAATTGGATGGATGCCAACATGCCCGGCAACTGCAATCTGATAACGGCCGTAGCACCCGATACCGGGATCAGAATGTTTCCCAATCCGTTTACAAAATCACTTTTTGTAAACGTGGATAATCCACTGACTATAAACCAGATTGAAGTGTTAGATTTAACCGGTCGCGTAATCTTTAAGGAAAGCTTTAGCCAACAGTTTGAATGGGGTGGAGTTAATCAATCCGGCAACCGGTTGCCCATTGGTATTTATGTGGTTAGGGTTATTCAACAAGGGGCGGTTGTGCAGCAAAGGGTTGTGATTGAGTAGCATCAATCCATCAGGCTCGCAATACTATTTAACATAATATAAATTATATAACTCTTGCTAGGCTAAGTTCCTGACCCGCAGTTATATAATTATATTATGTTAACCCCGCTTGAGGGCGGGGAACTTTCTGGTTTCAACCTACGAGAATCCCGCGCGCGCCAGCCGCACAGTTATATAATTTGACGTTATGCTAAGTAGCCGCTCAAGGCCGCGCTTCTACGGGCCCAGAAGCTCAGACCACGGCATTGAGCGGCTGTTAAAATAAACCTTCAGTGTTAAAAGTTTTTGCCACCGCGCAGTTTGTCAACCCACGCGCCAAGCATAAGTAATGCAGGCCGCACATGCAGGGCGCAAGTCAAAGCCTGCATCACACATGCTTTATCCACCGCTCGGTTCGGTGCGCGGTTGAACCTGCGGGTATTGGATTAAGAGGTTCAACAATCAATTTGATTTTACAGGAATACTTTTTTAGAATCGCTCACCAACTTTTTTCTATTTGCTCCGCTCGCGCTCCGCAGTGCTTCTGTGGCGTTCGCCCCTACGGGGTTTCTTTTCTTTTTGCCTTGATGCAAAAAGAAACAAAAAAATCAAGAGCCAAATATGCTTCCCCGCGCATTCCATCGCGCCACCCCGCATTTGGCTCTGGCCACCGCGCAGGGTTTCTTGATAAAATCCAGTTTTAGTTTTTGAAACTCAGGATTGGAGTGGTTGACAATACTTAAACATAACACAAAGTTACGGGCATGCGGAATAGAAAGCTGCAAGGGTGACGCTGCGCCCGCTTCAAAAAAAATCTCCACCCTTCGTCAGTCGGTCGTGCCTCCCTCCTTCCCGCGGGTAGTATTTTTTTTGTGCGGCCCTTGCACCTTTCTATCCGTTCCCGTGTGGCTGTGCCATGTTTAAATATATCGTTCGTGTCCGCATCGGTGGCTGGTGGCTATCGTTCGGGTTTAGGTTTGGCGTCAGGCCATTCATGGTTTCGGTTCTTCCCAGCAGTGTCTGGGAGGTTTGCCTCAGGTTCTTCTGGCTTGAGTGTTCGGTATCTGAGCTCCCTTTTTAAAGGGGGCTCTTTTTTATTTGAAGTTATACCTCCACCCAAATGTTTTCTGCTACTTGGTACGTAAGCATAACTTTCGTTTTTTTACTCAACAGTAACATCGAGCCATCGTATGGCTCTTTCTTTTTTATTACTACAAGACCATTGATTTGCAACCCTTTTGCGTTGAGATGATTTAGAAATGATTCCCTATCATCAGAGACTGCTACTATTTTAGCTTTAACGCCTACCTCTAACTGACTTAATGGAACACGTTTGTTATTCAACACTTTCCCATTCACATCTGGAATCGGCTCGCCATGAGGGTCAAACTTGGGAAAGTTAAGCATCTCGTCCATGCGGCTATAAAAACGCTTGGAGTCAACATGCTCCAGTTGTTCGGCTATGTCGTGCACCTCTTCCCAGCCGAGTTCCATTACTTTCACCAAGAACAACTCGGCCAACCGATGCCTTCGGATGATTGACAAAGCCTCTTTCTTTCCCTTTTCCGTCAGGCGGATACCTTTGTAGGGTGCATAGGCAACTACCTTTTTAGTCGCCAATCGTTTCATCATGCTGTTCACTGAAGGTTGTTTTATATTCAGTTTTTTAGCCAATTCCGAAACAAAGACCTCCCCCGTGGCCTGCGACAAGGAATAAATCGATTTAATGTAGTTTTCTTCCGTGAGTGAGTCCATGCCTTCAATTTTGGCTAAAAATAGTGATTGTAAAGTATATTCATCAAATTAATTTGTTAGAATAGTCTAACTTTTTAATTTTGACAATCTTTTATTTGAATGAAGAAGATTAACCTCCCACTAATCCCCTCAATAGCAGCTTTGCTTTGCCTCCTATCATGCGAGGCGTTTGAACCCGTTGCCTTGGATGACTCAGCACTATTGGATGGCCCGGTGGCGGGTCTCAATGAAGCTGAAAACCTGCAATTTCTAAGAGGAGATGTATCATTCAACGACCAAATATTCAACTCTTCCAATGGTCTCGGACCGTTGTTTGTTTCCACATCCTGCGGTAGCTGTCATCCGGGCGATGGCAAAGGTCATCCGTTTACAACACTAACGCGGTTCGGTCAAATCAACGAAACAGGAAATCAGTTCTTGAAGTTAGGCGGCCCTCAATTGCAGCATCGCTCCGTTCCAAGGTTTATTCCCGAACAAATTCCAGCCGGTGCAACCTTCTCTAAATTCACACCACCCGCCAACACGGGGCTGGGCTTTTTAGATGTCGTAAGCGACAGTGATATTTTATTGTTCGCTGACCCTGATGATTTGAATGGAGATGGCATTAGCGGAGTACCCAATTGGGTGGAGTTAAAAGCATATGTAATGCCACGCGATGGAAGCGTTGTACAAAACGGAAAATACATCGGCAGGTTTGGCAAGAAGGCAGCTACCTACAATCTATTGCAACAAACTGCTCAAGCGTACAATCAAGACATCGGTATCACTTCTACTTTTGAGCCGACCGATACTTATTCAGGAAACGAAATCGACCCGGAGATTTCCAACCAAGAAATTCAAGACGTGGTATTTTATTTGAAAACACTTAAAGCCCCCATTCAGCGTCAAGCGGATAGCGATGTTCTATCTGGTAAACAATTATTTCTAAACGTGGGTTGTGGAAATTGCCATCGCCCTGAAATGAAAACAGCAAGCACGTCAATTCAATCGCTGAGCAATAAAGTGTTTTATCCATATACCGATTTACTGTTGCATGATATGGGCAGTGGTTTGGATGATGGTTATACAGAAGGTTCAGCAAAAACATTTGAATGGAGAACCCCGCCCTTGTGGGGCTTGGGCCTTTCCAAAAACTCGCAAGGCGGTGAATATTTTCTATTGCATGACGGTCGTGCAAGGAGTATTGAAGAGGCCATCCGCCTGCACGGTGGGGAAGGAACGAAAAGCAAGGAGTCATTTGAATCATTGCCAGCGGGCGAAAGGAAAAAACTAATCAGCTTTCTTGAAAGTTTGTAACGCGATGGACAGAAGAAAATTTTTACGGCAAGGCTGCATTTTTTGTGTAGGTGCTGCCGTCCTACCGATGATGCTTGAAAGTTGCCAAGCTACGCACTACGTTGACGGAACATCTGCCCCCAACGGTCTGGAAGTGGCAACGGCAGAATTCACATTTATGAGGAAAGGAAAAACAGAAGCACGCCAATACATCATTGTGCAGAACGACAAACTTGAATTCCCCATTTATCTCTATCGCATTTCAGAAAATGAATATAGTGCCCTTTGGATGAAATGTTCGCACCAAGGTGCCGAGCTGCAAGCCGTGGGCGACCACTTGCAATGCCCCAGTCATGGTAGCGAATTCACCAATAAAGGAATCGTTAATCACGGGCCTGCTGAAAAGAACCTCCGTTCTTTTCCTACTTCTATTTCAAGAGATAAGATAACGATTGACTTACGGCTATCATGAAGAGATTCTTGACATCAGTATTAGTTGTGATTGTCATCACACCGCTATGGTCGCAGGTTGATTCAACGTTGTTTAGAAGGGTGAACAAAGACACTTCAAAACTGCTGTTGAACATGGATGCCGTTTACAACCGCCCATTTCTTTCGGTAGGTAAAACGCCCGTTGCCTTGGGTGGATATGTTGAGGCCAACTGGCAGCACTTGGGCACCGATGGTTTGACAGAAGGCCATCAATTCCAGATGAAGCGGCTTACATTGTTTGTCGCTTCGGGCATATCGAGAAGGATAAAATTTTTGTCGGAGATTGAGTTTGAAGGTGGCACCAAAGAAATCAATATCGAATTTGCTTCCATTGATTTTGAATTTCACCCATTGCTAAACTTCAGAGGTGGATTAGTGATGAACCCCATTGGAGCGTTCAATCAAAATCACGATGGCCCCAAGTGGGAGTTTATAGACCGCCCCACATCGGCCACACAACTGTTGCCCGCCACATGGAGCAACGTTGGCTTTGGCATCTATGGAAAAAAGTATAGTAAGAATTGGGCTTATGCTTACGAACTTTATCTTACCAATGGCTTTGACGACCAACTCATTTCCAACGCACAAAACAAAACGTATTTGCCAGCCACCAAACTGAACCGCGACCGCTTTGAGGAAAGTTTTAATGGCGTGCCACTCGTCACAGCCAAAATTGCTCTGCGAAATAAAAAGGTAGGCGAACTGGGTGTTTCGTATATGGGTGGAGTGTACAACAAATTTCAAATGGATGGCTTTACATTGGATAAAAAAAGACGAGTGGACGTGTGGGCGCTGGATTTCAATACTGTATTATCATTTTCGAAAACATACCTTGTTGGCGAGTGGGCTTTTGTAAATGTGGATGTGCCTGATACCTACACACAACAATATGGAAATAAGCAATTGGGTGGATTCCTCGATGTTGTTCAACCTGTCATCAAAAAAGATATTTTTGGCTTTCAAAAATCAGTGGTCAATGTTGTCTGCCGATTGGAGTATGTAGATTGGAACGTAGGCAAATTCAAAGAAACAGACGGAAACATCAGCGAAGATTTTGTTTCCATTGTGCCCGGCATTAGCTGGAGGCCGACACCGCTTACTGTACTAAGGCTTAACTATCGGTACAATTGGACAACCGATATCCTTGGTAATCCACCATCAAAAACGGCTGGTTTTCAATTTGGGTTTTCGTCTTACTTTTAGTAATGCGTTGCCAGAGCGTTGGGCTTAAAAAGAAATGTTCATCTAAGATTTTAAAAGCTATTCATCTTTTTTTCCAAAAATTTATTTTCTCTTTTATTGCCATCGCCTTTTCCTTATCAATTACACCAAAATAAATCAGTACGAACAAGGCAATCCAAAACAGGCCTTTGATGAGGAAGAAAAGAAATCCCGCTATCCCAATATCTTTTAAGAATTCCATAGAAGATAAAAATTCATTTTCAATTGAGGCACTGAGTCTCTAATTCCTCAAACATTGAAATGTTAAAATCGAAGCCTTTGTTTACTTCTTCTGCCCACGCATCTTGTTGCACAGCTCTTATCGATTGTACGGCTTCTTGCATGTTATCAAAACCATACATTTGGCCAGATGAAGGAACAGACTTCTTTATCATCTGCCCACCATAAATAAGGGCTAGGTAATTCAAATAAATGTGCGGCAGTATTTCTTCATACGAGAGTAAACCGAGATAATCGGCATACGCCCGAGTGCTGCAAAGAATAGAACCAGCATCATGCCCTTGGCTCTTCAACTCATCAATATCGGCTAAGACATGCTCCGTTCTTTTTAAACTTACATGCGGCAATCCAACCTTTTCAATTGTTTGGAAAATTTGCAGTTGTTGGTTGAGGTACAACAAATACTGATTCTTAGTCAGTAGTCCGCGAAACATCCTTGCATTAAAGGGCATTCGTTCAGCTATTTTGTGTTTTGCGCTTGTGGCTTCTTTTAGTGGCAGCATTTTTAGTTGGTGTTTAGAATACCCGCAAATTTAGAATCATTCTAAATAAAAGCAATATAAGGCGTAGAAAAGAGCCTAAAACTGCTAAATTTTAATAAAAACGATGGTTGAGACTCTTGACTTAGGCAAAAAACCTTACTGTAATCTTGGTGAGACTCCATGTACATGATTCAACACGCAGTGTTGCCTTTCGTTGTAGACTCAAAAACCAACGCAAGTGCTAAACCAAATTACAAGCACCGCGTATATCTTGACAATCCATATTAAGAATAACTTATTTTTTCATAACACACGTTTTCTTGCATCTATTCTCCATCATTTTTTCAGTTATCTTTACTGCGTGAAGGCAATCTATTTCATATTGGCACTCTACGTTACGGCACTCTCTGTCTACCCATGCAGCGATGCAAACACGTGTGCCGATGAAAAAAGAATCGGGGAACAGGTAGCCAACGTAGCAGACCATCCACACTCAACAGACGAGCAAGATTTATGCACTCCTTTTTGCATCTGTTCATGTTGCGCCACTCATATTAAAGTCTCCTTGATTTCAATGGTTGGTGTGAACGCTGTGTTGCACAACACAAAAGAAGTAATACCCTATATCGAAAAAAGGGTGTTGGCCAACGGCAACCACATCTGGCAGCCGCCCAAGATTTAAGCTCCTACATTTTCCAATCGTCTCCATGACGAAGAATTTCTTTCTGAGGCAACGGTAGCCTCGGCTAAGACGGTTAGGGCTTAACATGAAAAATCAGAGAAGAGAAAAGAAGCAACCCAAGAAAAAGAAAAGTAAACTCCATGTGATTATCCATTATTCGCTATGGATAATCTTGAGCCTCTTTCTTTTGTTCTTGTTTCTCGTGGCGACAGTCCTGCCAAACCTAAATTTTAATCATTGACTTTTATGTTAGATAAAATCATTCATTATTCCATACACAACAAACTAATCATTGGCCTTTGCACATTGGCATTGATTGTTTGGGGAGGTTATTCATTGACGCAGCTCCCCATTGATGCCGTGCCTGACATAACGAATAATCAAGTTCAGATTATCACGAATGCACCCTCGCAATCCGCCTTGGATATTGAAAGGCTCGTTACATTCCCGGTGGAACAAACCATGGCCACTATTTCTGAGATTGAAGAAATCAGAAGTTTTTCCAGATTTGGATTATCGGTAGTGACCATTGTTTTTCATGATGATGTTGACATCTACTGGGCACGCCAACAGGTAAACGAAAGACTTTTGGTCGCCACCAAATTAGTGCCTGCCAACATAGGCTCTCCGGAACTGGCTCCCATCACCACGGGCTTAGGGGAAATTTATCAGTACATCGTTCGGCCAAAAAAGGGCAGCGAAAACAAATTCGATGCGATGGAGTTGAGGAGTGTGCAAGACTGGATTGTGAGAAGACAATTATTAGGAACCGTTGGCGTAGCCGATGTGGCTAGCTTTGGAGGCTATTTGAAACAATACGAAATAGCACTTGACCCAGATAAACTGCATAGTCAAAATCTCAGTATCGCAGAGATATTTTCCGCGCTTGAAAAGAATAATCAAAATACGGGAGGCGCCTACATAGACCGAAACCCAAACGCATGGTTCATCCGGAGCGAAGGCTTAATCAATTCAATAGAAGACATCGGCAAAATTGTGGTAAAAAATACTACCAACGGAATACCCGTGCTGATTCGCGATGTGGGCACGATTCGCTTTGGCCACGCCAACCGCTTTGGCGCAATGACTTATAACAGCGAAGGCGAAGTGGTGGGCGGTATTGTGCTGATGCTGAAAGGCGAGAATTCAAGTGCGGTGGTGAACCGCGTGAAAGAGCGAATCAAACAAATTGAAAAAACACTGCCCGAGGGCATTGAGATTGATGCGTTCCTTGACAGAAGCCAGTTGGTGAACCGTGCCATTGGCACGGTAGAAAAAAACCTTGTTGAAGGCGCGCTCATCGTCATCTTAGTGCTGGTCTTGTTCCTTGGCAATCTACGGGCAGGGTTGATTGTGGCCTCAGTCATTCCTTTGGCCATGTTGTTTGCCGTTTCGCTCATGTATGTATTTGGTGTGTCGGGCAACTTGATGAGTTTAGGTGCCATTGATTTTGGATTGATTGTAGATGGGGCCGTTATCATTGTGGAGGCTACTATGCACCACTTGGGCTTGCGCCAATCCATGCGGCTTACACAAGAAGAAATGGATTTGGAAGTGTATGATTCGGCCTCGAAGATTAGAACATCGGCAGCCTTTGGTGAAATCATTATCCTGATTGTTTACTTGCCTATTCTCGCTCTAGTTGGCATTGAAGGGAAAATGTTCAAGCCCATGGCACAGACCGTTGCATTTGCAATTCTTGGAGCATTTGTTCTATCACTCACGTATGTGCCGATGATGTCGGCACTTTGCCTCAGCAAGAACACGCAACACAAAAAAAACCTTTCTGACAGGATGATGAATTTCTTTCATCGCCTCTACACACCCGTGCTCACGCGAGTGTTGAACCATAAACTAATTGTAATCCTAACATCCGTGGCACTTTTCATCACGAGCCTTTTTTGTTTTGTCAATATGGGCGGGGAGTTTTTGCCCACATTGGAAGAAGGTGACTTTGCCGTGGAGACACGAGTGCTTACCGGGAGCAGTTTATCCTACACCGTCAACGCTTCCACCAAAGCAGCAGAAGTACTTTTAAAAGAATTCCCTGACGAGGTAAAAGAAGTAGTATCAAAAATCGGTTCATCAGAAATCCCTACCGACCCCATGCCGATGGAAGCATGCGACTTGATGGTCATCTTAAAAAATAAAAGTGAATGGAAAAAAGCGCACAACCGCGAAGAGCTGGCCACGAAGATGAGCGAAGCCCTTGAAGTTGTTCCGGGCGTAACCTTCGGCTTTCAACAGCCCATTCAAATGCGCTTCAATGAACTAATGACGGGCGTTCGCCAAGATGTGGCCATCAAAATCTATGGCGAGGATTTGGACGTGCTCACCGACTTATCGCAGCAGATTGGAAAATTGGTAACGGGCGTGGAAGGTGCAGAAGGCTTGTACATAGAAGAAGTAACAGGGCTGCCACAAATTGTTGTGAATGTAAACCGCGATGAAGTGGCAAAATATGGGTTGGCTATTGAAACGATTAATCAAGCTGTGAATGCAGCCTTCGCGGGGCAGGCCGCGGGCATCGTGTATGAAAAGGAAAAACGTTACGACCTTACTGTGAGGTTGGCAACCCAAAATCGTCAAAGCATTGAAGATGTGCGCAACCTGTTTATCACTTCTGCAAAAGGCGAACAAATTCCACTAAAGCAATTGGCCGATGTTGAATTTAAGATTAGCCCTAACCAGATACAGCGCGAAGATGCCAAGCGGAGAATCATTGTTGGCTTTAATGTGGTGGGCAGAGATGTCGCCAGCATTGTAAAAGAGATTCAACAAAAAATAGAAAGCAAAATTGATTTCCCAACTGGCTACTATCCTACCTATGGCGGACAGTTTGAAAATTTGGAGAAAGCACAAGCGCGTTTAGCCATTGCAGTGCCGGTGGCATTGTTGCTCATCTTTCTGTTGCTCTTCTTCACGTTCAATTCGGTGAAGCAATCGCTGCTGATTTTTACCGCCATCCCCATGTCGGCCATCGGAGGAATCTTTGCACTTATGCTAAGGGGCATGCCCTTTAGCATATCGGCAGGTATTGGCTTCATTGCTTTGTTTGGTGTAGCTGTACTAAATGGCATCGTACTGATTGGTGAATTCAACCGCCTTAAAAAAGAAGGCATGACTTCATTGACAGACATTGTAATGAAGGCAGCACAAGTCAGGTTGCGCCCCGTGCTGATGACGGCCACCGTAGCCTCACTCGGTTTTTTGCCAATGGCATTGGCAACCAGTGCGGGTGCAGAAGTACAAAAGCCATTGGCCACAGTGGTGATTGGCGGATTAATTAGTTCTACATTATTGACGCTGATTGTATTGCCCTGCCTCTATATCTACTTTGAGAAAATCGGTAATAAAAAAATAAATCCAGTTTCAATATGAAGGTGATAATCACAATTGTGTGGATAGCTGTTGCTATGGCGGCAGCAGCCCAAACAGAAAAACTTACCGTTGACCAAGCCATAGGTATAGCCTTAAAAAACAATTTTGGAATAAAGGCGTCAAGCTATGATGTAGAGTCGCAACGGCAACTGAAAAAAACATCTTTCGATTTGCCCAAAACAAATGTGTCCATGCTCTATGGCCAGTATAACAGCTATGCCAAGAACGATAACAACTTCACCATTACGCAAAGTATTCCCTTTGCCGCATTGGGCAGCCAGGGAGCGTTGAACCGTTCGTTGATTGCCTCTTCGCAACTAAAAAAAGCCGCTACCGAAAATGAGTTGACCTACCAAGTGAAACAAGTGTACTATCAATTGGCATTTGTGCAAGCAAGGCGCAGCCTCCTATCACAGCAAGACAGTATTTACGAGGGCTTTTTAAAAGCGGCATCATTGCGCTACAAAACAGGCGAGGCAAACTTACTAGAGCAAACTACCGCGGAGACTCAACGAAATGAGGTGGAGAATCAGATGAGGCAAAATGAAGCCAACAGTAAAATATTGCGCACGCAGTTGAGAACGTTATTGAACGTTGAACTTCTGCCAGAGATTGCTGAAGGTGAGTTGAATATCCTTTCGCTCAATGAATTGCCAGACTCACTTGCTCTTGCTGCCAACCCCACGTTGGCTTTTGTGCGCCAGCAGGTGCAGGTGGCGCAAAACCAAAAGAAAATAGAAGCAGCCAAATTTGCGCCCGAGCTATTGGTCGGATATTTCAATCAAACCTTGATTGGCGTAGTTGATACCGAGACGGGTTCTGGAACAATAGCCACCAGCAACGATAGGTTTTCAGGCTTTCAAGTAGGTATTTCGCTGCCATTGTGGTTTGCGCCCCATCAAGGCCGATGGAAAGCAGCCGAGTTTAAAAAACTGGAAGCACAGAGCAACTATCAATTGTCTCGTGCAAACCTATTGGGGCAATTGCAACAAGCAACCGAGCAATACCTGAAAAACAAAAACAGCCTCGATTATTATAGAACTTCCGCTTTGCCAAATGCGGAACTTATTTTAAAACAGTCGCAGATAGCTTTTCGCGCTGGCGAAATTGACTATGCCTTGTATTTGTTGGGTGTGCGAAACGCCATCACTATCAAAGAGAGTTATCTGCAAACCCTCAATGACTTTAACCAAAGTATTATTTACATCGAATTTTTATCAGGAAATAAATAGAATACCTATGAACACACTCAATAAATACGGGGCTTTACTAATTACACTCATTGCGTTGACGTTGCTCATCTCGTGCGGAGGCAAAACAACCGAAGCGCCAGCAACAAAAGATAGCCATTCGGAAGAAGAAAACACCGTAGAGTTTACGGAAGCCCAATACAAAACAGCGGGCATTGAATTGGGCGAAGTGGAGAACCGACAAATCAGTGGCACCATCCGCATGAACGGAAAACTGGATGTCCCTCCGCAGCAAATGGTGAGCGTATCTGCACCGTTGGGTGGATTTTTAAAAAGCACTCCGCTACTTCAAGGTTCTCGGGTTTCAAAAGGTCAAGTGATTGCCGTCATTGAAAACCTCGATTTTATTCAGTTGCAACAAGACTACATCGAAGCTAAAAACCAATTGGAGTTTGCAAAAGCAGATTACGCCCGTCAGCAGGATTTGGCAAAGGAAAATGTGAATGCCCAAAAAACATTGCAGTCTGCAAAGACCATGTTTGTAAGCTGGCAGGCTAAGGTCAATGGCTTAACCGCAAAACTGAAAGTAATGAACATCGACCTCACTCAATTGGAAGGAGGCACTATCTCCAGCACTATTAATTTATATGCAACCATCAATGGTTATGTCACTGCGGTGAATGTCAACATCGGGAAATTTGTGAACCCAACGGATATTTTATTTGAGATAGTGGACACCGAGCACTTGCATGCCGAGCTTACCGTGTTTGAAAAAGATGTGACCAAACTTAAAATCGGTCAAAAAGTTCGCTTCACCCTTGCCAACGAAACAAAAGAACGGACAGCAACGGTCTATTTGCTGGGGCGCGAAATTGGTAACGACCGCGCCATCCGCATCCATTGCCATATTGATAAGGAAGATACCAACCTACTGCCGGGCATGTACCTGAAAGCCATCGTAGAAACAGGAGGTTCATTGGTGACTGCACTGCCGAATGAGGCTATCATTGATTTTCAGGGGAAGAAATATATTTTTTATCAATTGAATGAGCAACCGCACAGTGCATTGAAAGACGAAAACACAGAACAACATGCCAACGAATTTCATTTTGTAATGATGGAAGTGCAAATCGGTAACAGTGAAGCGGGCTATACAGAAGTAATCCTTCCGCCCGACTTCAGCACAGACGCAAATCAGGTGGTGGTAAAGAATGCCTATGCCATTCTTTCTAAAATCAAGAATACAGAAGAAGAAGAGTAAGTTTTAATAAAAAAATAAAATCCTTATGATTAATACAGACCCCAACCACAAACATACTTACGATGAACACGGCCACATGACCTGTTGTTCTCAAGAAGATAAAATTTATGCCAAGGCTAATCTCACAAATGAAACCCACACCGATGACGATGGCCACAACCATATCCCAAAAGGGCAAAGCACGTTTCAGATTTTCCTTCCATCGCTGATAAGTTTGGCGTTGCTGCTTATCGCCATAGCGTTTGATAATTACTGGCATCCTTCATTCTTCACAGGCTGGATTCGATTGGCTTGGTACCTGTTGGCCTATCTGCCCGTTGGCTTTCCAGTAGTAAAAGAAGCGTGGGAGGCCATTTTAAAAAAAGAATTCTTCACTGAATTTTTATTAATGAGCATTGCCACCATTGGTGCATTTTCCATCGGTGAATATCCCGAGGGCGTGGCCGTGATGTTGTTCTATGCCATCGGGGAAGTTTTTCAAACATTGGCCGTGAAAAGAGCCAAGGGAAACATCAAAGCATTGCTCGACCAGCGGCCTGATGAAGTAACAATTGTAGAGGAAGGCAGCGTTCGAACGGTGAAAGCAGAATTGGTAACTATTGGAAACATCATTCAGTTAAAGCCAGGCGAAAAATTAGCGTTGGATGGTGTGTTGCTTTCAGATACGGCCTCCTTCAATACCGCTGCACTCACGGGCGAAAGTAAACCCGACACAAAACAAAAAGATGAGGCTGTATTGGCAGGGATGATTAACCTCAACACCGTTTCGATGGTAAAAGTGACAACCGCTTACACCGATAGCAAGCTTTCAAAAATTTTGGATTTGGTTCAAAACGCCACAGCGCAAAAAGCAAAAACAGAATTGTTCATACGCACCTTTGCTAAGTACTATACACCTGTTGTAGTTCTTCTTGCTCTATTGATTTGCGTGTTGCCTTATTTTCTCGTTGCCGATTATCAATTCCGCGATTGGCTTTACCGTTCGTTGGTGTTCTTGGTGATTTCTTGTCCATGTGCATTGGTGATTTCGATACCACTCGGCTACTTTGGTGGCATCGGTGCATCTTCTCGCAACGGCATCCTCTTCAAAGGCAGCAACTATTTGGATATTGTTGCCTCCATCAAAAACGTAGTGATGGACAAAACGGGCACACTTACCGAAGGCGTGTTTAAAGTGCAGCAAGTACAAATGCAATCAGGGTTTGATGAAAAGGAAATTCTTGAGTTGGTAAATGCACTGGAAAGCAAAAGCACACATCCTGTTGCCACTGCTATCCATCAATATGTGGGCGATGTAAATTCCAAAATTGAGTTAACGGGTGTAGAAGAAATAGCAGGACATGGATTGAAAGGAACCGTCAACGGAAAAGAATTATTGGTGGGCAATTTCAAACTGATGAACAAGTTTGGAATCAAGCACAATGTAGATGTGAGCAGCATCGTTTACACAGTCATCGCGATTGCATACGATAAAAAATTTGCTGGCTACATTACCATTGCCGACCAAATAAAAGAAGATGCAAAAACGGCCATCGAGCAACTGCACCGCTTGGGCGTAAAGACAACCATGCTCAGTGGTGATAAAAGTTCAGTGGTAGATTTTGTTGCAAAAGAACTCAACATTGACAATGCCTTTGGCGACCTCTTGCCCGAAGACAAAGTGAACAAGGTGAAAGAAATAAAAGCCCGAGGCGAGAGCGTTGCCTTTGTAGGTGATGGCGTGAACGATGCGCCCGTGGTGGCGTTGAGCGATGCAGGCATAGCGATGGGCGGCCTCGGCAGCGATTCCACTATTGAGACAGCCGATATTGTGATTCAAGATGACAGGCCATCAAAAATTCCGATGGCCATCAACATAGGCAAAACAACCAAGCGCATTGTTTGGCAAAATATTAGTCTTGCATTTGGCGTTAAAATAGTTGTACTCATTCTCGGTGCTGGGGGCCTAGCCACCATGTGGGAAGCGGTTTTTGCCGATGTGGGTGTGGCTTTATTGGCAATATTAAATGCGGTAAGGATTCAAAGGATGAGATTTTAAAATTCAAGCTCATGAAAATAAGTATAGAAAATAAATCAAATCTCCGTTTAGGTATCTTCTTAATTGTCATAAGTTTTGGTCTCATACCAAAGCAATCATTTGCAGGCCTTAAATGGATTGATGTGGGTATCAACGGACTTACATGCTCTTTATGCACGCGAAGCGTTGACAGGAGCATAAGCCGGTTAGAATTTGTTGACAGCGTGAACATGAGTCTGGAGAACACCGAGGGAAGAATTTATGTGAAGGATGTCGAGGTCATAGATTTAAAAAGAATAACAAAAGCAATTACAGATGCAGGTTTTTCGGTTCGTTTTGTTCGCCTTCAATTTGATTTTAGAGATACACGAATCGACAAAGATGGTTTCTTTAGCTTTAAAGGGCAACGTTATCAATGGCTTCAATTTAAAAGTAACACCTCACAAAATAACGTTGCGCTAACCTTGATTAATGAGGGGTTTCTTCCTAAGAAAGAGAGCAATCAATGGAAAAAGAAACATGAAATCCCGGTTGATAAAAACATTTTATACTTGATGCATGAAATGTAGCATTGCTTTTATTTACTCTTTTTTGTTAATAGTCGCACAGCCCTGCGTGTCACAAGAGTTATTTCCCCTGAATGAACCAGCCAGTTCCGTACCTAAAAATGTATTTGGTTTGAGAGTGTTCAATCAAAATTATAAAGAAATTGATTTAACTCGGTCTATGTATGCTATTCGAGTGATGTACGGAGTTACTTCAAAATTATCTGTCTTGATGACTGGCTCAATATCCAATCACCATGACAGAAAATTGCCACCCGACTTAGTCAATCACACGCATGTTGGAAATCAAACCAACTATTATACACAAAGCCCCAAACGAGGCGTGACCTATCCTTTTTTATTTAGTGGTGTCCACCTCTTTGCAAAATATCGATTCGTGTCAATTGACAAAAAGAACGGCCACTTCCGGGTAGCTGGTTATGGCGAATGGTCGAAACTAACGGTAGCCCATGATGAAGCGGAACCCAACTTAATGGATGACACTGGAGGATATGGTTATGGAATCATCACAACGTTTCTGATGAACCGTTTTGCCGTATCATTCACTGGCGGATTAGTCAAGCCAGATTCATATTCCGAAGCACAACCGGATATTACTGGCGGTCCCGATTTACCAACCACTATCTATTTTGGTAATGCAGTCCGATATGACCTGTCATTTGGTTACCGACTTGCGCCTTCACACTATACTGACTATGACCAGCCCAACTGGAATGTCTATTTGGAATTTCGAGGCAGGAAATACGATGCTGCAAAAGTTATTCAAAATGGGGTGGAGTTGACTTCAAATTCAATTCCACTGGCAGCAAGTTCCTATATGGAAATCCATCCAGGCATCCAGCGAATTGCAAAATCCAACTTGAGGATTGATTTTTCGGTAGGCTTTAGTCTAATTGGCAATTCGTATGTTCGCTTCACACCGGTTTGGGAACTAGGAGTTCAAAGATATTTTTATAGGAAGTGAATTTATAGCCAAGAATTTAATCTTGGACGCTAGAGTGTTTTAACATGGCAGGGCAGTTTGGCCACCATGTGGGAAGTCGTGTTTGCCGATGTAGGTGTAGCTTTGCTAGCGATATTGAATGCGGTGAGGATACAGAGGATGAGGTTCTAGAAAGTAGAATTAAAATAGAGAATGAAAATTTATTACTGTTAAAAATCTATAGTACACTGATTTGATTAGAAATCAATCTTGCGCAGAAGATTATTGGTACAGGAAAGATAAAACGTTTCCATTTTAAGTTTAGTTTGTCTTTTCAGCCAAATTTCATCTTTATTTCAAAACCCTTAACCTGTGTAAAATTCAATTCGTTAATGCCCGCAGAAGGTAACTAATTTAACCCTTCTACATTATGGCGTCAACCAGTGAAACAGGACATGCGAAGAATGTTGCAAACTTTGAAGAACTCATCGGGTTTTGCAACGGGTATGGGGCTGCCTACAATCCAAGCAAGGCTTCGATTAAAATCGCAGCACTACAAACTTTGCTTACAAGTGCACAAGCTGCGCTTGCGGCTGTTAAGTCAGCTAAAACAGAATTTGACAATGCAACAAATGACCGAGAAATTGCTTTTGAACCACTCAAGAAACTTTCAACTAAAATCGTCAATGCTCTAGCAGCTACCGATGCCGTGCAACAAACCGTTGATGATGCGAACACAGCCAACTTCAAAATCCAAGGGAGAAGGGCAACGGCTAAAGCCGTAGCACAACCTGCCAAAGAAGGCGAGAAAGCAGTAGAACCAAACAACATCTCTACTTCACAGCAAAGCTATGATAGCCAAGTGGACAACTTTGCCAAGTTGATTGAAACACTTTCGGCAGAACCATTGTATGCGCCCAATGAGGTGGAATTACAAGTGGCTTCATTGAATACCTTGCTTGGGGATTTGCGCAGCAAAAACAGCGCGGTAATTACGGCTACCGCTAACTTGAGCAACGCCCGTATTCAAAGGGATAAAACCCTGTACGCAGCTTTATCGGGGCTATACGATATAGCACAAGCCGTAAAGCAGTATGCTAAATCCCTGTTCGGAGCAACAAGCCCACAGTTCGGTCAAGTTAGCGGCATCAAGTTCACAACCGCGTAGGTACTTTGTAAATGCTGTAAGCAATTTTTCAAACCTCTGGAGACAAACCTTAAAGTTTCCAGAGGCTTTCTAATTTAGAGCAAGTGCATTTGTAAAGTTGGCTTCCCAAAGTATAATTCTCGTAACCCAATTTGTAGTTCTTGCAACCTGTTTTGTAAATCTTGCATCCCAAAACATAATTCTCACAACCTAATTCTTTATTTTTGCAAGATGGTTTGTAAAACCGTCATCCCGATTTGTAAAGTTTGCAATCGGGTTTATAAAACTTGAATCCAAAAGTTTAGAGCGAGCAACCGAATTCTTAGTTCTTGAAGGATTATTTGTATTTGGGCATTGCCTACGGCACGGGCTATACGCTGCAATCTTTTTGCCCTTAAAAACTCGGAGAGCAAAAAGGGATTTTAGAGTTAGGTCAAAAAGGATTTCCGCTCCTATCCCTAATGCGTTTGCAAGCGCAGCAGCAACACACATTGTGCAGGCCGCACATCCCTCCCACTCCCCAAGCCTGCCCAAAGAGTGTCGCTGCCCCAGTCCGTTGTAAATTAGTAGATTGAGTTTTCTTGAACCCCGCGCCAAAAACTTTCGAAGAACATTGGGTAAGGCCCGTAGCCTAAGCTACATTAACATAACGCAATAACATTATATAACTCTTTCCTCGCTAAGTTCCTGACGCACAGTTCTATAATTATATTATGTTAACCAGCGAAACGCTGGACGTTTGGGGAAGCGCACATGCCTTCGCACAGTTATATAATTTGACGTTATGCTAAATAGCCGCTCAAGGCCGCGCTCATCCGGGCCGTGCACACCTCGTCCTTGAGTGTCTATGTAGCGATGAAGATTGAGCAGGAAAGTTTTTGCCCACGCGCATTTTATGCACCAACCCGCCAAGCATAAGTAATGTGCAGGCCGCACATTCCTGGCGCCAGCCAAAGCCAGCATTACACATGCTTGATCCAGCGCTCTAGCTCCAATTCAATTCAATTGAGTTTTGATAAAGCTCACTGAATTAGCTCATTAGGTTCGCCATAGCTCACCAGAACTTCAAAGGTGTTCGCACCTTATTTTTCTTTTGTCCTTTTTGCCTTGATGCAAAAAGAACGAAAAAAATCAAGAGCCAAATATGCTTCCACGCA
>Ga0075163_10003910_pt1 | contig 20004 bp, 18 predicted proteins | sample JI1023141ADNA_FD_71478 | JGI IMG/M metagenome (GOLD analysis project Ga0075163, IMG submission 71478) | Wastewater effluent complex algal communities from Wisconsin, to seasonally profile nutrient transformation and Carbon sequestration -... | ecosystem: Engineered > WWTP > Effluent > Algae... | reverse complement strand
TTTATTACTTCTTTAGTAATAAAAAAGTATAAAAAAAAAGAATAAATTAATAAATTTTATTAGAAATTACTCTCTTTATTACTAATTTAATAATAAAATTGCTCTTTTTATTACTTATTTAATAATAAAAAGATTCTTTTATTACTTATTTAGTAATAAATTTATAGTAAATTTATTATTAAATTACTCTTTTTTATTAGTAATTCTAATTTAGCCTTTTAGGTAATAAATAAAGACTAAGACCTTTTTATTACTACTAATAAAAAATCCTATTAATAATATTTATATTATTAATTATTAATAAAAATAAAAAATTGATATAACTTTCTTTTTTCTTTTCTACCTATAACTTTAGATAAAAGTATGAGCACTGCTATTCAGAATCCTGCTTTCGATCCTACCGATCCTAATAGTATTTCTGTCGATCCAACACAGATTAAATGGGATCCAACCTCTCATTTCAAATGGGAGAAAGATACTTGGGATGTTATGCGCTCTATGACTCGACAATCACAATTCTGGATTAAACACCAAATCGAATCTTTCGATAATTTTATTGATACAATTCCACTCATCATAGCCAATAACAGTCCCATAATCATCAATAAAAATTATAAAGATCAACCTACTCCTAGCGGTCAACTCGGTTACCACGAATATCGTTGCATTATCTCATTTAAAGAAATATTTATTAGCCCTCCCTTAATCGAAGATAAAGCCAACGGCATTAAAAGACTCTTACCCAGCATGGCCAGACAACGCGATTTAACCTATGCTGCAACTCTCTATGTTGATGTTCATCAAGAATGGTTTCAATGGAGAGAAGGCAATTATGTCAGCTGCAATCACGATATCGAAGAGAAAGTTCCCTTAGCCAAGATTCCCATCATGCTTGGATCCAAATACTGCTATCTTAAAAATCTTAGCCCTAAAATGCGTGCCGAGCTTGGTGAATCAGAAGATGATGAAGGTGGCTATTTTATCGTTAATGGTACTGAGAAAGTCGTAATCGCTTTTGAACGTCCTCGCGAAAATACCATCTTAGTCTATCCCACTAAAGGCTCTATTACCACCTATACCGATAAAGTCGAAGTTAAATCGACTATCGATCAACGCTTCTTCCCCATTCACGAAACCAGCGCCTTCTTACAAACCAAGAAAGACAGCAACCGCGTTGGTCAAACAATCTCAGTTAAGATTCGCTATGTTCGTAACGATATCCCTTTATTCGTCGCTTTTCGCGCCTTAGGTATCGTCTCAGATAAAGCTATCATGGAATTTATCCTATATAATGTCGACAATCCATCACAATCCGACATGAATATCGCTAATCTACTCTTACCCTCTGCCGAAGAAGCTAACGCCGTTAAAGATCTCGATAATCCTGCACAATTTATCAGCATTCGTACACAGGAAGAAGCCTTACATTATATTGCACATCCCAAGAATATTAACTATAAAGTAGATTTTATCAGCAATCCAGAAGAGAAACGAAAAGCCAGACTCATCTTCGCTAAGAATATCCTCGATAAAGAATTCCTTCCACATATGAACCCACCCAACGGTGAACCTAATAATCGCAAGAAGGCCTTCTATCTCGGTCATATGATTAGACGTTTGCTCGAATGCCATCTCGGTATGCAACCCTATAACGATCGCGATCATTATGATTTTAAACGAGCAAACACCACTGGCGCCTTACTTGCTAAGATCTTCTCACCTAACCTTAAACGACTCAATAACAAGATTAGACAGAATATCCAAAAACAACAGACCTGCGAACCTAATCGCGGCTTACGTAAAGATATTCAGAGCTGCACTATCGAGACGGCCCTTAAATTCGCATTATCTACTGGAAATTGGGCGACCTCGAAATCTGGTAGCACTAGCAGCGCCGACAAAGGTGTTGCACAAGTCTTACAACGTATGACACCATATTCAGCATTATCACATTTACGTCGTGTTATGTCACCACTCGATTCTACCGGTTCTAAGCTAGTCCCTCCTCGTAAATTACACCCTACCCAATTCGGTCTTATCTGCCCCAACGAAACCCCAGAAGGTGAACAAGTTGGTGTTGTCAAGAATCTCGCACTATCCGTTAATATTACGATTCCAACAAGCTCTGCTCCTATCTATGCTTGTCTGAATGATCTTGGGATTAGACTGTTAGAAGAAGTCTGGGTCGGTGAGCTTAAGACGGCCATTAAGGTCTTCGTTAATGGTCATTTCTATGGTATCCTAAAGCAAGAAATCGCTTCTTCTGTATATCAAGAATTAAAACTCTTAAAACGTGATGGTACTCTCGATATTCACACTTCGATTAGCTGGAACATCGATCTTAAAGAGTTACATGTCTTAACTGATGGTGGTAGATACTGCCGCCCATTCTATATCGTAGAAGAAAATAAAAAGACCGGATTATTCGAACCCTTAATCGCCAGAAAATGGAAAGATATTGGCGAAAACCTCGTTAAACAAAAGACTAAATGGCATAGTTTAGTCACTGGAACTGGTCTTACCAGCAATTATTGCAAGCCTAACGGGTCTAACAGTCTTACAACAGATGAATACAACGATAGACTCTTAAAAGGCGGCGTAATCGAATATCTCGATACGACCGAAATCTCTATGGCAATGATCGCCATCGACTCATACTCATTGTCAGCAAAAGTTAACGGAAAACAAAACAAAGAATGGTACAGATACAACTATCTCGAACTACACCCCATTTGTATGTTAGGCGTGATCTCCCAGATGACACCCTTCTCCGATCACAACCCCAGTCCGCGCAATTGCTACCAGGCGTCGATGGGAAAGCAAGCTCTTGGAATTCATACAACCAATTATAATAGTCGTTATGATACAAATGGTTACGTCCTCTTGAATGTTCAGAGACCGCTCGTCAACCCAAGAACGATGGAACTAGTTGGTTTTGACAAGTTACCAACAGGTCAGCAAATTATCGTTGCAATTATGAACTATACTGGTTACAATCAAGAAGATTCAGTAATGTTAGACGGATCTGGTCTTGATCGTGGCCGTTTTAATACTCTTGCATCCAAGACACATAAAGATAAAGAATCAAAGAAGGCTGCGAATGCATTACGAGGCAAGACGAGTCTTGGTGGTCAAGAACAATTTATGAAACCAGATAATCAAACTACGAAAGATATCCGTCCCGGCTTTCCTGATTCATACGCAAATCTAGATGAGAGTGGTCTTGCAAAGATTGGATCGGTAGTCGAAGGCGGCGATATCATTATTGGAAAAACGATCGAACTAACACCAGAAGAGCAAAAGAAATCTAAAAACGGCGAAATCTATAAAGATATCAGCAAAGATATTAAAAAGACAGAGTATGGTACCGTCGATAAAGTATTGAATGGCAAGACCCATGGTCTAACTAACGCCGATGGAGAGACACTCGCAAAAGTTAGAGTCACACATCTTCGCAAGCCGATAATAGGGGATAAATTTGCGTGCTTGACCAGCTGTCATGACGTATTATGCAGTGACGGATGGAAGAGTGTCGACAAAGTTACGATTCACGATAAAGTTGCAACATTAGATCCTACTACGAATACTTTTAGCTATGAACATCCTACTAACACGATGGTATATGACCATAAAGGAGATATGTATGAGGTAAAATCTCAACAGGTAGATCTTTTTACAACATTATGTCATAAAATGTATGTATGCAAGCGCGATCAGAAAAAATATGAGCTAATTCAAGCTGAAGATATTCTTAATAAACGTGTTAATTACAAAAAGGATGGTATATATAAGCCAGTAAATCCTGGAACACATTTTGAAATTCCAGGTGTTCCAATTCTTAACAACCCTGGTTATCCACCAATCATTGTCGACATGGATGATTGGGTCACCTTTTTCGGTATATGGATCGCTGAAGGATGGGCTACACCAAATAAAGATAATATTACATGTGGCAAGGTTGCCCTGGCTGGCAATAAACCACGTGTTCAAGATGCTATTAATGCTATTAATAAGAAATATAATCTCGGATTTAATTTCTATGACAAATCTAAAAAATTCGAAACTCATAATAGACCATTACTTAACTATCTACGCGATCTAAGTGTTGGAGCTATCAATAAATCATTACCTGATTGGGTTTGGGATCTTTCACCTAAACATTCTCAAGGATTGATCGAAGGTTTAATGTTAGGTGATGGATATAAGACTTCTGGTAATTGCTATCAATATTATACAAGTTCTAAATTATTAGCCGATGATGTTCAGCGCCTAGCATTACATGCTGGTTGGTCTGGTAATGTTAAGAAACGAGGTGATGCAGGAACCTCATTTTTCATTAATAATCGTATTGCTACTACGAATGCAGATGCTCTTGTCGTGACTATCGTACGTTCAAAGAATCAACCACAAGTAAATCATAGTCATGTTGATGGTAGGCATGACCAGATTATTAAAAACTTCGATGGAAAAGTTTATTGTATTACGGTTCCAACTGGAATCTTTTATGTTAGAAGAAATGGTATTGCCGTATGGACTGGCAACAGCAGATCCGCACAAAAAGGAACATGCGGTATGATTTATAATCAAGCAGATATGCCATTTTCTAGTTCCGGTTTAAAACCCGATCTTATTATGAATCCACACGCCGTTCCTTCGCGTATGACGATTAGTCAGATTATTGAGAGTCAAGCAGCTAAACTAGCTTGTATGACCGGCGAATATGTTGATGGTAGCAGTTTCGTTATCTATGATAGAGAAGGATGTGAAGAACAACTTACCAGCTACGGATTAAACAAAGACTGCGACGAAATTATGTACGACCCACGCACCGGCGAACAAATCAATAACGCCATCTTTATCACTCCAACCTATTACCAACGACTTAAACACATGGTTGATGACAAAATGCATGCACGCGATCGCGGTCCTGTCACCCTCTTAACCCGACAGCCACAAGAAGGACGATCGAGAGACGGTGGTTTGCGTTTAGGGGAGATGGAAAGGGACGCAATTTTAAGTCATGGGACTGCATTCTTCCTCAAAGAACGCTTAGTAGACTTCTCAGATATTTTTAGAGTCTATGTTTCAAAGAAACATAAGGCAATCGTTATGGCTAATCCAGATAAAGATTTCTATATGTACAATGGTGAAATGCTTTCTAGAGATGAGGTTGTGGAAATACAAATCCCATATGCATTCAAGCTATTATTACATGAAATTTCCAGCATGGGTGTTGATATTGGATTATATGTGTAAAAGTAAAAATATCTTATCATATATATCTTTTTTTACTTTGATATATCAAAGTAAAAAAAGATATAATAGCTTTCTATTAAATCATATATTTTAATCACTGTCATCATAGATTATGTCTGGTTCAAATTGTTCATAAATACAATCAAATTCGTCTATATCACTGTCACTGTCACTGTCACTATCATTATTAGTGTCACTATCACCGTTAGTGTCACAATCAGCGTTAATGTCATTATCACTATTATCGTGATTATCATTATTATCATTGTTATCATCCTTATTACTATTAACATTATTATCATTGTTACTCATAATAATCACCTGATCTTTTATGAATTTTTCTCTTATATCATTCCATGAGCGACCAGTTTTTATACTAGAAACAATATCTCTAGAAACATTCATTTCTCTAACTATTGAAATATTTGATTGCTTTTTTATAAAAAGTCTGGTAAGAATCTGAACTACTTGATCTTCTGTTATTGTAGCATGTTTTCTATGTGTATTGTCTCTTGTACGATCCATTGAATTTTGTTTTGGTGTTCCTATTTCGAGGTGACTAATAGCAAAACAATTCTTATGTTTGCATTTATGTCTTACTACCATTCCTTCTGGTACTTCCTTTTCATTATGAATGATCCATGACACTTTATGAGCCGTCAAACTACGACCAGCCATATGGGTCACACCATACCCGCGTCTATTTAGTGTTCCGGTCCATATCCAGTGTGAACCCTCACTATCTATTTCTATTTTCATCTTGTTTTTAAGATTTTGATAATGATATGAAAAAAACTCTTTAGATGTATTTTCATTTACGTACCCATAATGTCTTGGAGCTCTTATATTTAATGAAAATATATTTGTAATATGTGACCAATTTTTCCCAGTTAAAATTGCGTTTATTGTTTTCTTATGTACTCCATATTTACTTGCTAAAGTTGATAATGGTTGATCCTTTTGACTAACTATTTCTAATACTTGTTCGGATGTTAATTTAGATCCAGGTGATTTTTCACCTTCTATGCATGTATTATCTCTTTTTTTGTCTCTTGCATTATCATCTTTATCACCTTTTTCTAAATGTGATTTCTCAATACAATGTTTATTTCGACATTTGTGTCTAACTAATACACCTTTTTCTAATTTCATTATATTATTGTACACTAGAAAAGCCATTATATGCGCTGCTTTGTTTTTACCGTTAAAATTAGATTGACCATATCCAGAGTACTTATCAATAAAACCTGTCCATAATAGACATCCAGTATCCAAATCTTTCTGTGAATATTTTCTTATTCTCTCTTCAGCAAGAAGGAAAACAGCATCAGAATCTTTTTTATCTATCCAATGTAAAGGATCTATACAATCCTTAACTGGACATAAATGTTTCATAATTAGATTAGTCTTACTGGGATCTTGTTCTGTATTACATAAATATAACCATTGATTTACTGGTTTTTCTATATAATTATAAGTACGTTTATAAAACGCTTTATCAGATGGATATTTCCATATTCTATGGTTTCCGTAAACATTATCTTCTAATATATATGTATCCGCATAAATATTTTGTTCGATGATATTCCATTCCCATTGTTCTTTTCCATCCTTATCAATATATATGTTCACATTACTTTTTAAATGATGTTCTAGGGCTACACATGCATCATTATTACATAGTCTTTTCATTTTAATAGTATCAATTCTAGGATCTATTTTTTCTTTACAAGCATATAGCCAACGTGTAATAGGTTTTTGAACTCCCAGTATTTTTATCCCTTCTCTCTGTCTTTTATTATTCAAAATCCAGTGACACTCCATAGGATCATCTGATACAATAATACTGTTCATCATACCAATTATTTTTTTCATGATTTCATCATAGTTAAATTTTTTAGGTTTTAATTGGGTAGGGTTTGGGTTCAGGTTAGGGTTAGGGTTAGGGTTAGGATTAGGATTAGGGTTAGGGTTAGGGGTTTGTGCTATAGGAACTAGAGTTGTAGTTGCTGTTGTTATAGATGAAATTGGATTTACAACTGAAACAGTAACTGAAGTCACTGTTGGCGCTATTATAATAGATGAAATTGGATTTGCAACTACAGCTGAAACTTCGGTTGCTGTTATAGGAGTTACTGTTTTAGGAGTTATTACTACTTTAATTTTATTATTTGATCCACTATTTCCAATGACAGGGTTCAATGTAGAGATACTTATGTTCTCGTCTAATGGACTTTTTTGTATTTCAGTACTTTTTCCTCTTTTTTTAAAGACTTTATCAGTAATATCTACATAACTTTGAAATCTTTTAATATCAGAAACCATACTTGTTTTAATATTATATTTCGTTGCTATTAAGGTGTTATCACCTATCATATCATAAAATACATCTTCAACAACTTGCATCGCTATTTCATCAGTTAATTTCCTTTTTGACACTCTATTAACTGTTAATAGCAGTTCCTCATTTTTCTTTGCTGTCTGGTTTACAACATCATCCTTTATTGTCTCCATTTCAACTTTTTGCGCCAAGCCTTTTTCTCCAAGCTTTGCTTCTTGCTTTCGTTCTACTTCCTGTTCTATTCCTCTTGTGTTCTGTGGAATTGGTTTCTTAAGGACTGGCTTAATCGCTTTCTGTGAAATCATTTATAAAAAATTATATATGGTGTAACCATTAAAATATCGATCAATTTTTTACACAAAAAGCAAAGAATAATATTTAATTTTTTTGATAAAGTTGATAGTCAATCAATTGGTCTTCTACCTATTGAATTAGCTTTACATAATTCTCTCAATACAACTATCACCAATTACATCTACAGATACTAATACTGCTTGAACTGCAGGATATGTTTTTAGTATAAAGTAGTTCATTGGACTTCCATCTTTTGAACTAGTTACATCATAATCTTCATGCTCGCAAACATATGATACATGCTTACAATTATATGATGGGTTATCAAACCAATCTGTATAAAAACAATTTGCATCTTCTGGAAAATATTCCGTTAAAAAATTAATACATTTCAAAACTTTCTTCTGATTACGTAAACTATACCAAGCATTCCATGTATTTGAACTAACTTTGGATTTATATACACAAAAGCCAAAATTATCAAAATCAAGTTTTAATTCAATACCTAAATCATCACCTATTGGTATACATTTTGGATATAAAACTTGAACATGCAAGCTACTACTGTCCTCATCTTTAAGCTTCTGAGTTTCATTCAAAAGTTTCATATACTGATCAGATGTCAGGTTGTCTTTCATATCTTCAATTAAGTTGAGAAACGATGTTCTACTCATGATGATGTATTTATAATAAAAATTAACAATATGTTGGGTAAATTCAATTTTTCCCGCACCTCTAATTGCATCTTCATCGAATACATGCTTATCATCAGCATCTTATCATTTCACAAAAAATCTTTAAAAAAATGAAATATTTTATTTTTCTTACTAACATACAAATTATAGATAATTATATTATGAGTTTTGGGAGTTTCAATATAACACCCGATGAATCATTCTATACGAATAGATTAAATGGTTTGAATGATACGAAACAGATCTTAGAAAGAGAGATAGATAATGTTAAGAATATGCTACTGAAAGTCTGTAGACACAAGAATGTTACCGAACACCAAAGTGGTTATGGCCCAGATAAGAGAGAATGGGAAAAATGTACAACATGTGGACGAGAAAAGGGTAAATATATCCCATGGTAACAAAGATTGTAATATTTTTAAAAGCTTAACTTGATCATTCTGTTTCAGAATCTGAATCATCGAGACATTCTTTGTAGAATGATATCCATTCATCCATTATTTCTGAATCCATACTATATTTTTCATATATTAAATCATACATCTTACCATAATCTGGAATAGATCCACTATAGTTATAAGCTTTATATGCGATAGCTCTAAAATCTGATACTACTCTATCATCACTAAAAAATAAATATTTACCCTTTATTTTAGATAGCCACTTGTCTACTATCTTTTCAAACTCATTCATCTAAATTCTGCTGTTCTTAATAGATATACTATCAAGGAAATACTTAAAAAAATGATTTTCAATTTATTTTTTGTCACAAATACCAAGATTATTTTGCTGTCTGAAAAGCAATTTGACTTTTAAATGGCAGAAATTTCAGACAATTTTTTGCGCATCTTAACGATTTACGCAGACTGTGTGTCTGAAAGCAAGGCAAAGAAAGATTCAAATGGTGCTTACTTTATGCATTATCTTTCGTGGTACGACGTTGATGGAAATGGTTCAGAATCTGAATCAGATTCTGAATCTGATTCTGTATCTGATTCTAATAAGCCCGCTATTGACATTCATCTTCATGTACGAGTTGGTAAAGAAAATTGGATTACTAAAGCATATGAAATGGAGCAAACAGAATGGAAATATGATGGCAATGAGGTCGGCAAAACCTACGCACTTGGAAGGCTTGCCAAAATACATCACAAAATACAGAAATACATCGATGACGAGTGTGGCAAAACAGATTTTTCCTTTTTTGATCAGACCAATGTTGAGCGCATGTAGCCTTTTTAAAAACTGAAGAGACTAAAGAGACTAAAGAGACCTATGGGGCTTTAGTCTCTTTAGTTTACTCCTTTCGGTCGATAGACTAGGGATTGTCAAACTAAAGAGGTTTGCTGCGCTCCCTAGAGATTTTTATTTTTCCTTTGCATAATGTTATATAAGTCTTTTAAACAAGACATGTGGATTCTCTTATTAGATCAAATCACAAAAAATATATCCAAACTTTCCATAAGAGTTTGTAAGAATCTGAGCACTTGTAAGACTCTGAGCATTAGTACTCTTATCATTACTGTTAGACATTATTTTCGGTTTACTCACCTTATTATCAAGCGTAAATATCAAATCTGGCATATCATCTTTCGGCTTATCCAAGAACTTTACATTAACCTTTGCCCTCTTATTTTCTTTCTGTTTCCTTATACTTGAATGCTTATTCTTACACTCTTTGTTACACCTATTACTACAATCAACTTCCTTATCATCATCCTTATTATTAGTTGAATCAAGTATTCGCATTATTTGCTGATTATCCATTATACTATATTTCTTTTCTAAGAAGGCCGAACCATCTTCTATCACTAACTTATTATTAATCTTATCGATACTCACCTTACACCCTATATGCTTAAAAAGACCAAAATCTCTCGTCTTTTTAAAAAACTCTATTGCTACATCTAAATCCGTCATCTCCGTATTATCAAACGTACAATCCTTTAAAGGTGTTAGACTATCATTCACTGCATAAATATATTGCTGATGGCTTCCACCCGCCATATATGAGCATGCCAGTGCTACGTTAAAGAAGAAATGTATTCCACCAGTACATACATCCCTTAAATGATTATCATCGAAATTATCTACTGCACACATGGTACCAGTCTTATATACATAATTAGAATCATGTATAGAAACACATTCATCATATTCTTTACCTAGAATTGCCACATTCTCATACACTGTTAACTCTTGAATTCGTAAGACTATAACTCGATTCGCGCGGCATTTACCCTCATACTTTGAGTATATAACTAATTCCGAACCAGTTAAATCGAGTGTGACAATTGCTTCCTTACCTGATCTTAATTTTGTCTTTTTATACCCAAGCAGCATAAAGCGTTTATCACTTATTGCATTTTGAATTGTTGGAACTGCCTCTCCTCCATTCTTAATTACACATCTATAATAATCGATAATCTTTCCATTCTTACGATATACTGTCAGATATTGCAGATAAATTGTATGACCTAATACACTATGATATACCTGTGTTATGATGGTATGACACTGTATCTGTGTTAAAGAATTAAATTCATAAATATTCAATGCAGTCTTCTTAAATATATCAGATCCTTTCAAAAACTCATCATAACATTCATGATGCGTAAACAATAAATTATCCCTAATATCAAATAGTTTATTAAATATCGGAAAATTACTAATTACCGTCTTATTATGCGCAACCTGTCTTATAGGCGCATACCATCTATTATATCTAATTGGTAGACCAGCTTTGCGACAATGAAGTAAAAACTGCATTTCTCGATCTTTAGCAATATTTGGTACATCATATTCACGCATTAATGAATAGCTATTAACATAACTATCAATACTTTTCTCACTAAAAACATTATCAAAATACTCTTTACTATATGAATTATTTCTATAAGTAGTATAACTACTACTAGCACTAGTAGTATTACTAGCACTAGTACTAGCAGATAAAAATTTTTTACCTCGTTCTTCAAATCTTGCACTCAGCATTCTTCTAATGTAATAATCGGTTATAGCTCTCTTTTTGCAGCCTATGCTATTATTTACAGAATTTATATCAAGTTCAAGATTAAAACTATAAGGAGTATTTAGATAATTATGTATATGACGAATCTTACCATCTCTTAATTCATCATAAACATAGACATAACATTTATCAATCATACTCTCAGTTAATTCAATATTACTAATATTCGATTTTGAATAATCTAAGAATGCCGTCTTTATCACGTTCTGTGTAAGAACTAATCCTTGTAAATATAAATTCTTCTTACAGTAATGCTTAAAATCAGCCTCATATTTCGTAGAACAACATAACATATGATAATAACGAATGCTATCATCTTCCATCTTTTCTGAATGGTATACTACATGTCCTATACTTATAATTTGGAAGAAAGTCATAGCTAAGTCATTACCAATATTAGTAGTTTTCAATATATTCTTAACGATATTATTAGGTATGGTATGTAAATCATTATATATTCTTTCTTGACTCTCTTTCTTCTTATAACTAGTTATAAGAGTCTTTCTGAGTTTAAATATATTCAGACTCTTTTTATGATAAATATGATCTGGAGCAGTTATTTCAAGCATCTCCCCTAAATTCGCTGAATCTTTCAAATGCCATATATAAAGCTTCTTCTTACTGTTAATACAATCGATCTTTCCAGTATCCCTATTATAAAAGATCTTAAGTCCTTTCGCTCTTTCCTTTTCCTTTTCCCTTTCTAGAGCTTTGTTAACTCTAATGTTTGTATTAAACAGATGGATATTCTTATAATAGTTTTTAATTGCCATGTTTTGCAACTGATTATCATTTATATAATCACTATGACGTATACCTTGATTTAAAGGGATCACCGCAATAGTTGACATATCTTTATTAGTTTTCACTCAAAGAAAACAGGGAAAAAAATAAATCAAATTTTTTAATCATTCATAAGCTACGATGAAAGCAAATAGCTAGAACACTATTATCATAATTATATTAGTTTCACTTGTATAATTATAAAATAGCCTTTTTGGTAAATTTAAAATAGCCTTTAGCAAATTTAGCTAAAATTTGTTCGTTATTCATTCAAATATTAAGACTTATCAAAATATATAAGATGCTCGAAAATCAATCTATACCAAGAAAAGCTTTTAGGGGTAGTAAAATTCGACAAGATAGATGGTTACGAAATTATAAAGATAGTCACAATCCTAATAAGCCATATGAAGGAAAAAGATTCGGACTTTTTGATGAATATAGACCTATGGTTGACGATAACACCAAACAACCAATAGTACCTAGTGACCTTTTTGAGGGTTACCTGTTTAAAGAAGGAGCAGTAGAATTGTTAAATACTAGATATGATGTTAATGAATTGTCATTCTTTAGACGATTTTTGGATATATGGCCTTATAAGAGAAATGTCCGGAATCCACCCAATTTTAAAAGTAAAGAAATTAAATCAGCCACTAAACAAACAATCTTTAGTCCTTTTTTAGCATTATATCTTTTGTTTATGAGTGAAGCCGAAATTTTTGCCAGATATTTGCGTACTTGGTCACGTCTGCAACCACATATCTCTTTAAAGATAACCAACGATATGATTAAACCAGACTGGATACCAGGATGCAATTGTTCAGGATGTTTTGGAAATTGTGTCAGACTAGCTGACAAATATGGCCTTTTACCCGAAGTTACGGTCCACGAGTTATTGGAGAGTGAAAGAAAGTTACCTAAATATTATTGAGATCACATGTCATTAAATCAATTAGTTAACCTATAATAAATCATACTCATCATTTGATAATCTGTAATATGGTGGTTCTTTTGTAATGTTTATAGCATGTGAATCTGATCCCCTAAAATAATTTGTCTCATTAGCCCAATGGGTCATAGTATATCTATTTTCATATGCAGCTCTCCTATCACTTAATACTTCTTCTGATACACCATCACGAGGCATCATGCAGATTGGTACTGCTAATCTCAGCAAGTCAGCAGTTTGAGAAGGTGCAGAACCTGATTTCACGTATGGCATACCTTTTCCGATAAGACCACCATGAATCAATCTTGAATCCCATAATATAAGGGATCCTGCCTTGGCCTGAACGAGTCTTTTATATTGACTCAATTCAAGTACCCTTGAGTCTTTTGAATGAAGTTGCCAATAATCACCAATCATACTTAACATTAAGTGAGAGCTTATCGGACCCAACTCTTTTAGTACTTCCTGAACCCTATCTGTATGGCTATTAGGTACGACTTGAAGACCACCAGAAATTTCATTTACATCATATAAAGGTATCATACCTTGTATACAATGAAATCCTGGCTTATTAAGCGGATTCTGGTCTACATGAAGTCCTTCTACCTGTGGTTCCCAATCCTCGAAATCACATAGCCACCATGGACGCCAACATATTACTGCATCCATCGAGCATATAAGTCCTTTATCAAGCTTTGCTTTTTTATCGATTTTATTGGTCCAAATCTTCATAAAAGCATCACGAACTTTAGGACGGCCTCTAACATACCAGACAAACTCAGATTGTGATATTCCATGATTGCTGATATGACCCGTATAAATATTACCTGGCCAATTCTCATCCGACCAAGACTCAAGATTATCAGGGGTAATACCACTGCCTAAAGATGCTAACCATTCCCAAAATAAAGATCTAGATGTATCAACTTCCTCCTTAGTCAATACATCTTTAACGACGGTATAGCCTTGTTGCTCTAATTGATCTAAGTTTACTTGCTGCATCTTTCAATATCCTTTTAGATAGAAGATGCAATAAAGACTTTCTATCAATTTTATTCAAAAATTGATAGAAAGTATATTTTTTCTATTTTCTATTTTTCATTTAAAAGCAAATGAGTGCCATTTATCTAGCATATTATAGTGATAAATATAGTGCATCCGCAAAGATTCTAGGAGTATATGAATCAATTGAAGATGCAAGAAATATCCTTTTAAAAGATATTGGAGAGTATTTTGAACAAGATTTTAACAGAGATGAAATTAAAAAAGAATTATTACAGTTTGACTGTTATGAACCAGATGATGATGTGACATGGAAAGTAGAAAAATGTATAGTCATACCAAAGACGAAAAATAGATAAAAATAGCAATACTTAATCTTATTTAATCTTAATAAATTTAGCACGAAAATCTTGTCTTTCGCGAATCCATATTGTTCCATAAGGAAGAATAATATTGCTATAACTTTGTGGTTTCAGCAACAGTCTTGATTTATATAATTGTTTGTAAATTACCTGCACTTTCTCTGGTTCTTCAACTGATCGCGCCTTCCCGATAACCTTATATAATTTTTTATTTTTAATATTTCTAAACAACATTGCTACTACCTAGTTTAAGAACTTAAATTAATAAATTATTACTATATCAATTTTTACTAAGTTAAAAAGTAAAAATTGAATTTATTTTTTGTTCCTCATTCCTTAAATTAAGAAGAATGAATACAGAAAACCATTCAAAACTAATTAATGATTGTATCGCATTATCAAAGATAATTTCACATAAGAAATTAGATGTAGCAAATTCTGAGAGTAATGCTGACAAATGGCTTTCCTTTCAAAGTGATTTTACCTTATTTCAGGTATCTTTTAAAATGATCTTTCGCGACAATACTATCTTCTCCACAATAACAGGAAAGAGTTCTGAACTATCCGTAAATCAAGAATTATCTCAATCTGCTTATACTAGATTCTTAACAGCATTACACCTTCATGATTACGATTCAATCAAATTTCTTGCAAATGATCCACAATTTGCACAGATGTTACAAGATGGTCAAGATAATCATTATGCCAATATCATGCTTTTAATTTCTGATTTTTTACAGCTAATACTCGATTCTCTAAATGATACTTTAAGAATTATCGATTCCTTAAGCTCTAACCAGATAAACAATAATTTTTTATCACTCACAAAGAATGGTAAATATTTACTTACAATGATAAATGGTGACAATTATAACAAAAACATTATGATCCGCTATGGTGCCCATTATTTCTTGTATGGAACCCAGCGTCCTTTAGATCCACCTTTTGTGCGATTAGTTAGATTCTTTAAACAAAAGTTAGTTAAAACATAAGACTGTAAAATGATAGGAAATTTACAGCATGTATAATAGTACATAGAATACATATCGATCTCACTTCGGTAACCATTATATACCATAACGCTAGACTACCTAGACAACTAAGACTAACCAACACTTTGATAAGTAGACATTCGCCATACACAGAATATAGAATTATAAGGAAAGAATAATAGAATATACCAAATACTGAATTTGGTATATTAAAGAAGAGTGTTCCCTTTTTGTGATTAAACACAGTAAGGATACCATTCATAGCCGTCTCACTGAATGTTTCATTTTCATTATAACAATTACAATCTGGTTTATAGTTAGAGTCTAGACTCATTCTAAGTTTGTAGTATGTTGCTAAGGAAGCTGCACTGTTTCCAACTATAAAAAATACCATGAGTGGATTCCCAAAAATCTTTGCGTAAATTTTAGCAAGAGTTAACACTACTGCATTTACTAAAACGAAATATGTAAAACTTTTTAAGAATAAATCATAAACACTCGTCTTTTTACGAAGTTTGCAAACTGTTATTTCTTCTTTGTCAGTCATTTAATGTAGTCTAATTAATATAACAAATTAATATTAATATTAATATTAATATTAATATTAATATTAATATTAAATATTAATAATTCAATTTTTAAGAATAGATAAAAATAACCTAATTAAATATATTAAATTTAATGTACGGAGATTTTACAACTGGTTGCGTTACCTGGAGTCACGATACACTTAAAGAAATTTATGAACAACTTAAGACTGGTTGCAGATTTAAATTAGATGTTAATTCGCAAGTCATGAGTTATGGTGGTATGAATTCTGATAAAAAGTTCGTTTATAGATGGTATAGTTGTCCTAATAACGAAAAATACTTCTATCATGTTACACACAATAATCGTAAAATATTAATGAAACATATACAAGATATCCTACAAAGTCAATAATTCTTTCACTAAAAAGATGCAGCATCATCTCCTCCTATTTCTCTTATTATTCTTTTTCCCATTACTCTGCACACTCTGAACATTCCTTGTATTCTTTAGTTTTTGTTCATTCAATATATTCTGTAAAGTCTGTAGATTATTTAAATTATGTATGGTTTGTGCAGCTTGTGCAGCTTGTACAGCTTGTACATTCTGTGAATTCTGTGCATTCTTTTCACTATTTTGTGAATTAGTACTCTGTATTCTCTGTAAAGCCTGTGAATCATTAATTGATATAACACTATCTTTACTCTTCCTTAAATCTATACTTTCTTGATCCTGTATTGGTGATTCGCTCGAAAATGTATCATCAATATCACTATCATTATCATTCAATATTAAGTTTGGAGATTTTAGTACACTCGATTGACTATTACTACTTGATAATCTTTGTCTACTTATGTCTTGAATATTAGCTGATTGCTGTTGATTAGTTGGTCCTTGTGACAAAACTTGTGGCATTGTTGATGGTACATTCCTGGGCGCCTTTATCTGTAATTCTGGCTTGTTTGGATCGAATTCATTAATTTGTTTTACCTTATTTGATTCTTCATAAACATTCTCAACACCATAATTACGTCTATCTATTTCTACATCTTTATTATCAAAATACTTATTAATTGTCTGACTTAAAATCTTAACTTTCTCATATAATGTTTCTAAACGTGCAACGGCCGATTTATCACTATCATATGTCACTATAAGATTGTATAAACCTTGTAAACTACCATTTAAATCATGTCTTAATCGATCTAAAGCGAATAATATATCCTGTTCTGGTGTCCTATTTGGAGGATTATTCACCAAATTATCAACTATTGAATCAATATCATGATACATTGCCTCTAATTTAGGTAACATATGCCATTTATCCGCAAATTTTACGGCCTTCTTCAATCTTGCAAAATTATAAGTAGTATAATCCACAATTTCAATCGTCCTTTCATGTATTATAATCTTCTCTCGTGGCTCCAACTTTGAGAGAATCTTTAATTTACATATACAATCATTCAATCTGTCATCATTCATTGACATATTATCCTATTATTATACCTAAATATTATTTAAAATATATAACGAATATTAATCATTTTTTGTGATTGCTTTTGAATATTAATTATATTCATTATATTATGTTAATGAACAATATAGTATTTTTCCCAGAAAATACAATAAAAAAACAAGAATCTTGTACTATAGTTCAGGAAAAGTGCGATATAAGAGAGAAACAGAATATAAATGAAGAAAAAACTGATATCATAGAGGAAGATCAGCACTGTAATAGTATTATAGAGGAAACATACCATATTATAGAAGAAAAACAGCAGCAATGCACAATTATATATAATAAAGAAAGTCAGGAAAATGAACAATATGAAGAAGATTGGGACATAATAGATAGCAGAATAATTGGAATTATCAATTCTTTAAAAATTTATTGTATTAATCTGCCTGCATCTACTCTAAGAAAGAAGAACTTTTTAGATTCTTTTAATCTTTTGAAAGATAATGATACACTGTCATTATCATTTGTAACAGCTTTCTCTCCGAAAGATAGTCTCTTCAAAAAGATTAAAAATAATCCTAAGAAAGTAATTAATAATAAAATATTACCTAGATGTTATTGTATTGCAGATGTATGCAATAATCATTATTCTCGATTATTACGAGAAGTTGAAATAGCTATTTCAATGTCGCATTTAAGAAGCTATAAAAGACTACTCAAACACAATGATAAAATAGCTTTTATCTGTGAAGATGATATTATTTTCATTCCAAATATGCTAGATATTCTTAAGAAAGTCTTACACTCTATATATGACTTATTAATGTCTGAGACTCCCATTATTATATTTTGCGGCGATAATAGTAACAACAACAATCAAAATTTAGCTATTAGAGACCCAAGCAAATTCTCGTTAGTATTATCCGAGACTGGCGTATATTCAAACTATGCTTATATTATTAATAAGGCCGCCGCTTATACACTTAAACACAATGTCTATCCAATATCTAGACCAGATGACAGTTATAAAAGATATTTAATCTGTAAAGGAATTATCAAAGCATATCAAATAGTTCCTTCGATAATTGCTGAGCTTAGTTCAGGAGTTAATAGTCCTGCAATTTATAATAGATTAAGTAAAGAAGCAACGTTGGAAGGACTAAAACAACATTGGTAAGCTCTCTATTGCTGTTGCGCATTTAATTCGCAAATATAAAGATTTAATCACCACCATGACTCGCAAAATGATCAATCAATATGAATATAAATGAAAAACCATATATAAATGGTTTAGCTGGTAAGACTGTACACACACTACCATACACAAGTCCTACTGGTGCGCCTTTAAGAGCATTATAATATATTTGATGTAATAATTTATTCGATTGAATTTCGGGATAGTCTTTAATTTTACAATTCCATTCATATTGAGAAAACCAGAGTGATGAATCACTATGTGGACATAAAGATAATGCTATTGAAAATGCTGATCCAGCTGCTATACACTTTCCCCAATTTTTCATACCATTTTTCTCGTACCATTTTGGAATAAATCGATTCATCTATTATATGAATAATAAAAATAAATGAAATATCTAATCATTTTTGATAATTTTACAGGCTTAGTAATAGTCCTGCAATCTCGTTAACAACGTTGTTAACGTTACTTCTCTATTGCTGTTGCGCCAAGTAACGTTCATATGTATCGAGCCAGCGTAAAGCTCGTTGTTTTTCGTTTTGGACCATTAGATTATGGCGAGCATGATAAATCGGACCAAGCTCATCATCTTCGTCTTCATCATCAACGAATGATTGCTCAAGCCATTCTCGTTCTTCCTCTTCAGTCATAGGTGGAGGAGGTATGACTATGCCATTAGCAACCGCAGAATTTACTAATTCGTTCAGTCTTTGGTCATCACCAGATACCCATTTCAATAAATCGAATTGGGGAACTTTATCTAACATTTCATCGATTTCACTTACACTTAAATAGGAATTAGCTTTTTTACTTAAGTTAATAACTCCTCCATAAGTTATTTTATTATTTACAGAACTGCTTGACATATTACGTTTTCCACCAGCCTTTTGCTTTGATTGCGCAAATATTTTATTGAAAGTCTTACCACCCACTAATATTTTTCTATTGGTATAAGGATTTAGCGTAAACATCTATATATTAATATCAACAAAATAATTTATCTTTAAAACACAATAAAATATTATTTTATTAATATATTATTTTAGTTAAAAAGTTAATCTAAATAATAAGAACAAAAATCCTATTCTAAAGATTTATAATAAAATAGCCTTTT
>Ga0075163_10003908_pt1 | contig 20006 bp, 16 predicted proteins | sample JI1023141ADNA_FD_71478 | JGI IMG/M metagenome (GOLD analysis project Ga0075163, IMG submission 71478) | Wastewater effluent complex algal communities from Wisconsin, to seasonally profile nutrient transformation and Carbon sequestration -... | ecosystem: Engineered > WWTP > Effluent > Algae... | reverse complement strand
GATCTTCTCCAAAGGCCTTCTGTTTTCTTCTGAATCAGCGAAAATCTCCCTCTTTTCTTCTTGTCATCTTTCGCCTGTTAACGGTTTAGGTTAAGTCGTTTTTAACAAAACGCTATGAAAATTCTGGTGATCAACAGGCAGAAAGAGGTTATTGGTCAAATCGCAACAGTACTTGCATCGGTCGAACCTGTAATCCGGTATTACGATTCCGGCTTGGATGGGCTCCTAGCCGCTCGAATCGAATCCTTCGACCTAATAGTATGCGGTACTGATCTGCCTGTGATCACCGGTTTTGAACTAGTGCGTTCGTTGCGCAACTCGTCTATCAATAAGAATACTCCGGTAATCTTCTTGGCCGATGAGTTGAATCAGAAGACAGAGTATCTCAGTCATATTTTAGGCGCTGCAGCCACCTTGCGCTTAAATGATGAACAACTGGAAGATGTGTTGCAAAACCAGCGAAATAAGTACGAATCTGAAAGACCCTCTCCTATTAAAGATATTTTCCCAGGCTATAGCCTCAATTAACTCCTCCTCGTAGAGTTTGGCTTTAGTCGAAATTGCTGCTCAAAACCTTTCTTGTTACCGAAGGGCCGGTGCAAGAAGGGTGCAGCTTTTCAAATCAACGCCCTCTTTACCCTTACATTAAGGGCTTATTGCATTTTGGTTAAATACCTTACACCGCGAACATTTCCCGCCCGCTTTCGTTTATCTTAGTGTCAACCACTACAATTATGACAAGCACAAATCAACGGAACCAGATTTTGGAAACGCTGAACGTGTTGGACCAAGATCAAGCAGACAAGGTACTCGCTTACATGAAGGGAATTCTGTACGGAGAGGCCAAGCCAGCGGAGTATCAAAAGTTCAAAAGAGAGGCCATGCGCGACATCCGTCAGGCCTTAACGCGAGAGCGAAAGAGGAAGTAAGTAAAAAAACTTCCCACGAAAGTGTAAACGGTTAGTCGCTAACCGAAAGGATTCTTATCCCTCATACTCAAAGGAACCCACAGAACTGGTAACAGATACCCGACTCTTCTCGGTAGCCTCTACCCTCCCTATTATCTGGGCATCGATGCCAAAAGACTTTGAAATAGCAATAATCTGGGTAGCGTATTTTTCTTCCAGGTAGATTTCCAGGCGATGGCCCATGTTAAACACCTTGTACATTTCTTTCCAATCGGTTTTGCTTTGCGATTGAATCATGCTAAAAAGAGGCGGTATGGGTAAGAGATTGTCTTTAATGATGTGGAGCTTATCAACAAAATGCAAGACTTTGGTTTGGGCACCGCCACTGCAATGCACCATGCCATGAATGACGCTTCGCAGCTGCTTTAGCATTTCCACTACTACGGGTGCATACGTGCGTGTAGGAGACAACACAAGTTTTCCAGCATTGATGGAAACACCTGGCACAGCATCGGTAAGTTTCAGACCACCGGCATACACCAATTCTTCGGGCACCTTGCCATCATACGATTCAGGATAATTTTTTGCGTAGGTTTTATGAAACACATCATGGCGTGCGGAAGTTAGGCCGTTGCTGCCCATGCCTCCATTGTATTCGCGTTCATACGTAGCCTGTCCATAAGAAGCCAGACCGACAATTACATCTCCTGCTTTGATGTTGGCATTGTTGATTACTTCACTTCGCTTCATACGCGCGATAACGGTGCTGTCCACAATTAGGGTTCGCACCAAGTCACCCACATCGGCAGTTTCGCCTCCGGTGCTGATGATATTCAGTCCATGGTCGCGTAGCATTTGAAGAACTTCTTCGGTGCCATTAATAAGCGCGGCAATAACTTCTCCGGGGATCAGGTTTTTATTTCTTCCAATAGTGGAAGACAACAGCATATGACTGGTGGCCCCTACGCAAAGCAAGTCATCCACGTTCATCACAATAGCATCCTGCGCAATGCCTTTCCATACGGACATGTCACCCGTTTCTTTCCAATACACATAGGCCAGGGAAGATTTAGTGCCGGCTCCATCTGCATGCATGATGGAGCAATAAGCCGGGTCGCCCGTCAGATAGTCCTCCGTAATTTTGCAAAATGCTTGTGGGAACAAACCTTTATCGAGTTTGCTGATGGCCTTGTGCACATCTTCTTTGGAGGCGGATACACCGCGTTGATTATAGCGTTCGGAGCTCACAGGTGTGGAATCAAGATGCAATTTGTGGATTTTTTCTATAATGCTAACTGCCGATACACATGCCAAAGTACAATACCGGTACAAACTGAAATATTCAGTGAATGCTTTGTGCCACTTTGGGGTATTTCTAATGAAACATCGGCCAGTGCGATAGCCTCATTGCTGACACCCTCAACTTCATTGCCGAAAACCAGACAGTATTTTTTTGATGAATCAGCCGTAAAATTTTGCAGAGCCAAGCTGTTGGTCGTTTGTTCGATGGCCAGTATTTCATAGCCATCGACTTTTAAATGCTTGATAAGTTCGCCCGTATGTTCGGCATATTCCCAAGGCACAGACTCTGTGGCGCCCAAGGCTGATTTATGAATTTCGCGATGCGGAGGGGTGCCTGTAATGCCTGTGAGGTACAATTTTGAAATGCGAAAGGCATCGCAGGTGCGAAAGGCAGATCCGACATTGTGAAGACTACGCACGTTATCCAAGACAACTACTAAAGGAAGTTTTTCACTGCCTTTGAATTCCTGTACAGAAAGGCGTCCTAATTCCTCCATGCTAAGTTTTCTTCTCTCCTCCATCTTACTTATTTTTTAAAAAGTAATAGGCCCCTTGTTTTACATAGTCTTTTTCAAGCGCAGGTAAAAACGTAAAGAAGGGCTGCATCAAATTGTGAGGATCAACAATAACTGCGGGTTGATGGAGCGTAAACTGATCATGTACTAAAACAATATTTGCATACCGGTTAGGATTTTTAAAAACAGGTTCACACAAGCGCCACTCACTAAAACCGTTGGCCAGGGGTAGATACAGGTATTGTGTCTGATGCTCATCCAAAATCAATAAAGAAGAGCCGGTAAACTTTTTCGCTTCCGGCTGCACCAATAGTGGTTGATAGCTGGCATTTTCAAAATACCCTTTCATTGTCAATGTAGACGTTGTTAAAATACCGAGTAGCAGCATCCAGACATGGAGCTCCGCAAAACGCTTCCGCCTGATGCTCAGCAGAAAATGCGTGAGTAGAAAACTGAGCGGAGGGAACAGCGGTAGCAAACTTTGCGGACGGAAAGAACGGGTGAAAAATAAATGCACAATGCCTGCAATCAGCCAGATAAACATGGCCTGCAACAACTGCGATTGATAGTTGGTGAGGCGAACGGTGCGGTTTAGAATAAAAAGGGAAAAGACAAGGTAGAAAAGCGGAACACTGGCTAAAACAAAAGTGGTTTGGGTCGACACAAATAACTGTTCGTCCACCAACAGGTTGGCCAGATAAAAGAAATCAAAAAGTGCTGCTTGATTGTCAAAGTAGAAGTACCAGATTAAAATAAATCCGTGGGGTAATAAAAACCCGGTGAGAAAAAGAAGTTGTCTTCGCAGGGAGGAGCGTGTGAACAGAAGTAAGATAAGTTGTGCTGCAAAGAAGAAGATGATATAAGAGAAAACGGATAAGGAAGCCAGACTCAGGTAGACACCCAGCTTGAGCAAGGTCTCATCGTTCGGCTCACGAAATTCAATTTCCTTTATAAAACTATGAACGGCCAAGAGCAAAAAGCCGGACGCGAGCAAAGTTCCCGAAAGGGTGAGCACATCAAAGGAGAGCGCACACAAAATAATAAAAAGGAGAGAGGGTATGTATGTATTTTCCGTAAAGGCTTTTTTGCTAATGAAAACAATACCCAGGTAACAGGCCTGAAAAAACAAGATGAGAAAAGCCAGACTATGGCGCGCAGGAAAGCTGTCTCCTACGATCCAATCGGTGAGGCCGTACATCCATTGTGTAAGCGGTGGTGTGGAGTCAATCAATTCACTATAAGGGGTAAAGCCTTCAGAAATTTTCTGGCCTATGGAAAGACTGTTTAACTCTGGCCAAGTAATGCCCGGAGAATAGAGAAACGCAGGCAGCGAGATAAGTAAAAACAGGAGGAGCAGCCCCAGAAGGCGATACGGATCGTTAAGGCGAAAGAAACTGAGCAAGGCTAAAAATTTGCCCGAAAATTACTCAATTGTAAAGAGTCTCTGCTACTGAAAGAGAAAAAACTCTGGTACGACAAGTATATACCTGCCACGAAGATGTACCTTGCAGGCCTATGACCGGTAGCACACGACAACAGAAAGTAGGTAAGCTTATTCAGAAAGAAATGAGCGACATCTTCTTGCGCGACAGAAGAGGACTGCTTGAAAACGCATTCTTAAGTATAGTGGAGGTACGCGTAAGTCCAGATCTGGGGGTTGCTAAAATTTACCTCAGCATGATGTTGGCAAAGGACAAGAAAGGCCTCCTGGAGAAAATAAATGATCACAAGAAAGAGTTTAGAAAATTATTGGGCGATAAGGTGGGAAAGCAGCTTCGCATTGTTCCAGAAATAATATTTTACCTGGATGAGGTGGAAGAGAACGCTCAGAAACTCGATGAGGTAATCAAGAATCTCAACATCCCTCCAGAAGATAAAAATTCTTAAACGCATTGCCTGCCTAACCTCTTTACACAAGCATTTATAAAAGAAGATTTTGAATCTCCCGTTTTTCATAGCGAAGCGATACCTCTTTTCGAAGCGAAAGAAAAACTTCATTAATATTATTTCCTGGCTGTCGGTAGTAGTGGTGGCCTTTATCACCGCGGCCTTGGTTATTGTGCTGTCAGTATTCAATGGTTTGGGCGATCTCTTACGCACCTTAAACAATTCCTTCGATCCAGAAATTAAGATTGAGGCTGTGGAGGGCAAAACCTTTATCATGACCGATTCCCTTCGGCAAAAAATTCAAGGAATTGAAGGAGTAGCGGTAGTCACCGAAGTGCTCGAAGATTATGCCTATTTGCGCTATCGCGATGCCAATCAAATCATCACACTAAAGGGAGTAAGCGAAAATTTTCTGGATCAGGGGCGAATGAATAGTTCGATTGTTTCCGGAAAACTTGCTTTGTCAGACGGTGATGCTGATTATGCACTGATTGGTAGTGGCATTGAATATAATTTATCGATTGTGGTGAACGACCCCATGTTTCCCCTGCAGCTGTATTATATTAAAAACACCAAACTCACCGGGCTAGACCCCTCCAAACTATATGCGAAGCGCAACATAGTACCCGGTGGTGTTTTTAGAATTGTTCAGAGCTTTGACGATAACTACGTGATTGTTCCTTTGCATTTTGCTGAAGACTTAATGGATGCTGGCAACAAGCGAACCTCTTTGGAAATAAAAGCAAAGCCAGAGGTTGATCAGGTTAGACTGCAGCACCTGTTGAAGGAAACATTAGGCCCAACGTTTGCCGTACTCAATCAGGAAGAGCAGCACAAAGATTTGTATCGCTTACTGCGCATGGAAAAGCTCTTCACTTTTTTGGCCTTTACCTTATTGCTGGGCATAGGCGCGATCAATATTTTCTTTAGCCTGATGATGTTGGCTCTTGATAAGAAGAAAGACATTTCAGTATTGATGGCCATGGGCGCAGAAGCTTCACTAATTCGCAGAATATTTATTAGTGAAGGAGCCTTTATTGCAACCCTCGGTACACTCTCAGGGTTGTTGCTAGGTGGACTCATTTGTTGGCTGCAAATGCAATATGGTCTGGTGTCTATGGGCATGGAGTCAGCCGTTATGGAGGGCTATCCGATCAAGCCCATCCTTTCCGATTTTGTTTTAACCCTGGTAGTGGTAGCCCTTATCACACTGCTTATTTCCTTACGACCAGCCCAGCTGGCCGCCCGCTCTGCTCAAGTGCAACATCTGTAAGGTTGGTGTACCTTCTGAGACAAAAAATACATAAATCTCTCATTCCAATTTAGTACCTTTCAGGTTCCCGTGGCTTGTGAAGGCATTTTTTCGGGCATTTTGAAGACTTTTTATCAGGTTTTGATTGTATACGAGTTCAAAAAGCTCGGCCTCAATACCGCATAGCGAATAGATTTTTATGAAAGTTTCAGCGGCACAACCCTTTCAAATTGTGTACTCCGTGTTTCAACACGAGTACCTCGGGTATGTGTTTGAGTCCTACATCGTGCACCTGGACGATCGCGGTAAACTCACCTATCAGCATCAAAACATATCGCACAAAAACGCTCGTGAATTTGCCAAAGGCCTGGACGACCGTGATTTCAAGTTGATTGAAATTATGGATGGCATGCAGCAGGATGCTGTCGTGAAGAAATTCTCTGCCAAGCAGATGAAACCGGAAGAGTTTTTCTCCAAAACCTTTGACAAGGCTAAGGGCAATGAACTCGTACAGGAACAGATCGAAGACTACATGGAAAAGAGGCGCGCTCAAGTGCTTGATTTGCTGAAAGGCAAAATGGTATTTGAGATGGGTAACGATGGAGAACCCACGTGGCGCAAATTGGAAGTAATGGATAAAAAGGCCGTAGTGCAATTTCATTTTATGCGCACAGCCGAAAACACCAACTACTATCCAACACTCTTATACGAAGACAAGAAATTAGATCTGCCCAATCCTGCTGCTTTTCTGGTGTGTAAGCATCCTGCCTGGTTGGTGTTAAATGGCAAACTCTACGGTTTTGAAAAAGGAGTAGATGGAAAAAAATTGATTCCTTTCCTTTCGAAGAAATTTGTGGTGATTCCCAAAAATTTAGAAGAGACCTATTACAATCGTTTTGTAGCACCGTTGATTGCCTCTTTTGATGAAATTGAAGCGCAGGGATTTGAAATTCAAAAACACGATCACGATCCACATCCAGTTCTCACATTATCAGAATTGCATACGGTGCAATCCTCTCAGGCAGCAACACTTTTCGATACTAATCCCGCTCCTCAGGAAGACAAGACCGATGAAAGTGGTAAACTGGTTTTCGATCTTTCTTTTAAGTATGGCAAATACCGCTTTCGCGGAGATGCCAGTGGAGCTGTAAATGTTTCTGTTGAAAAACAGGATGAGCAATACATCTTCCATCGTGTTACACGCAAACCAGAAATTGAAAAGAAGTTTTTGCAAACACTGCAAAAGCTAGGTTTGCCTTTCAAAGATTTTAGAGTGGCGGTACCCAAATCAGAAGCCTTCTCCTGGTTAAACGAAAACCGTGTTAACTTATTGAACCTTGGTTTTGAAGTAAGTCAGCCCGAGAGCCGCGATAAAAAATATTTTGTTGGCAAGGCGGTGATTGAGGTAGAGGTAAAAGAGAACATCGATTGGTTCGATATCCATGCCAAGATTCGCTTCGGAGATTTTGATATTCCCTTCAAGGAATTGCGCAAGCTTATCATGCGCAAAAAAGTGGAGTTTAAATTACCGAACGGTGAAATTGCAATTATACCCGAAGCCTGGCTTACTAAATACTCTGATCTTTTTGCGCTGAGTGAAACAGAAGGGAAGAACGAGAAACCAGTATTACGCAAGCATCACTTGGCTCTGGTAAAAGAGTTGGAAGACTCTAATTTGGCAAAGGTGCACATTAGCGAGCGTCTGCGAAGTTTGAGTTCATTCAATGGCATTAAAAATTATGATTTGCCGTCAGGTTTTAGCGGTGAGCTTCGTCCGTATCAAAAGGCTGGTTATAACTGGCTGCGTTTCCTAAACGATTTTCGATTGGGAGGGGTGCTGGCCGATGACATGGGTTTGGGTAAAACCGTACAGACACTTACACTTCTGCAATCAGAAAAAGAAGCAGGTCGGGGCACTTCTTTATTAGTGATGCCAACTTCGCTTATTTATAACTGGGAGATGGAGGCAAGTAAGTTTACTCCTAACCTTCGCATTCTCACCTATACAGGCACACAACGCAATAAAGACGTGAAGCGATTTGATCAGTATGATCTTGTGCTCACCTCCTATGGCATTACGCGTTTAGATGTTGAGGCCTTCAAGAATTTTTATTTCAATTACATTATTCTCGATGAGTCGCAGGTCATTAAAAATCCTTCGTCCAACATCGCACAAGCCGTGCGTGAATTAAAGTCGCGACAGAAATTAGCGCTTACGGGTACACCACTCGAAAATACAACCCTGGATTTGTGGTCGCAGATGACATTTATTAACCCGGGCTTATTAGGACCACAGGCCTATTTCAAAAATGAATTTTTAAATCCGATCGAGAAGAAAGGTGATGAAGTGCGGTCCAAACGTCTGCATACCATCATTAAGCCGTTTATGCTGCGCAGACATAAGTCTCAAGTAGCAACAGAGCTTCCTGAGAAAGTAGAAAACGTTCAGTATTCAGAAATGAGTGCTGCACAAGAAGAGAAGTACGAAGAAGCAAAAGCATTTTACCGCGGAAGAATTCTCGACCTCATTGATAAAGAAGGTATTGGCAATAGCCGCTTCATGATATTGGAGGGTCTTACCAAACTTCGGCAGCTAGCAAATCACCCACGCATGACAGACCCTTCCTATGCGGGAGACTCCGGTAAGTTTGAGGACATCACACACATGCTGGCCAGTGCGCTCACCGAAGATCACAAGGTCTTGGTTTTTAGTCAATACGTGAAACATCTGGAGTTGGTGAAGCAATACCTGAAAGAGCAAAAAATTGATTTTGCATACTTGGATGGAAGCAGCACCGATCGCAAAGAGCAAGTAGAACGCTTCAACAAAGATCCTAAACTTAAACTCTTCCTGATTTCTATAAAGGCCGGGGGTTTAGGCTTGAATTTAACAGAGGCAGATTACGTATTCATTCTTGATCCGTGGTGGAACCCTGCGGTGGAAGCACAAGCGGTAGACAGAGCGCACCGCATTGGACAGAAGAAGAAAGTATTTACCTATAAATTCATCACCCGTAATACTGTAGAAGAGAAGATCCTTCAATTACAACAACGAAAGCTAAAGTTGACTACCGATCTGATTACTACGGAAGAGAGCATTATGAAGCAACTCACACGCGAAGACATTGCGCAGATGCTGGCATAGATAAATGCCGAAGATCGGGGGATTCTATTTGCCCCTATAACCAACGATCTTTCCTTTCTAAACAAATTGTATGAAAGTCTTGCTTACCCGTGATCGTTCGGTCCATGCACTTCGGATGATGGTCTCTATGGCCATGATGGCTCATGGGTTTCAACGTGTTTATTTTGGGACGGTGGCTGGCTTTGGAGGCTTCTTAAATTCAAAGGGATTCTTAATTGGCGTACCCCTTGCCTGGGGCATTACACTTTTTGAATTGCTAGCTGGGTTTGCTCTGTTGCTCAACTATTTTACCCGTTGGATTTCGATGATTTGGGCTGCGCAATTGGTTGTTGGAATTGTTTTGGTCCATGCGCAAAACGGCTGGTACGTAGTAGGTCCTTCGACAGGAGGTGTGGAGTATAGCCTGTTATTGATTGTGAGTCTAGGTGTTCTTTACGCTCATAGTTCAACAGACAAAACGTAGACTGTCTTTATCTTTTATTCTTCCATCGGTTGTGTGACCACAGCCACTCGCTGGGTCTTTCCATGATCACCTTTTCTACTTCTTTCGCATAGTTCGCCACTACGGATTCATCTGTTTTACTGTAAGGTGGATTGCCCACCTCTACGAGCGTGCACGTATAATACCCACGCTTTATTCTTCTTACCACAGCATAGAGCACAGGGGCTTGTGTTAAGGCAGCCATTTGCTGACTTCCATAGAAGAAGGCAGTTTCCTGATGTAGAAAGCGGGTAAAATATTTTTTATCGTTTCCGTGCCCCGGATATTGATCTGCAACTACAGCAATACCGCGAACTTTATCCCGTCTTTTAATGATTTCACGTGCTATGTCGTTGCGTTTTACCGGAAAGGCACCAAAGCGGGTGCGGGCAAGCTGGGTAACTTCATTAAAGAAGGTATTTTTTACAGGTTGATAGACAAAATCCACAGGGGCTGGTAAAGAGATACTACCCGACACTAACAACCACTCCCAGTTAAAATGGTGAGAGGACAGCAAAAGCACCGTTTGTCCTTGATTGGTATACTTACCCATAAGCTCAGGGTTGGTATAAGCCATTCGGGCCGCCAACTGCTCTCGGCTAATGCTCAGCAGCTTTAAGGTTTCTACTGCATAATCGCACAGGTTTCGATAAAAATCGCGCTCGATAGTAGCAAGCTCCGCAAGAGATTTGTCAGGAAAGGAAGCGCTCAGGTTTTTGTGCACAAGCTTTCTTCTGTACTTTACCAAGCGGTAGCTTACAAAAAAAAGAAAGGCAGAAAAGCCATAGAGTACCCAAAGCGGTAAACGAGAAAGTAATTTAAGGAGCCACATGGCAACTAATCTTTACGCCACAAGTTAAGCAAGTATTGTTATTTTTGATTTCCCAAAAACGCATCAGCGCTCAGATAGGTTCTGCGTGCCAGAAATATGAAAGACAAAGTCGTAATTATTACGGGCGCAACCTCCGGCATCGGCAAAGCATTAGCCTTCGAATTTGGGCGAAAGGGTTCTTCGGTAGTCATTACAGGCAGGCGCAGTGAGTTATTAGCAAGCATTGAACAGGAGCTCAAGGAACAGGGTGTGGCCGTACTGGCCATTCCTGGGGATGTAAGCAAAGATGAAGATACAGTAGCCATTATTGAAAGGACTATTCAGCAATTCGGACAGATTGATGTGTTGATTAATAATGCCGGCATTTCCATGCGGGCTTTATTTGAAGATGTGCAGTTAGATGTTTTCCGAAAGGTGATGGACATTAATTTTTTTGGGACCATTCACTGTACCAAACACGCTCTTCCTTATATCCTTCAATCAAAAGGTTCTATTGTTGGCATTTCCTCCATTAACGGGAAGAGAGCCACTCCTGCCCGTACTGCTTATTCCGCATCGAAGTATGCGATGGAGGGTTTTTTGGAAGCGTTACGTATGGAGGTAATGAAAAGAGGAGTGCACGTACTGTCGGTCTGCCCCGGGTTTACCACCTCCAATATTCGCAATGTTGCCTTAACGGCAGATGGGCATCCGCAAGGAGAGTCGCCACGGGACGAAAGCAAGATGATGAGCGCAGAAGAAACAGCCGAACACATTTACCATGCTGTGGTTAAGCGCAAGCGAGATTTAGTATTAACCACACAGGGTAAGTTAGCCGTTTGGCTAACCAAGCTTTTCCCTGTGTTGATGGATAAAATCACCTACTACGTAATGTCAAAGGAGGAGGATTCTCCTTTTAAATAATCAGGTTTTGGTAAGAAAAACAATTTTGGTCTGATCGGCTTTGTTTACGCTTTTATAAAAGTCTACAAGCTCAGAGTACGAAGAGGGAAGATATTCTCCCTTTTTCATTACCATTTTCCGAATGTAAACCAAACCTTCCTCGTCTAAAGAAAAGCTAGCATCGTAAGACCCAAACTGAGATTCAATATGAATGGGTTTGGGTAGAAATTCTGGATAAATGCTTTCTGGAATTTTATACCGAACCGTGTCAAGATCAGTGTAGCCCATACGTCTATACACATTCGTTTTTCTATTCTCCACTTTTTCAGGGACAAAGGTAGATCGATTCATAAGATTGGGTGTTAAAAACAATCTTTTACCACTCACAGATGCATTTCTATTCAGCACTAAATCAAGAGTAACAATGGCCGAAGGAATTCTTCCTTTTTCATTTTTTATGGAGAATGACTTAATATCAAAACTTGGGATATCAGTGTTATTCTCGACCCATATCTTTTGTTTATCATATTGATCACTTAAAATGGCATCTAAATTTCCATTCTCATACTGCATGCCAGAGTAAGTTGTTATTGCGCGTGCGGTTGCATTTCCTTCAATAGTCAAGTGCACATCTACCGTGCGTTTTTGAACATTATTTGCCTCATCATATATAGGTGTGCCTACAATGCTGGCCCCCTTTTCAGTAATAGCTAAGGCTTTTCGATTACCAGTAAAGCTACCCATGTATCCGTAAGGATTGGTTTGACTTGTACACTCTAACCATACAGTATCCTTTGCTATGGGAACACAAACTACAGCGTGGTTAAATTGAGAACGAGTAAAGTTTACATTTAGTGGTGGGGCATCTTTGCCCGCCATGATTAAAACATAATTGGCTTTTATGCCAACAACCTCCAACATAGAAACCATATAATTGGATAGCGCTTTGCAATCTCCATAACCAGTCTGGTCTACAACACTTGCTTCGAACGGCTGAAACCCACCAATGCCTAGTTGAATACTTACATACCGGGTTTTGTTCTGCATGTATTCGTAGATAGTTTTTATTTTTTGCTCATCAGTAGTGAGGTCTTTTGTCAGTTGGCGAATTTTTTCCTTTGTTCCTTCGGGTAACACCTTTCTATCCTTGTTTAGGGATTGTATCCATTGCCCAAACTGGTCCCATGTTTCCATCTGTCCCTCGTATCCATCATAAGAGAATTGTGATGGAGCGGCCTCAATATGAGGCAGTATTTGCTCAGGCAGGGGGCCAAAAGGTTCAAACTTGACAGGCAATATATTCTTAAAGTTCCAGGTTAATGACTCTATCCCCGGGTCAACAGTTGTTAATATAGGTTTGGCTTCGACATTTGCTGCAAGATATTTTGGTTTCATATCCACAGGGTATATCAATTTATAACTTCCCGCTTCTAAAGAGGTTTTATCGTCAATGGGTAAGCTATAGGTCGGAATTTGAAAGAGGTATTTGAATTCGACCTCATATTCAAATTCAACCGTGTAGGGATAGGACCCTTGTGTGAGATCAGCCGCTTTTAAACGGTTGTCGCTATAAAGGCTAAATCCATCAAAAGCACTTTGATCATACACCTCACTACTCTTAAGTTTTTTTATAACCTCTCCATGCTGATCATAAACGGTCCCCTTAAAGAAGTTCACTTTACTAAGTTTGTCATAACCTACCACCTCAACAGCCTCTCTTTTCCCATTGGCATTAAGAATAGTAATGGCTTTATGAACATACAATGTAGCTTTGCTCTTTGAGTGAATGCGAAAACTGATATCGTTTAAGCGATGGATGATAGCAGCATCTTTTTTTAACTCTTCCGAAAGTAAACTAACGGGAAATCGGGGAGTCTCTTTGGCAAGGGTGCTTGTAAATGCCAGGGTTATTATCCAGACAAGATTTTTCATAGTCTAGTTTTTTCTAATGACAATTTGTTCCGATTGTTTAGCTATTATCTGATTATAAAATTCGCGAAGCATTGGATACTCTGTTTGGGCAAAAAGAACCTTATTGATTTGCATAGAGCTGATTACGCTAATCATGTTGCCAACTTGCGATACGCTATATTGAAATTTTGCAGCATTGTTTGGCATGGTAAAGACCTTGCTTTTTGGTAATTCTTCAATTGAATAACCATCTGGAAGATTGATTTTACACATGTAAATTTTTTCCTGGGGGCTACCAAAATCCACTGGATATTCACGGGTCTCCGTTCTAAAAGGATTCTCTATTAGTTGCGCGGTTGCGAATGGATTCAGATAGGCAACATCTCCTGCGACAGATACCTGGTCATCGATTGATACAACATGTGTTTCCTTTACATCTTTTTGCAGGGAATCAATATTTTCTACAGTAGAGGTCTCCACCTCCCATGTTTTCTCAGAAAGAAAATCCTTGAAATAGTTTTCCTTCCCTTTATCTTGATAGCGCTTTCTAGCTGCTTGTGCATCATAGCCATTGCGTGTTAAAGAAATGGATCCTTTTAAACTCGTCCCATCTTCTAATGAAAAGTTGGCATTAATGGTACTTTTTGATTTTACTTTAGGAGTAAGATTAACCCAGCCAAAGTTCATTTTTGAAACCAATAAACCTTCACCATTTAAACATCTTTCTGGTAAGACATTTACGGGTAGAAATTTCTCCGTAGCGTCTAAAAATATTGGTTCATCCTTAATATGAACTCGACACACCACGTAATTGAGTTGCCGTCTCATCGGATATTGTTTGCGGATGAAACCATGATCGCGCGTGCTGAGCAGTACCATGTCCACATTAAAGCCTGCCTTCTCCAGCATAGAGGCTAATGCAATGTTAATATCACCCGATGTTCCTTTCTTTCGTTCAAACACATCTTTCAAATTGTCGGCATAATAATCCTTAGTTCCATCCCATTCGAGAGTGTTTTTTACATACTGGTGGAGGATTGTTACTTTTTGCATTGGATCTGTAATGCCAGATATCAGTATTTCAACCTGCTTCTTAAGAAAGTTAGAGCCAGTAACTGCTTTCCCGAAACCTTCACTTTCCATAAGATTTTTAGTGAGCTTTTCCCACGTACCCATTACTTCCTCTGTCGGTTGATTGGGAAAGTTAATGTAGGCCAGCGCAAAATTGATTTTTGAAACGTAATCATCAACACTGGTCATGAATGGCTCTTGCTTAAATGCCGGCACATTATCCAGTACCCAATGATGAGATTTTTCAAAGTAGTCTGCTTGGTTTTTGTCTTTTACATCGTAGATAGTAGGCGACAGATAGCCTTGCATGTATCGTTGCATTTCAAAAAAACTGGGAATAATGGCCCAATATTCAGTTTGCCTTGTGGGTATGGTGTATTGAAACTGCCAGTTTGGGAAGTTTGCTAGAAAGTCAGATAGTACAGTATATGAATATTCAATAATCGAACCTTCGCGGACATTTGAAAGTGCAAACTTTTGAAGGTTAATGGTTCTATTAAACTTCTCTTTGAAAATGCCATCCTTCGACATTTTTGTTTCTACAATTTTTCCTCCTTCAAGATTATAAGTGACAGCTTTAAGGCTGGTAACTTTTTCTTCGGTCGACCCACTGTGATAGAGGGGTATGCCAACATCTGCCCACGAAAGGCCTTCTTTTTTTAATATTTTGATTCGAACATGTCTCTCAAAAACCAAATTAGCCGCAACACTAGTGGCGCTTACATAGGCTTTCCCGTAATCGTATAGAATAACTGCGGAAGCAGACGAATCTTTATCATAGACCGTCATTTTCATGTCTTCCATTGGAATTTCTCCAAACTTAAGAGATGATTTTTGAGCATTCGAGATGAAGGCAATGACAAGCATTGCGCATAGGAGTAAAGGAGCCCTCATAGATTTAGGTATAACGAGTTAACAATTGGGTCAAATATAGTAATCTTGCAAACTCATTTAATAAGTAGCCCCTATAATTTTGGCAAAAACCAAAACGCTTTTTTTCTGTCAGAGCTGCGGCCATGAATCGGTTAAGTGGCTTGGTAAATGCCCTGCTTGTGGGCAGTGGAATACCTTCGTGCAAGAGGTTGTGCAGAAGGAAAAAAGCAAGAATGAATGGAAACCTGAAGGAGGAAGAGAGCGTATCGCCAAACCCAAGACACTCCATGAAATAGAATCTGGAAAAGAGCAACGCATCATCACCCCCGATGCTGAACTTAATCGAGTTTTAGGAGGGGGCATTGTGCCCGGGTCGTTGATCCTGATTGGAGGAGAGCCAGGCATTGGTAAGTCAACATTGATGTTGCAAGTGGCCCTCAACCTCAGCAAGTTGAAAGTATTGTACATCACGGGAGAAGAAAGCGATCAACAGGTAAAAATGCGCGCTGAACGTATTCAGCCCAAAGAAAATGCCTCTCCGGATTTTTACATACTCACAGAGACGAACACCAAAAATATTTTTCTTGCCATCGAACAATGCGAACCACAATTAGTCATTGTGGATTCTATTCAAACACTACACTCTTCTATTTTGGATTCGGCAGCCGGCAGTATTGCACAGGTGCGACAATGTGCTGCCGAGTTGATGCGATTTGCGAAGGAGACCAATACGCCTGTTTTTTTAGTAGGGCACATCACTAAAGACGGAATGCTTGCCGGACCCAAAGTGTTGGAACACATGGTCGATACCGTACTTCAATTTGAGGGCGATCGACATTTGGCGTATCGAATTTTGCGTACCACGAAGAACAGATTTGGGTCCACTTCAGAAATTGGTATTTATGAAATGCTGGGATCTGGTCTCAGAGAGGTAAGCAATCCTTCTGAGATCCTGATTTCACAAAAGGATGGACAACATACCGGTGCTACCATTGGTGCTACGATAGAAGGAAATCGCCCATTATTGATTGAGATACAATCCCTGGTAAGTCCTGCATCCTATGGGACCCCACAACGCACACCCAATGGCTTTGACCATAAGCGCCTCAACATGCTCCTGGCTGTGTTGGAAAAACGCTGTGGGTTCAGATTGGGCGCACAGGATGTATTTGTAAACATGGCAGGAGGCATTACAGTGGAGGATCCTGCCATCGACTTGGCGCTTTGTGTTTCACTGATCTCTTCCCTCGAAGAAATAGGTGTGTCTGATAAAGTTTGCTTTGCAGCAGAAGTGGGCCTGGGAGGAGAGCTGCGGGCGGTAAACCGAGTAGATCAACGAATTTCAGAAGCAGAGAAACTAGGCTTTGAAGTAATCTATATTTCCAAGTACAGCAAAAAATCGCTTGATCTTAGTAAAACAAAAATCACGGTGAAGTCTTTCGGAAAATTAACAGAGGTTTTCCAGGATTTATTTGGTTAGCATCGATACACTGATAAACTTTGGATATGATGGAATCTCTGGGCATCTCCGAAGAAATTTTTAGTTATGTTGTCTTGCCTTTACTTATTTTTTTGGCGCGCATCTTTGATGTGTCTATTAATACTATTCGCATCATTTATGTCTTAGGGGGTCGCAGACTTACAGCCACCGTACTTGGTTTTTTTGAATCCTTTGTTTGGCTGATGGCCATTCGGCAAATATTTGAACACCTTGACAATTGGGTTAGTTACATCGCTTACCCGGCAGGATTTGCCACCGGTATTTTAGTAGGTATGATTATCGAAGAAAGAATTGCCTATGGTAAAGTAATTGTGCGAATCATAACCCGAAAAGATATTCAAGTGCTTCGCGACTTTTTAATTGGTGCGGGATATCGGTTTACGGTAGTTCCCGGAAGTGGTGCCGAAGGACCCGAGAGTGTTGTCTTTACCGTACTAGAACGGCAGCAATTGGAAAAGCTGCTTGTCAATCTTAAAGAAATATTGCCAACAGCTTTTTATACCGTAGAAAAAGTAAACAGAGCCGCTGAAAGTGGTACCGTAGTTCAAGAGAGCGCTCGATGGAGTATTGGTGGTTGGTTGAAAGGATTAAAAAGAGAATAGTTACGTTTCTTCGAGGAGCGTTCTAAGGGCCACATATTTTCCGGCAAATCGTTTATCTACCTCCTGGCGCAAGGCCGGAGCAAAGTGTTCCAGGTATTTTTCAACATTGTCCAGGCTCTCGGCAAAATATTGAGTTGAGTAGGATACCGTTCCGTCTTCTACCTCATGCAAGACTTTATATATCCGCGCACTTACAAACATTTTCGTATTTAAAACATCGAGGATGTGTTCAGTTTTCATCCAGTGCAACCACTCCTGTTCAACGCTTGGATCAACACCTACTGTAACATTGTATAAAAGCATGGTCAATTCGTTTGTGTAAAGCTTGTGAATTTTTTGCGATGTTGCTTCTGTTGGCATAAAAAATCAATCTCTTCGGATCAATAAAATGCGCTGGGTTTCTAGTACACCACTGGAATCGCTAGTGACTTGTTTTAAAATGGGTGTATGTGGTTTTGTATAGAAAGTTACCTTTCGCTGCGTAGAGTCTCCATAATACCTTCGTTCGTAAACGTAGACAGAATCAAGATAAAAGGCAGGCATAACTTCGAACCTGGGGAGAATGCTGTCCACACAGCATTGATACTTACCCACCTCATCTTCACCATCCCAACAAAAGCCTGGTTTGTTAAACATGAGAATACTTTCCTTGGTAAAAAGCATCTTGTTCCCATATGAAACCGGATGAATTTTCGAGGGAGGTATGTTGACATTGGAGTCGTACGGACTGAACTCGATCCATTGACCATTTTTAGTTCTTAAGTTAAGCCGCGAAATCAACTTACTTTTAAAGATGCTGTCGCTTTTTATAAAGCGTGTTTCATAGACAATCGTGGTTGTTTCAACAGAATCTCTGTTTAAATAAATCAAACAAAAAGGGATAAAGAAGAACGTAGAAAGCAAGTAAACAAAGCCGGCAAGCCGATAGCGCAGCGTGAGTTTGCCCAACGCGTTTGCCAGGTAAAAAGGGATCTTTCTTAAAATTGGAATAGGAAAGAAAATCAGGAAACCAATGAAATTAAATAGAAAGTGAGCAAGTGCAATCGTAATGGCTGGAGAAGTATTGGAATACAAGATGGCTGCAATGAATGCGGTAATGGTGGTGCCAATGTTGGCGCCAATGATAAAAGGAGCCGCCTGACGTAATTTGATAATTCGCTTGGCTACCAGCGGAACAACTAAAGAGGTGGTGATGGTGCTGGACCGAATCGCAGCCGTTGTCGCTAAGCCCCAGGCAAAAGATTGTGCCTGACTCTGAAAGAAAAACTGACCAAGTCGCTCGTGTGATTTTTCCAATAATAGATCGGAGATCAGCCTCCGGAATAGAAGGATAGAACCGAACAGTAAGGCAAAAGCAATCAGGACTAAAATAAAACCATTGGGAATAAGGTCTAAGGTCCATTCCACCATTCCACTTAAACCACCCAACCCTAGTGATTGAACCTCAAGAGGTGCTGCGGCATCAGTCGTGAAAAAGTAGGTTGTAATGTGAGAGGAAGCTTTTGATAAAAATTGATAATAGTATTCCAGTGGAAAGAGTATAGTAACGGTAAGAATGTTAAAGAAGTCGTGGTAGGTTCCGGCAGAAACCGCTCTTTTAAACTCCTTCTTACTGTTAAGAAAGCCCAACGAAACAATTGTGCTGGTAATGGTTGTCCCCACATTGGCCCCCATAATAATGGGTACGGCACTTTCTAGAGTAAGCGATCCGGAAGCGACAAAGGCTACGACCAGAGCGGTGGTAGTTGAGCTGCTTTGAATCATGGCCGTAATTAATAATCCGATAAAAAGACCTGTGAATGGATTGGAGGTTGCCAGAATAATAGTTTCAGCAGAGGCTTGCCCCAGGTGTTGAAGAGAGAACACCAATAAATTGAGCGCGAACAGAAAAAGCACTACCGAACCAAGAATGTAAAGGGTAGTGCGAATGTTTGGCCACCATAGGCGAAAAGGATTTTCTGTTAGTTGTGGTGCCAAGGAATTGCTTTTAGCGGATCAAGTAAAGAAGACAACACTTACTTTGAAAGCAATTAATAAAAGAAATATTTGACGAGCTGATTTTTGTAGACTAAAAGCCGGTGAGAGCGCTGCGCCAGGAATTGAATCCAAACCATTTTAAATCCTACCAATTTACTGGGAATTATTATCTTTGCCCGCTGAAATTAAAACTCATATTATGCCATACTTGTTCACCTCTGAATCCGTATCTGAAGGCCACCCCGATAAAGTAGCCGATCAGATTTCGGACGCCCTCATTGATTCTTTCTTGGCTTACGATGCCAATTCTAAAGTAGCCTGCGAAACCTTAGTAACCACCGGACAAGTAGTACTGGCAGGGGAAGTGAAATCTGAGGCTTATTTGGATGTTCAGGACATCACCCGTGAAGTAATTCGCAAGATTGGCTACACTAAGAGTGAGTATATGTTCGAAGCAAACTCCTGTGGAGTTTTTTCGGCTATTCATGAGCAGTCGCCAGATATTAACCAGGGGGTAGAGCGTAGAAAGAAGGAAGATCAGGGTGCCGGTGACCAGGGAATGATGTTTGGTTATGCCACCAACGAAACGGATAACTACATGCCGTTGCCATTGGAATTAGCGCACTTACTGCTTCGCGAGCTTTCCGTTATTCGCAAAGAAGGTAAGACCATGACCTACCTTCGTCCGGATGCCAAGTCGCAGGTAACCATCGAGTACAGCGATGACAACAAACCCCAGCGTATCGATACCATCGTAATCTCTACACAGCATGATGATTTTGCAAAAGATGCCATCATGTTGGCAAAGATTAAAGACGATGTGATCAATATTCTGGTCCCTCGCATCATGAAGAAATTACCGAAACG
>Ga0075163_10003906_pt1 | contig 20007 bp, 24 predicted proteins | sample JI1023141ADNA_FD_71478 | JGI IMG/M metagenome (GOLD analysis project Ga0075163, IMG submission 71478) | Wastewater effluent complex algal communities from Wisconsin, to seasonally profile nutrient transformation and Carbon sequestration -... | ecosystem: Engineered > WWTP > Effluent > Algae... | reverse complement strand
CATGATTTAGGTGAACGGTTGAAATCGACCTGCCTACCAATAGGAGTGGAGCAATCGGAACCGGAAATCAGGACAGCAGAAGTTTGTAGATCGAATAAATCTCTCTGCGTGTATTTCTCTGCGTTCTCTGCACCTCTGCGGTGAATAAACCCTTCCACAAACGCCAACTCCTCCTCATTATCCGGAATTTGATTATTTTGAGTCATAAGCTTTCTCAAAATGAACATGATTACCCTTGCCGATCAGCTGGACACCGGAAAAACGAATATTTATTTTCTCAAACGTTTTTGGTCCAAGCAAATCCTGCGGAGAAATGGCCAGTTGGCCGTAGATACACTGCTGGAGGAATGGAAAATGGATACGGCCCTGATGGATGCACTAGGACTGGGAATTGAGCAGACCATCGTGTTTCTCTATCAGCAAAACCCGGGTTTTGATGCATTTGAAGACTGGGTATTACAAATCAATCAGGGATACATCTCGCAGGAAAGAATAAACCGTTTCAATTCCTTATTTACCGCAACCCCGAAAACCCTGGAACCATTGCCGCCCATGGATCCTGTTTTAAGTAAAGAGGATTGGTTGTTTTGGGAAGAGCATGGTTATATCATCATTCCCAATGCTATTACACCGGAACAATGCACTGCCACGGAATCATTAATATGGGAGCATATGGGGGTGGATAAAAATGATCCATCTACCTGGTACCAGGAGCACAAAGACCGGCAGGGCATCATGCTGCAGTTATTTCAGCACCCGGTACTGGAAGCCAATCGTCATTCTCCCCGTATCCGAAAAGCCTATGAAGAATTATGGGGGCATACAGATATATGGGTGAATACAGACAGGGTGGGATTCAATCCTCCGGAAACGAGTAAATGGCATTTCCCCGGTCCGCATTTGCACTGGGATGTGAGTCTGAGTTTACCAATCCCCTTTGGTTTGCAGGGAATATTATATGTGACCGATACCGAAGCCGAGCAGGGGGCTTTTACATTGGTGCCGGGATTTCAGCACCGCATTGAAAACTGGATACATGGCCTACCTCCCGGCATTGATCCCCGTTATGAAGACCTGCATACACTGGGCTCCACCCCATTGGCCGGTAAGGCCGGTGATTTTATTATCTGGCACCATGCATTGCCACACGGTAGTCGTCCCAACCGCACCTCAAAACCGAGACTGGTGCAGTATATTAACTGGCAGCCGGTGGAGAGGGAGATTAGGGAGGGGTGGAGGTGAGAAATATTGAATAAATGTTCACAGGAAATAAAAGCCCGCCTTAACTTAAGGTATGGCGGGCGTTGTAGCCTTGTTTGGATTTTTTTAAGAATTTATATTCAGGAACTTGAAATTTAACCGTAAAACATTCCCGAAACCTTAACTTTTATACGACGTTTTGCCATAAAATTTAAGGGAAAGAAGTTGGCAAAAGATATGACAAGGGCAACATTATTTTTTTTTCTTTTTCTTTTTTCCGGAATCTTTTTTCCTCCCATCTTGGATTTTCCTATCCTCCCAACGTTTAGAGTAGCGAATTTTATTCTTAGTAATGAAGTAATGTGATTTGCAGGGGAAATTCCAATTTCCAATTGAAGGACTAAGTGACACTGTTTTGCCGTCAAATATCAGCTCCCAATCTGTTGGGGAAAGAGGGGTTACTACTTCATTACCACATCCGCAGACACATTTATGTATGGCGGTACAATAAGTAATTGTAATGTATAAAACCCCATCCTGAATGTCTTCAGGAACAAATTCAACAAATTTGTGCGTTATATTCATCCTTGTTTATTTTTTAGCACAGTATTTTCTAGTTGCAATTGTTCCAGCTGTTTTTTTAAACTTTCATTCTGATCCTTATATTCATCAGCCTTTTTCTTTTGAAGAGTTGCATAGTCATCGAATTTATTCCCCAGTAATAATGTGAGTTCGTCCTTGTAAGGCATCATAGGATCGTACAACCAATGATATGCACTTCCAATAGCTCCATTAAAGAGTCGAGGTTTAATAGGCTTACTGCCACCAGACAAAATATGCATGTCTGAAATTCCCGGATAAGGATCGATATAATAAATAACCTTGATTCCCAGTTGATAGGCTTTCTTAGCACAAAGTTCACATGGACTGGCAGTGGTAAACAATTTGCCATTTTCAATACCAACACCTCCATACTTTGCTATTTGTAAAAATGCGCTTTCTTCAGCATGTAATGATCGAGTATGTACCTGGTTTTTGCCGTCAGAGCATGAATTCTTTACATCTTTAAAGCAAAAACAGGCATTTCTTCCCTTCAAAAGATCTTTATTTTCTATTATCTGGCCTCGAAAATTTTCTCCTAAAGCTGCAGAAAATTTGCTATCTGTTTTTTCGAATTCCGTAAATGACTTAATATCATTTTTGTGATCCAATAAATCTTCTGCGTTTCTCAAAACACAGGGGACTTGACCGCTGGGAGTATTATTCCAGCCAATTGCCTTAATTGAATAATTTTCGTCTGTAATTGCAGCCCCAACATGCCTTGAAATGCATCCGGAGTTATGTTTAGCTGTATATGCCATTTGCATGCATCTTTCTTCAGGAGATGGTGGTACCAATCCAGGGTGACTTATAAGAGAAACGTATTTCAAAAGCTGCATTTTCCAACTAAAGAATGGGGTAGTATTGTCACGTGTCTTTTTTTCTAAAGCGTTTTGTTCTTGAATATCTTTGTTTTTTTTAACGGCCTCGTCCATATTCAAAAAGGAAATATGAATATCTGCTTGTTGAATGCAAGCCGAGATATTAGCCTTGTAAAATTCATAATTCTTGCCTCCCTCATATTCTTCTTTATACAAAAGATTTGCTTTCTCAATAGAATCTGGAGACTTGTGTTTTTCATATAGAGCGGTTTGCCTAGATACCTCATCTCTATTTACAGAAATCGTATAAAATGCTGAATAACGTTGTTTGAAATACATTATCTCAATGGGGCTTCTCAAATCGTCAATTACTATTTGTGTTCGGATTTCTCCATTGAGTGTTTTCCTATAGCTCTTTATAATATAATTTATCAACTCGACGATAGTAAATATATTGTCCGCTGAAGGCTCAGAGAATTGAAAGGGGTTGCCAGATTTTCTTAAGTTAGTGGAGATTACTTGATAGAGTTTGTTTCGCTTTACCCGTGAATGTTTCCTTAGTATAGTATGAATAGAGTCGCAAAAAAGAAAAAATTCGGAATTAAAGTAAAACTCAAATAATTCGTTCCAGTTGTTGTTTATTTTAATATCCGGAATTTTAAGTGATTTGCATTTTCCTGCTAGTGTGTCGAATTGAGGTTTTAATTCGTTTAACAACTGCACTTCAGCATCAAATTCACTATTAATGCTCAAAGTTCCTAACTCCGCCTTTAGTTCAGGTGTTTTCAAAAACGTGACAAACTTTTCAAATGAAGTTTGAAGCAAAAAGATAATAAGAACGTCCTTATAATTAATCCTTGAATAGCTTTTGAAATTGGATTGTGCATAATTATATACAATTCGATACTTTCTATATGAGTTGTGTTTGATTTCTGATGTTTTTTCGTCTATGCCAACCTCAAATGGGTGCTCAAAGTCACGATGATTAAACCCTCTGGATAGCTGGTCAGCTACTTCTGAACAGCCTGAACCGATCTGGCCAGTAAGTCCAATAACCGTGAAATTATTTCTTAAGTTATATATGTGAGACAGGTCCATTGCTTTACTCATATTAATACTTTTCATTCGATGAAATCATCGTTAAGAAGTTGCGATGTATTGATTGTGTAAGTTGAATTGAATTCTTGCTTCAAATCCTGATAGAATCCACTTAACTTTTTCCACTTAATGACAGCCATTAACGCATTTAGAGCGTTGAGGTCAGCTATCTGAATGTTTGAAGCGTACTCGTTATTATCGTCAGTTTCAAATCCAACTCTATTAGGAATATGATCATACATTTCAGGGGTTCCAGTAGTTACTCTTAACATGGCGATGAGATTTTCATCAGCAACATTTACCCCTATCCCTAGGTCAAAAAATGTTACGCCAAATTCTTTAAGTTTTGTAATTATGGGTCTTTTGGCGCTATTATTATCAATGCAAATAAATACATATGACAGATGCCTCAATAAGTCAATATTTTTCTCTGTAACATTTTCAGTGAATGGAGTTATTCCTTTATGTATTTGAGAGTATATTTCGGCGAAATAATTGACTTTCTTTTGTTTCTTATTTAAACTCTCTATGGAGGCAGCACCTGGAGCCCGAAAAGCATTATGCTGGAGAAAATCATCGGAATCAAAGAGTAGGATCTCTTCTACAGGAGTTTTAGCGACAAAATCTAAGATGTAGGAACCTGTTCCGCCCAAGCCAATTATAGCTACTCTTTGACCTTTGAATTTTGAACTAAGCGGGTTAATATTTGCTCTACTAGAGTTAGTATCTACATAATTAAAAACACCTTCACTCTTACTATCAACAATGGCTTTAAATGTTTTTGCAGTAGCTGTTTTATTAAGAGATTTTGCTGGCGCAGAGATTATTTCCAAATATCGAACAACTTTATCATAATAATTGGCGTAACCACCCTCTGGCTTTGTCGAAAAGGAAAAATTAATTGTGATCCCATCAATTAAAGGTTGATTTAATTGTCCCGAATGTTGAATAGCTGTAATGATTGAACCATCGTTATTGCAAGGATACTCGCCCATAAAGCTAATAACATGATTGTCCGGCTTAACGGTAACATCATTATTTAGCAAAAGTGGTGAAATCAACTTTCCAAACTTTACTTCTTGACTGCTATTGACATAGGGAATGTGGTGGACAATTAAGTGACCACTTTTTACTTCAATTTCATATCCCTCATCCCTAAGGCGCCTAAGATCAGGACTACGATTTATCAGTTGCTGTGACATTGAATATCATTTTGTCCATTACGAATACTTTGTCTCCTTTTACCATAGAGCCTTCAGGGTTTTCATGCGAGCCTCTGTCATAAGTAATAGTGTAGACCCTTCCTGGATTTGGGTCATACGTACCAAATGCTAACATAACCATTTGTTCAAAAGTTATGGTTTTATCAGTCCAGGGCTTGGGCCTGCCATTCACAATAAATGTAATTCTAAACCCTTTATTTTTTGAATAAAAGGTTTCTATTTCAGGACGGGCGAGATTTACTTGCTTGTCATCGGGAATTGGTTCATCCTCCCATGGTCTCATAATAGTAAGGAAAATTTCATCTTCAGTTGGGATGTTTGCAAGTCTTCTTATTTCAGCACCTGTTACATATCCCTGTTCCCACTGATATTGCTTGCCATTAATTATGAAACTTAACACCGGTTTTCTCTTTTCATGACTCATCTCCAATTAATTCAAGTTTTTTAATAAAAGTTGTTTGCTATTCTGTTTTATCAATTTTAAATAGGGTAGAGATAAATAAATCTCATTCTCCAATTTAACTCCGGGTATTTTCAATTTTTTGAAGCGCATACCCATGAGCCATTTTTTTTGCTAGCCTAAGGATTGGAGACCTGTGAAAATCGCTAATAAAGATAAGAATATGTCTTGCCTTTTTAAAAAGACTATTCTGCAATGTTCTTGTTTCTGGTTTCACTCTTTTTTTTCGGATTTACCTTTTCGGCAGTTATTGTCTCCCCGAACCGGTCATAAAGTTTTCGGAATAGAAGTAAGTTTATTTCATATTCATGTCCGGAGTACAAAAGCAAAAAATATGAATTAATGTCATGAAAAACACCTAGAGTCAATTGAGCTGGATCGACCATTGACTGTCTATCTGTTTCCTGAATTGTTATATGCTTTAAAACAATTGATTCTTTGCCGTCACGAAAGTCCATGATCCCTTTATAACTAGGGTGGGTTTTACTCGATGCCCATATATAAAAAGGCCTATACCTGCCAAAGTCTACTGCTTCTTCAAGGGCATTGAAACTAGGTTTCGTTTTTAAATAGGGTTTTGCCCAATTATAGTTGTTTTCGAAAAAGTCTTTATCATAAGTGAGCTTGGCTTCTTCAAATTCTTTAGTCACCTTATTTATGAGGTCGGCATCTAAGGGAGGAAATTTCAAGTCTTTATGCCTTTTACTATAACTTTCTACAGTTCGCTTATTTTCTTTGATTGTGGCATCCCGGAATCGTTCAGCTATTTCATTAGAGTCATGTTCCATCAGAAATGCTGCAACTACCGCGTGTTCATAGAATGTACGCCACAAGCGTAATGCTTCGTCAGTGTATCCGTGGGTTAATAAGATGCCAATTTGTTCAGCCTGTCGACAAAGATTTCCATAAATAGCGAGATTGAAAGTATCTTTTAAGTGAAGTTCAGATGCTTCAATCTTAGCAGCCTGAAGTTTGTTTAGCAGATTGTTGTATACTATGTGCGCTGTGTGCAAGTAAGCAAAAAAGTAGTGGAAAAAGTCTTCATGTATTTTGACAATGGTATTGCTGTTTCTCTGTGATATCCCTTGTTGTTTCTTAAAATCATTAAGGGTGTATTTATTGACAAAAAATTCAGCGCATTTTTCTTCCAGAATATCAAAAACCTCATTGCCGGCTTCTGCCATTAGCTTTTCAAAATTTTCATTTGAAATATTTTCCGTTTTACGGACATTTTTAAGCATGTTGTCAATCACGGGAGTGAAGTAGTCGGAGATGAGCCCTGGTATTTTCATATTGCAAAATTAATTGATTTTCAAGATGAAATTATCGAACCAGTTCTAATCCAGGAGTATTCATAATTCTTTCATTTTCATTTTTGAACAGTTGGTGTAGACCAATAGGGTCAAGACTATCAAAAAGGATCTGAAGGTCTATTTTCGCGCTAGTGAAGTGGTAAGTTATTTTAAAGAAAGCTGACCCAAATGGTCAGCTTCCGTTTTTCTTCTTTTTGAGCTTAGGCCATTTCAATTTCTTTTTTGATGGTAGTATTTTTACCTCCTTCAACAGTGCGAAATTGTTGCCTGCTTTTTTTCTTTCCCACCAATCGTGGTTCATCCATATAGGGCACCACCGAATCCGGCTATGCTTTATGAAATAATGCGATCTGCAGGCAAAGTTCCAATTGCCAATCGAAGGATCCAATGATACGCCTACACCATCATAGGTAAGGACCCACCCTGTCCTTGGATGCAGGGGTGTTATAACCTCTTCACCACAACCGCAAGCGCAAAGATGCATCGCTACGGTATGCGTCATAGAAATGTATAACACCCCATTCTCCAATTTTTCAGGAATGTGCACGACAAACTCAGTTTGAAAGATCATGGTTAACTAAATGAGCGTTGTTTAATGAATAGAGACTGTGAAATTCCTGCTCCAGGTCTGCATAAAAGCCGACCATCCGCTTCCAGCGAATAACAGCCAATGCAGCGTTCAGCATGTTTAATTCTGCGATCTGGATATTATCCTTGTACTCTTCGTCACCCACTGCATCGGTAAACGAAACCCTTTGAGGCAGGTGATCCTTGTGTTGTGCATCTGCAGCTGTAACCCGTACCATTGCCACGAGTTTGTCGTCCGCCTTCTCGACGTCGATACCGGTATCCACGAAGGGAACACCCATATCTGTCAAGTGGCGGAAAAGCCATTGCTTCACCGGTGGCTGGTCAATACAGATGAATACAAAATCGAATCCGGCGAGCTCATGGACATTGTTCTGATCGAGGTAGACGGCGTGGGCCTGGATACCTTTGTGCATCCTTCTGTATACCGCAGCCAGGTATTCGACTTTCATCTGCGCTTTCTTCAGGTCCTCGTCGCTCGCTGCGCCCGGCGCCCGATATGCATTAAGCTGCTGGAAAAGATCACCGTCGAACAGCGCTATTTCTGCGAGGGGACATTTTGCTAACAGGTCCAATACATAAGAACCAGTACCACCTAACCCGATAATAGCGATCCGCATGCCTTTTACTTTATCCATCAACGGTACGATACCAGCACGGCTCGCATTTGTATCTGTGTAAAGCAAAGTGGAATTGGCCTCGGCATCTTGCACCAGCCGGAACGTCCGCGCCGTTGCCTCGGGCTCGATCGCCTGTGCAGGCCCACAAATGATACCTATATAGGTAGTCATCTTGGCGTAATAGTCAGGATACGCCGGGTTGGGTCTCGCTGAGAAACGGTGGTTGATAACAATACCGTCTGCAAGTTTTACGTCTCCACTCGAATTCCTGATACCAGGAATAGGCGTACCGTCCGCTTTACAGGGATAAGCACCAATAAAGTCGCATACGTGATTAGCGGGTTGACCTGCCCGCTCGGGGCTGGCCAGCGTTAAAGCGCTGACCAGGGTTCCGAGGGCGACTGTCTTGGCAGAAGTGACATAGGGCACATCGTATATGAGTAAATGACCGTGCTTCACTTCAATACTGAAGCCTTCATCCCGAAGGCGTTTCAGGTCGGGACTATGATTGATTAGTGCGGCTGACATGGAAACTCATTTTGTTTTTAACAATAAGGGTTTGGCCGGCCGTCATGATCCCTTCCGGATTTTCCTTCGGACCGTTTTTGTAGGTCACGGAGTAGGAAATCTGGGGATTGGGATCGTATGACCCGTAATGCAGCTCAACTACTTCTTCGAAAGTGATCTTGCGTTTCTTCCACGGCTTGGGACGGGAGTTCACCAGCAGGACGATATCAATGGCTACAGGTTTAGAGACAAAATTCTCGCGCCCGGGACGTGCGAGGTTGACCCAGGTATCGTCCTCAATCAGTTCATTCTCCCAGGGCTCCTCGATCACCAGGTAGATCTCATGATCCGGAGGAATTCCTCCCTGGTGACGGATGCGCTTACCACGGATATACTGGCTGTTGGATTCGTAGCGGACACCATTAATAGTATACGGCAGCGGCTTACGAATGTAAAACTGCTCGATACCGGGACGGGCCAGGTTCACTGGATCGTGGTCATCTACCTTTTCATCTTTCCACGGATCGCAAACCTCCAAAAAGAGTTCGCCGCCGCGATCAATTATGTTGAGCAGCTTACGAAGTTGAGGCTCGGTTATATACTGTTCGTGCCAATCGAAGGTCCTTCCTTCAAACACGAGTTTTAAAGTGGATGACACCAGGTCATCCGTATGTGTTTTTTCGTTGTTATTTTTCATAACGTAACGTGCCCCCACTTCGAAGTCAGCGGACAGGAGGCGTGGTTCCGCTCTTTTTTAGAAATGGTTTTCTTTTACACTGGGGAGTTTTAAAGCAATTGGCTGTAAAAAACCAGCCGGACGGTCAAACCCTAGCTTGGCGGTCCGAACTGGTGAGGGAAAACCTGGAGCAGAAATGGGGGAGGTGATTTCTCAATCCCAAATACCATATATTTGGGCTGTCATTTGATGAAGGACCTCCTTCATTGAGCGCCGGTGGGTTAACCCTCACCGGCTTTTTTATGTTGTATCGCTGATCCTCATAGGGTCAAATTTTATGGGTTATTAATTACAGGAACCTTCTTCACGGTTACCGCCAATACAAAGGTAACGTATTTCTTCGATTTTTAGACAAAAAAGTTTACAAAAAATGAACAATTATTTACAATTTATTGTCTTATAATTCATTATAAAGATATATTTTTGCCAAAAATAAGGACAAAAAACATATTTGTTTTGTCTTATTTTATGACTTAACTTTTGTCTCCAACTTTATATCATGACAACCCCTGCAAAGTATCCACACCTAAAATTCCAAAAACAATGGGATTTGAATCGTAAATGTCTCTTATGTTTCGGGGAATCATATGCGTTGGTAAAAGCAATTACCAACACCTATATCCTTCCCAATCACTATGACAAGCTACTTGGGATAGCACTTAATAAAGGTGCTCTTTCTACTACCGCAATTGAAGGAAATACGCTTTCAGAGGAGCACATAGCGAAAATTAAGCAGGGACACAAACTGCCTGAGAGCATCCAATACCAAGGTATCGAAGTGGAAAATATGCTAGATGCCTTTAATGTCATTTTGAATGAAACTGTCTATCAAAATGACGAACAGCTCATTACTCCTGCCCTTCTCCTTCGTTACCATAAATTAATTGGAAAAAATCTGAAAGAGCATTTCGACGCCACTCCAGGCGAATTCAGAGATAAAAATGTAAGTGTAGGTAATTATGTGGGCCCTCTAAAGGAAGATGTACCAGAACTAGTTGATAGGTATTGCGAGTTTTTAGAGAGAGAATTTCAATTTAAATCAGGTAAAGAGCAGGATATTGAGGAGTTCATAAATACGTTTATTGAAGCTATTGTTGCGCACGTTTATTTAGAGTGGATTCACCCATTTGGCGATGGGAACGGCAGAACAGGAAGATTAATTGAGTTTTATATTTTATCTCGAGCCGGAAATCCGAATATTACGCTTCATATTCTTTCTAACCACTATAACAATACCAGGCCTGAGTATTATCGCCAACTGGACAAAGCCTCGAAATTGGCCGATTTATCTGACTTTATCGAATATGCAATTATCGGTTATAGGGACGGATTGATTACTATATTAGAAACTATTCAACAGAGCCAAAAGCGGATAACCTGGCAAAAGTATGTCTATAATAAGTTTGATGATGTAGATATTACAGGGCAAAAAGAGGTATTTAAGAGAAAAAGATCACTCGGTTTGGAAATCCCTTTAGACAAGCATTTTAGTTTAGAAGAAATTCCAGATCTGAGTATTACACTTGCGAGATTATATTCCAATGTATCAGAGAAGACATTATTACGAGATGTTAATGAATTAGTCGAAATGGAAATTTTAAAAGAAGATGAAGATGGGATTCATTATTATGCAAATATTGCAACCATCAACAAAATGATGCCTATTAGGAAGAATATGCTTAAAGCTTCTGTTTAAGCAACTGCGAGCTTCAATAATTCTTCCTGGACTTTCGGGAGATTTTCATCAATAAAAGCTCTATTTACAGGAAGGGCTTCGCTGAATGCCCCGGTAAAGTATTCATTCGGAAAAATCCGGCGAATTCCTTCTTTGAAATCAGCGATGTTAATTGTCGGATGCTGTTTCCTAACACTTTCAATAAAATCAGCAATGTATCCCTCTTTTCTTTTTACGTTCATTGATTTCCAGCCTCCAATTTCAAACAAATCAACTCCGTCTGTGAAATATTTTAAGAAATTCAAGCAAAAGCCCACACAGGTCATGTATTCAGGCATATCTCCAGCACTTCTGAATTTCCCCTGCGCATCATACAATGCGCCAATATAAAAATAACCCATTACGGGCTTTGCTTCCTTCATAACAACCTGGCAATGGGTCAAAAAAGAAGGTGTTAGGCCGGGCTTTAAATAGGGAAGCTCCTTAAAAAAGTATATTTCTTCATCCTTCACGTTTTCCAGCAATACTTTTACACCATCAAAATGAAAAAGCTTGCTATCGCCGTTATAGCGAATGAATAGCCCAGCGTGAGGAATTTTGTTGTTTTCAACCAAGACCGCCGCTCCTATAATATTTTCCGGAAGATCAGTTGCATTACACCTTATTATTTCCTTTTCTTGTTTTTTTGCCACTCTGCATTATTTTAATTTCTCAAATTGTTTTTTAAATTTTTGATCAAGCTCGTAATAAATCAGGCCGATATTTTCTTGCTCAGCGAATGGCCGGGATACGATTAAAAGTGTTTTTAATACATTTATATCCTGCTTTTCGGTATTAAACAATCGCAAGAACTTCCGGTATTTGCTATACGCCTGATCCTTTAGGATTTCCTGACACTTATAATGTAGCATTTTCAAAGATTCAATCTCATCCGAGGTCCTTTTGAACCTGGTAACGAATTTTCGGAACTCCTCAAACATTCCTACCTGGTTTTCCCCGTAGGAGTCACAGAGTTCAAATCTGTCGTTCTCTGCAGTTTTTGTGCACCAGGTGCTGATCATTATTTGTTTGTACAGGTATGCTTTGGCTTTGTTCGCTCCCAACTCTGTGCAGGAAATCACAATCCTTTCGTTTTCTTCGTCATCTATATGGATGTTGGGATTTTTTCCTCCCACTGCAATCAGCTTCCCAGTTAAGAACACAACATTTAATGAGACAGGCGGTCGTGTTTTTCTTTTGGTTCGGAATTGCCTTTTGGATTTTAGGCTGTCGATAATAGATGTTGAGGTATTGCCGACTTTGAATGAAGCTTCATATTGTATGCCATTACTACTGAATAGCGTTTGGATATTGCGCCACTCTTCAACAAGTTTTTTATTGGACGATTTTCGTTCAACAATTTGAGCGAATTGCTTCTGGACCGCTTCGACAGCTGGCCCTTGAATACTAACTACAGCCGAGCCTTCTTTTACACAAATTCGAATATCCTTATGATTAGGAGTTAGCTCTACAATCCGGGTTGTTGCTCTTAAGATTGTCAATAAAGCATTCGATACATCAACGGACATGTTGTCCATTTGTATTTTTTTAGCTTTGACATCTCGTACAATTCTAAATTCAAGTTTAGGTCCAGCCACTTTTTAAGCAATTTTCGTTAGGGTGAATGTAGGGGAATTGGGCCTTAAAGCAAAAATTTTTAGCCGCTTTCACATTTTGTGCTTAGGTATTTCCTCTTACGATTAGTTTCTTTCTTTCAATCCCCTCTATATATTCATTGCTCCAAAATCAACTCTTTTAGTGCCTTCAACGATTTCCGGGCGGTTTGCATCATAATTGCTCTTCGTTGTTGATTGCTGTGTATGTCCCATCATCTTTGAGAGTATCGCACCTTCCGCGCCATATCTGACCCATAATTGTGCGTTGGTGTGCCTGGCCACCTTGTTGGTAATGTTTTTGTAAAGCCGGCCAGTTTTGCGATGTCTTTTAGGTTCCTGTTATAAGCAGGCTTTTCGACTAGGTACTTTTTGTCAAAAACTAATTTATCTCTGGGGCCGGATTCGTAGCGTTCAAGAATGGTCTTGGAGTATGGGAATTTGAATAATGGTATTATCGTTTGATTTCCGTTCTTATCTCTTGCTCCGAGAATAATGTTACCGTACTCTGCATCATTTTGCATTTTCCTGGTAAAATCCCGCATTAAGCCGTTATCAATATCGGAAAAGAAGAGTTCCTTCCGGAATGCTTTCAAATGCGTAAAAGTGGTGCCGTATTTTTTTATAGTAGTGAGTTCCAATTTCTCTGGTGGCCGTTTAATATAGGAAACCATAAAGTCATAGAAAGAGTTTTGTCCCCTTTTTGTTTCAGGTGCGAGAAGAATATTTCAAAACTGATATATTTCTTGAAATTATAGCAGCGTTTGGTTAGCTCGATGATGATCATCTTTTTCTCCTAGATTTTATTATTGATCTCAAAAACAAAGGGATGGGAGTTTTTTACCCAATTATCTTCCTGTCCGGACCACTGATCCTCCCGTATTTTTTGTGGCGTGTCGATCTTGTAATACCTGGCTACTCGGTTCAATGTAATACGGAGGTGAATGGAGTACAGGCCGGAGCGATTGGTTTCTTTTCTCCAGTTTAAAAGGGCGGTTACTTAAAGTAGATACATATGTCGGTTTGTTTAGTACAACAGTTGAACCGGACAATAATACCATGAGGTATTGATCCGATTTCTATGGAAAGCGTAAAACAAATCGTAAAACAATTGACGGGTAAAAACGGGAATCGAAAAGAAATCGAACCTGGGCTAAAAATGATGAAACCCTTACCAGTAGTGAGTTTGGTAAGGGTTTCGTTCTCGTTTATTCTCGTTCCTTCTTTTTGAGAATCGGCTGAAAATAGCCTAAAGTAGCCTCGACAGGGCTAAATAATTTATTGAGAATCAATTAATATAAGAAAACCGTAAACGAATCCGTAAACTGGTGTTTTGTGTTAAATCAGCAATTTAAAATACTATAGATCAAAAATACAATTTAAAGAGTAAAGTAATTAATTGTAATCTTATTTTTTTACTTAAAACTATTACTTTTTTATCTCCCATTGTTTGAGGCGATTCATACATTCATCTTTTGGTAAACGATCATTAAAACTCAACAAATAATTCATTTTTTCGATTGCTACAGTATGATTGATTAGCTCAGCATTAAGAAATATATCAAAAAGCCAAATTATGCCTCTTACAGTAAGCTGATTGCTGGTACAAAATTTTCTTAAAGGACCATCACCCGTTAAAACCTCTGCCGAAAGCTTGATTGCCAGATAGACAACCGTTTTATCAGGAAACTCCAAAGATTTCGGAGCATTCATTTCAACAATCTCCGTTAATTCTTCGCTTGAAAAATTATAGACTTTCAGGACTTTTGCCTGAATGAATGAATCTACTTTTTCGTATTGACCAGCATTAAGCTGGTCAACTACTTCCCTTGTTGTGTGTATCTCTACATCAACGCTGAAAAGGTAACCTAATAACTGTAGTTTTATCAGGTCAATAAAAATATTTGCATCGGTTACCGCAACTTTCATTTTGCTGTGCTATCTAAGATTTCTCTAAAATCACCTAGCTTCTGACGGTTTAATGATGCAGCTTTGGTGGTTGAAATTATTTCTTCGGCTACTGCACGGATTAATAACTGTAAAAATCTTTCAGAGTACTCTCTTCCGGTGTAAACACCAAATTCTTTTTCTTTTGTATGATACTGATTGTATTTTATCATAAAGAATTTGAAATAGGAAGGAGTAATTATCTCAAGATTAAAAGCCCTGTATATAATTGCGGCAAGAGAAATACCATATTGCTCTGCAATCATGAATAGTTCTTTCATTATGATCTGACTTCTTTTATCGCCGAGGTATTGTTTTATTTTTTTCTCTGGCAATAACATTGCACCGGCAAAAAGGTCACACATTTTTTCACATTCCTTATCATCAAAGGCTGATAAATCCAAATAGAGGTGGGCCAATTCATGCAGGGCAGTAAACCTTTGCCGGACAATTGGAATTTCTTCATTGCAATTCAAAACTATAACTGCAATCTTTTCATGAATAATAGTAGACATGCCGGAGAAAGACTTATCTACTTCCAACTGATAAACCTTTATATTGTTTTCTTCGAGCATTTCAACAATATTAGGTAGGGGGTCTTCACCCAAGCACCAGTCTTTCCTGATCTGCTGAGCAGCCAGTTCAACATCTTTGCTGGTTTTTATCTTATAAGATTTGGGTTTAAACTTAATGGTGTTATTAAGACCCAGAAGATCTTCCAGTTCAAGATATCGTTCCAGAAATTCTACAGTTTGTGCAGTGACTTTTTCCTGCTCCTTGACAGTAAGTTTTTTGAGCTTACGAAAACGAATGTCGGCCAGGGCGACAGTTGCCTCCCTGAAGAAGTAATCGTTAGTTACTTTCAAAGCTTTGCTAAGTAGGCTGATGGTCTCACTATCGGGATTCATCTCCCCGCTTTCTAATCTGTTCAATGCTTGTTTGTTGAGTTGATTTTGGATGGCATCAGACAAATCCTGTAATGAATAACCATTCATTTTACGAGCAGCTTTTAGGCGTTCTGAAAAGTGCTTCATAGACTGGTTGTTTGCAGCAGTTTAGTTTTTAGTTGTGGATAACTATTGGACAAAATTATTAATATTTTCCATTTTGTCCAAAAAAATTTATATTTGACATGGAAGCGAAAACCCTGGTCGATGTGCTACCATCAAACCAGGGCAATAAAAAGGAAAGTAGGGTTCTGTGCGGTTCCCTGTGAAAGCAAAAAGCTAACACCTTTCCGGATGTGTTTTTCGACAGCCGCAAAATAAGACAGTTTGTATTACAAAGTACAACTATTATACCAGCGGCAAACATGTCCCTTCTGAATATCTGCACCGGCTAACGCTCCTGATCCGCAAGTAAAGAAGCATCATTTTCTAACTCATTTAAAATTCTAACAATGAGTAAAAAAAATCAACATGTGGTCCCGCATGGTAACGAATGGGCCGTAAAAGGTGCAGGTAACAGCAAAGCTACCTACATCACCGATACGCAATCGGAAGCTATTGAATTAGCAAGAGACATTGCACAGAACCAAAATTCTGAGCTATTCATTCACAACCGTCATGGCCAAATAAGAGAGCGGAACACATACGGCGATGACCCAAATCCGCCGAAAGGCTAAAAGGAGGTACCTATGCAATTTGATGGAGCAGTTATTAAAGAACAGGGAGTAACCTTTGCTATTGTAATAGTAAAGCCTCATGTATTTAACAGTTCTTCTGAAGCAGAAAGGGCCCGGTCAAGTTTTAGAGGAATTTTCCCCGGTGTGCCCATTATCCTGATGGCACAAGGTTCTGGGGGAAGGGCGACATACCAAGGGAGGCCTGATATAGTCAGGTTTCTTACACATATTTCTCCTTCAAGAATTCCCTGGAAGACGTACACGGTAAATTGATTTTTTAAAAAATTAAAAGAAAGATTATGAAACAGCTTTACAATTACAGGCAGCCGAATGACACCGTAAGACTTTGTAAAAAGGACATATGTATTGAAGCAAGAGGACACAACGGGCAACTTATTGTTGTTGCATTAGCTGTCTTGCTTATTAGTACAGCTATTTACTATTTGGCGAAAGCCAGGCAAATCCAGTAGTAAAAAAGGGTTACAAGCAGGAAGGCGGCAAAGCCGCTTTCTTGTTAACCAATAAAAATTAAGAACATGTTTGATCTAAGCAAGCAGAAAATAACAATTGGGTGTCCGACCTGTAACCGTAAGCACCAGGTGACGCTACAACAGGTAGCAAATGGCGCTACGATAAAGTGCTCTTGCAACACCAATATAAAGCTGCAGGACAAAGGAGGATCTACAAGACGTGGTATCGGAAGTATGAATAACGCCCTTAAAAAATTGGAGGACACTTTTAAAAAAATGCGGTAAGTAAAACCGATTGTATTATGAGCGGCTTTAAACTAGCAGCTGAAATAATCGCATTGAGCAATGCGGATTCATGGGAATTGGCCAAAATTGAATGGGTACTTGATTCAATTTATTTTGCCGAGGAACCTGAAGCATGTCTTTGCGGTCATTTCCCTATTATCGAATTGTGTGAATTGAAAAACACAAAGAACGGTAATAGTGCAACAGTGGGTAATTGCTGTGTAAAAAAGTTTCTTGGTCTACCGTCGGATAAGATATTTCAGGCGGTGAAGAGAATCAGGGTTGACTCTGACAAGAATTTGAATGGAGAGACAATCGAACTTGCTTATTCAAAAGGATGGATCAATGAATGGGAATATAAGTTTTACGGTGACGTATTTGCAAAACGAAATTTCTCTGATAAGCAATTGGCAAAAAAGAAACAGATAAATGAGAAGATATTAAAGAGAATGTCTAAACAATAACGATCGAAATAAATGTATTTTTCAAATAAATAACTAATAAAAATTAAGACAATGACACAAAATGTAAAGAAAAAGGTAACCATTGTTGTAAATGGTGAACCTTTTGAAGTAGAGAAAGACGAGATATCGTATGCCGAAGTGGTAACGCTTGCCTTTCCTGATTATCCTCAGCATCCGGAGGTAACTTATTCAGTGAAATACAAAAAAGGGCACGGCAATAAACCGGAAGGTGTGCTGGCACCAGGTGGAACAGTTAAAGTAAAAGACGAAATGATATTCAATGTTTCACCAACTGGTCAGTCATAACGAAGACATAGGCCGGCTGGTTGAAAAGGGTTATGCTCTTGCATTTGATAGCAATTATCTGGTAATTCGGGATATCCCGTACCTGGATAAAGATAAAAACTTAAAAATCGGAGCTTTTGTTTCGAAGTTGGTTTTTATTGATCAAACCCATGTGCAGCTAGAAGACCATCAAATGTTTTTCTGTGGATCACATCCCTGTGAACTGGATGGGAGTATTGTAGGTAACCTTGGCGGTGGGCCGACTACCCTACAATTAGCAGCTGCGGATTTAGTTGTAGAACGATCATTCTCTAACAAACCAAAGAATGGCTTTGCCAACCTGTTTGATAAGGTAGAGAGTTATTTAGCGATCATTTCCGGGCCTGCTATGCAGCTGTATGATGTAAACCCTTTTACGTACCGGGTAGTTGAAAAAATGCAGGATTCTGTTTTTACGTACAGTGATACTTTAACCAGCAGAGCAGAGATCGGTGATCTTGCAATGAAATTCAATGAAGAGGTTATTGCTATCATCGGCCTTGGTGGAACGGGATCGTATATTCTAGACTTCCTGGTAAAGACACCTGTACGGGAAATACGAGGTTTTGATCTGGACTGGTTTCATGTACATAATGCGTTTCGCTCTCCGGGGAAACTGGAAGCTGAAGAGCTTGCGAGGAGAAAAGCAGAAGTGTATCAAAAAAGATATGAGGGATTTCGTTCGGGAATTAAGATACAGGCGAAGTTTATCAATGCTGAATCCGCAGAGGATCTGGGAGGAGCAACATTTGCTTTTGTTTGTGTAGATAAAGGTTCGTCACGGGCAGGAATTTTTGAACTGCTGATTAATTTGAACATACCATTTATTGATGTCGGCATGGGGCTTAATAGAGACAGCGGTCCAATAAATGGAATGATCAGGGCCACCTTTTATGACCGGGAAAAAGCTAAAGATGTTTTGGCAAAACAATTATCACCCGTAACAGACGCTCCTGATGATGTATACCAGAATAACATTCAAATTTCTGAGCTTAATGCCCTAAATGCATGTGTTGCCGTAATAAAATATAAGCAGTTACGAGGATTTTATGTGGATGATAATGCATATTATCATATGTTGCTTTCGTTAAACGATTTTCATTTAGCAGGTCAAAGCAATGAAGAGTAAAATTATTCTACAACGGGTGCATTACATGCCCAAAGAGTTTGTAACAGGTATTTTGTATGTATCTGAAGAATTCGATGTTGCCGGTCATTTATGTCCGTGTGGGTGCGGTAACAAAATCATCACTCCTCTTGGGCCAACAGACTGGTCATTTGTTGAGGAAGATGGCAAAGTTACATTGGACCCATCTATTGGTAACTGGCAGATCCCTTGCAGATCACATTATTGGATTACAAATGGTGAAATAGACTGGTCATATCAATGGACAGATAAACAAATAAAAGCCGGACGAAGGGCAGAGGAAAAGCGAAGTAAAGCGTATTACAACAAACTTGACCGCAAGCGAAAAAAATCTGCGTTCTCTCGTTTCGTTAATTGGCTTCGCAAGAAATAACTCAGGAATTCTATCTGAAGGGACCCCATTAATGGGCGAGGTTATACAGGAGCTATTGAACAATTCTCCAGCCAGTGTGTTGCAAAAGACTGTTTCTTGTTCCGATTGCTCGGGTGTACCAGGTACAGGCACCTAAAACTCTACCCCTATTCATTTATTTAAAAGTGCGGCTTTGCGCAAACCTTTTTTGTTTCAGGAAAAGTATTATTAAAGTTATTATATGTTTAAGAGGGAAAAATGAATAGAATATTATTTAGCGAAATTTTCAAATCCGGGTGTGTTGAGAATTCGTTCGATTTCATTTTCAATTATGTCTGCAATTTCTGTTTTGATTTTCTTGAAATTGTCATTTATCATCTGAGTAGTGACCTGCGATATTACTGGCAGATCTTTATATGAATTAGCCTCAGCCTTTAATAGTTCATTGTTGTTAAGGATCTCACAATGAAATGCCTTCAACTTTATTTTATTAGTCGGATCATCAGCAACCATCCCCACAAATTCACCGGAAGAAAGTCCTGCTATTTTGGATTGTGGTATGGCAAAATCCAACTGACTTGATTTACTCACCGAAGTATCAGTCCGATTGATAGAAATACTCTCCTTCACCTGGTTGATTTTCCCAAACCTTTCAGATAGAAATTTGGAAGTTTCACCGGTCACCTGCCCGCTGATAATATTGCCCGTGATATTCATTATTACAGCAGACTGATCAGCTCCGTAATCTTTCTTAAGTTGACTAAAATCCTGGATTCCCAGGCAGGTGGCCACTTTGTTGGAACGGGCGGTAGCAATCAGACTATCGATGTCATTAAAAAAAATGGTGGGGAACTCGTCAAATATCAGACTTGACTTCAGCTTATTTTTTTGATTGACCAAC